>Ga0247844_1003374_pt1 | contig 23587 bp, 34 predicted proteins | sample LaCtaG_FD_192421 | JGI IMG/M metagenome (GOLD analysis project Ga0247844, IMG submission 192421) | Freshwater microbial communities from meromictic Lake La Cruz, Castile-La Mancha, Spain - LaCruzMarch201714.5m_1 | ecosystem: Environmental > Aquatic > Freshwater > Lake | place: Spain: Castile-La... | reverse complement strand
CCATGTCCTCGCCGCTGTTTTCGTTGGCTCCTGCGCTCATTCTGGCCAGCGTGTCGCCGATGATCAGGCGTACCGGCTTGCCCTTGATCTTCTCGATGGCCCTGACCATCTCGATCACGTCGTGTGCGTCTTGGGCACCTGAGTAGAAGTTCATCGGGACCGGCACCATCGCCAAGTTCTCCAGGCTGCAGCCGTGGAACTTCTTGATGGCCTGCATGCGCGACCGGATGCTGGCCGGGGCTTCGCTGGCCAGATACACCACCAGGCCGGGGTCGGTCTTGCGTCCGTAGCAGTCCGAGCCGGTGGCGATGGCCGTGGCCACTGAAAGTGCCCAGAATGTTTTGCCTGAGTTGCTGTCGCCGTACACCACCACCGAGCTGCCGATGGTCATGAGGCCTTCGACCAGCTCGTCTGGTGCCTCGTAGTCGTTGCCGAGCTGGTCACCGAACACCACCTGCAGCTTGTCCATCACAGTTGTGCCGGTTTGCTGCACCAGCAGGGCTGAGAGATTGTGTCCTGCTTGCACGTAGTCGTTGGCGTCCATGCCCTCGATGGGTGGGATGATCACCCTAGCACCAAACTTTGCGCTGGCTTGGTCTGCGTAGCGCTGGCCCACGCCGTGTTTGTCATGGTCTGCCACGATAACGATGTCCTGAGTTGCGCCGTACATCTCGCGCAGGCTTGATGTGACCGGCACCAGGCTGCTGGCGCTGTAAGCAACAACGCAGGGTCGGCTGGTGGTTTCATAGATGGTGGCTGCGGTGGCGAATCCCTCGGCCACGTAAAGGGTGCCGGGTTCGTCCATTGTGCCGACCATCCAAAATTTGCCACCCGACTTGCCGCCGGGGTGGTACAGCTTGCCACCATCCTCATCGATGTATTGCAAAGTGCTCAGGGTGCCGTCCTGATCGTAGAGGGGGACCATCAGCCGCCCATCGCCTGTGGTGCGCACGCCGTGGGTCTGGATGCCTTTGCGCTTCAGGTAAGGGTGGTCGGGGTGGGCTGCGACGCCACTAAGCCAAATTTTCTCGACCGTCTCGCTGGCCACTTGATGTTGGCGCTCTTGGGCAGCTTCGCGCAAGACCTTGGATTCATTGATGCGCCTTGCGTGGGCCATCTCCTCGAAGTCAGTGAGCTTGCGTCCTACATCTGCACGCCATGTGACTTCGATGCCTGCACGCCAACATCCAAACCGACCGGCTGGGATGCCATCACCGAACACCAAATACCAGCCTGGTTTGTCGATGCCTGGTGTGCCCTTGGTGCCTGACTTGAACCGGTGAATCTTGCCGTCCATCTCGATGTGATCGGGTGGCTCCAGGCCTGCACCGATCATGGCGTCTCGAAGCTGTGTCTCAGGTGGTGCAACTCTTTTTTCTGGTGGTGGCGACCAGGGGCCGCCGAGGACGTTGGAGAGGTCAGCCATTGATTGTGGCCTCCTGCCTTGTCAGGTAGTCCGACAGCGCCTTGACCGTCTCATACAAGGGCTTGGACTCCTCCTGCATGAAGCGGTAAACCGTGGCCGGGTGCACGCCTGCGTTCTCGGCCACCCTCTTGAGATTGGCATCTTCTAGCCGTTTTTTGATTTGCTCAACAGTCATCATAAGTTGCACCTCTGAAAATATATTTGCGGGAGTGCTTGCACTATACCCTATTTTCGGTTTATGATGCAAGCACTGCGCAACTGGATGGTCCGAAAGCGCAGCAACCCAAAAAGGAGAGCCACTCATGGCAATCAACGTGAAGTCCACCGGCAGCCTGGCTGCCAACGGTGTCAAAGTCCTGGTCTATGGCCAGGCCGGTGCGGGTAAAACCTCGCTGATCAAAAGCCTGCCCAGCCCCATCGTGCTGTCCGCTGAAGGTGGCCTGCTGTCCATTCAGGACGCAGACCTGCCCTTCATCGAGATCGCCTCGATGGACGATCTGCGGGAGGCCTACGAATGGCTGACCAGCTCGGACGATGCCAAGGCTTACCAGTCGGTGGCCCTGGACTCGATCAGCGAGATCGCCGAGGTCTGCCTCAACCACGAGAAGAAGGTCAACAAAGACCCACGCGCAGCCTATGGGGCCATGCAGGAGCAGATGGCCGACATCATCCGTGCCTTCCGCGATCTGCCTGGCCGCCATGTTTACATGAGCGCCAAACTGGAGAAGACGCAGGACGAGATGGGCCGGGTGCTGTACGCGCCCAGCATGCCGGGCAACAAGACCGGCCAGGCGCTGCCCTACTTCTTTGACGAAGTGCTGGCCCTGCGTGTGGAGAAGGATGGTGAGGGTGCCACGCAGCGTGCCCTGATGTGCGACAGCGATGGCTTGTGGTTGGCCAAGGACCGTAGCGGCAAGCTGGATGCCTGGGAGACGCCGGACCTCAGCGCCATCATCGCCAAGATTGGAGCACGAGCATGAGCGACCTTAAAACCCTGAGCGCAGACTGGCTGCGCCACAAGACCGACGAGGAGAAGGCAGTCACCGAGCGCCGCAAGATCGAGGACCAGATCGTCAAGATGCTCAAGCTGCCCGAGTCGTTTGAGACCACCGAGACCGCCGAGCCGCAAGGCTTTGTGGTCAAGATTGCTGGCCGCATTGACCGCAAGGTGGACAGCGACAAGCTGCAGGAGCTGGCCGCTGAGCACGGCCTGACCGAGCACTTGAGCCGCCTGTTTCGCTGGAAGCCTGAGATCAGCATGGCGCTGTGGAAGGCTGCAGACGAGTCAATCACCAAGCCGCTGGCCGGTGCTATCACGGCCAAGCCTGGCCGCCCATCTTTCAAAATCACCATCAAGGAGTAACTCATGGCTTTTCTTGGACAAACATTCGACGCAAACGACCTGCCCCAGGGCAGCAGCATCAGCTCACCGGTTCCTGAAGGCGCTTACAACGCCACCATCACGCAGGCCGAGCTGAAACCCACCGCCGACGGCACTGGCCAGTACATCAAGATGCGCCTGGACATCACCGGTCCAACGCACCAGGGCCGGGTGGTGTTCTCAAACCTCAACATCAAAAACGCGAGCGCCAAGGCCGAGGAGATCGGACGCCAGCAGCTTGGCGACATCATGCGCGCCATTGGCTTGGCCAAGGTGACCGACACCGACCAGCTCATTGGCGGCAGCCTCAACATCAAGCTGTCGATTCGCGCCTCGCGCCTGGATGAGAAGACTGGCAAGACTTACGAGGCCAGCAACGAGGTCAAGGCCTACCGCGCCATCAGCGGTGGCGCTGCGCCTGCGTTCAAAGCTGCAGCGCCTGCGGCTGCCGCCCAGGTGGCCGAGGCCGCACCAGCCAAGCCTGCCAAGGCCTCGCCTCCTTGGGTCAAGAAGTAAGCAAAAGAAAAGCCCCAGCCTCTTGCGGAGGTTGGGGCAAATGGCAACTACATGAAGGAGAACCCAGTGAAGATTCCCGAATCAGAGCATACCATTCAGGCCTTGATTGACAAGGCGCACGAGGCAAAGGCTGAGCAGCCCAGGGGGCACATGGGCTGCAGCCAGTTGGGCCACCCTTGCGACCGATGGCTGTGGCTGTCGTTTCGCTGGGCTGTGCAGCCCAAGTTCCCTGGCCGCATCCTGCGTTTGTTTCGCAGGGGCCAGATGGAGGAGGCCACCATCGTGTCCGACCTCAGAGCCATCGGCATGGACATTCGCGGCACCTCGGGCAAACAGACCCGAGTCGATCTTGGCTGCCACGTCTCCGGCAGCCTGGACGCCATCGTTGAGTCTGGCGTGCCGGAGGCACCCAAGAAGCGCCACATCGCCGAGTTCAAGACGCACAGCAAGAAGTCGTTTGATGACCTGGACAAGCACGGGGTCGAGAAGTCCAAGCCCGAGCACTTCGTGCAGATGCAGCTCTACATGCACGGCACCGAGATCGACCGCGCCCTGTACTTGGCTGTCTGCAAGGACGACGACCGCATCTACACCGAGCGCGTGGCCTACGACAAGGCTGTGGCCATGAAGGCCATTGAGCGTGGCCACCGGCTGGCGCTGGACGACCACATGCCCTCACCGATCAGCACGGACCCGAGCTGGTACCAGTGCAAGTTCTGCGACGCGCACGAGTTTTGCCACGAGAGCAAGACCACCAAGCACGTGAACTGCCGCACCTGCGCGCACAGCACGGCCACCAAGGCCAGCGAGTGGCACTGTGTGCGCTGGGATGCTGTGGTGCCGCTGGAGGCCCAGCACACCGGCTGCGAGGGCCATGTGCTGCATCCTGACCTGGTGCCCTGGCAGCGCCAAGACGGGCCGGACGATTTCACGGCTGTGTATGTGGTGGGTGGTGTGAGCGTGGCCAACGGAGACCCAGAGATTGAGGGTGTTTACAGCAGCAAGGAATTGCTGATCAATGCTGCTGCCTGCGCCAGTGGTGATTCGTTCATTGCCGAAATGCGCAGGGACTTCGGCGGGAGGATTGTGGGATGAAAATTTACTGCTCATGCTGCGACAAGGTGCAGCCCGTCCGTGTCGATGACTGCTTGGACGCCAAGACGAACGAGCCGTTCCAAGACATCGTGTGCAACGAGTGCGACTTGGTGATCGCCAGCGGAATAAGCATCACCACGCCACCCGAAGCCCTGCGGCACGCGGAATGGCTGGGGCTGTCTCTGGCCATTGGCGCACAAGAAGCCGCCGACGAGCTGCGCCGCCTGCATGAGGTTGAGGTGGCCTACGGGGTGATGATGGCGCAGGCTGAATCACGGATCGCGGAGCAGGCCAGCGACCCCGCCATCCACTACTGCCACCGCTTCGCAATCCTCATGGAGTGCGTCATGCTCGGCGGGGTGGACAAATACTGGGACGAGATGGGCACCTTGCTCGATGAATACCACAAGGCCCGAGACGCATGGATGACGGCTCACGGGCAGCCGTACGTGTCAGGGTTTGGGAAGGATTGAATCATGAGCGACAGAGATTTATTGCGGCAGGCGCTGGAGGCTGGGTTTGATTTAGATGGAATGCCCAATATGCTTTACACGGTGCGTGGTAATTATGCCCAGCTTGAACGCCTTGTCGAGCTTGCCCGTGCTGACGAGCGTAAGCGTTTACATGACAAGTTCATGGAGATTCATAAGTCTCAGCAGCACAGCAACAATTACTGGCACTTTGCTGCACGCAAGATCATGGAGGAGTCCTGATGCTGCGTGATTACCAACAGCGCACCATCGACCAGCTCTATGCCTGGTTTGAGGCTGGTGAGTCAGGCAACCCTTGCCTGGTGCTGCCGACCGGCTCTGGCAAGAGCCACATCGTCGCTGCCCTGTGCAAGGATGCCTTGCAGAATTGGCCGGAGACCGTGGTGCTCATGCTGACGCATGTCAAGGAGCTGATCGAGCAGAACGCTGAGAAGATGCGCCAGCATTGGCCTGGTGCACCGCTTGGCATCTACAGCGCCAGCATTGGCAAGAAGCAGCTCGGCGAGCCGATCACCTTTGCAGGCATCCAGTCGGTGCGCACCAAGGCCAAGGAGCTGGGACACATCGATCTGGTGCTGATCGACGAGTGTCACCTGGTCAACCACAAAGACGAGGGAGGCTACCGCAAGCTGCTGTCCGAGCTAAAAGCCATCAATCCGAGCCTGCGGGTGATTGGCCTCACCGCCACACCCTACCGTCTGGGGCATGGCTTGATCACCGACAAGCCTGCGCTGTTCGATGCCTTGATCGAGCCGGTGACCATCGAGGAGCTGATCTTCAAGAATTATCTGGCCACGCTGCGCAGCAAGGTCACCAAGGCCAAGCTGGACACCACTGGCGTGCACAAGCGTGGCGGGGAGTTCATCGAGTCCGAGCTGCAGGCCGCTGTGGACACCAAGGACAACAACGAGCGCGTGGTGCGCGAGATCGTCGAGCTGGCAGGCGAGCGCAAGGCGTGGCTGGTGTTTTGCACAGGTGTCAAGCACGCCGAGCACATCGCCGTTGTCTTGCGCCAGCATGGGGTGGCTGCCGAGTGCGTGACCGGCGAGACGTCAAAAAAGGAGCGCGAGCGCATGCTGGCCGACTTCAAGGCCGGACGGCTGCAGGCTCTTACCAACGCCAACGTGCTGACCACCGGCTTCGATTACCCGGACATTGATCTGATCGCCATGCTGCGCCCGACCATGAGCGCGAGCCTGTACGTGCAGATGGCAGGCCGGGGCGTGCGGGTGAAGTCGCACATCGATCATTGCCTGGTGCTGGACTTCGCCGGGGTGGTGGCCACCCACGGGCCGATCACCGCTGTGCAGCCGCCCAAGAAGGCCGGAGAGGGCAACGGTGAGGCACCGGTCAAGGTCTGCGACAACTGCGGGGAGCTGTGCGCCATCTCGGTGTCTGCCTGCCCTGCTTGTGGCAATCTATTTCCCGAGCCTGAGCGCAAGAAGCTGGAGCTGCGCAACGACGACATCATGGGGCTGGAGAGGAGCGACCTGGACGTGACAGCCTGGTCCTGGCGCAAGCACGTCAGCAAGGCCAGTGGCAAGGAGATGATCGCCGTGACCTACTACGGTGGCCTGAGCGATCCGGCCATCACCGAGTACCTGCCTGTCCTGCACGATGGGTATGCTGGGGACAGAGCCATTCAGCAATGCATGATCATGGCAAATAGCTCTGGGACTGATTTGTCTCAAGCACATCGCTGCCAAGGCCAAAGTGACTGGCTGGAATACATAGTGGCCGAGATGAGCAGCAGCAATCCTCCCAGCAGCATCGAGTTCAAGCGCGATGGCAAATTTTTCAGAGTGATGAAAAGGAGATGGGCATGATTGACAAACCGAACACCAGACCGAGCGAGCCGGAGTTTTTGATTCAGTGGCGTGAGTGGGACAAGGCCGGGCCACCCAAGTGCTGCCACACCTGCGAGCACTACGGGGTCGATGGCCTATGCGTCGAGTTCTTCATGACGCCGCCCGAGGAGTTTGCGGCCAGCATGGATGCCTGCGACAAGTGGGAGCGCGAATGTCCGTTCTAGACCGCATACCGACCGAGCACGAGGAGCAGCGCGAGCTGGTGCGCTGGTTTCGCCAGACTTGGCCAGGCGTGCGCATCTTTGCCATCCCCAACGGTGGCGCACGCAGTCCGGCCACCGCTGGCCGATTGAAGGCCGAAGGCGTGGCCTCTGGCGTGCCCGACCTGTTTGTGCCTGCCTGGGGGCTGTGGGTGGAGATGAAGCGCACCAAAGGCGGCAGTCTGAGCGCCGAGCAAAAAGACTGGATCACGTACCTTGAAAGTGTGGGATTCTGTTGTATAGTGGGAAAAGGTGCGGAAGCTGCCAAGGGGCAGATCAGTGCCTTTTTTAACCAACGAAAGAACACACCATGAGCACTCGCATTTACGTTGTCACCGACATCGAGACCAGCCGCCACCGCCTGATCCGCGCAAGCAACCAGGCGCAGGCCATCCGGCACGCAGCCCAGACACGCTTCGACATCGAGGTGGCTGGCCAGGAGGACTTGGTCAGCTTGCTGACCAACGGCATCCCCATCGAGCTGGCCGGTGCTGGTGCCACTGCCGACATGTTCGAGGACGCGATCACCAACGCTGGGGGCACCGACTGATGGCCACCGACAAGACCAAGGACCGCTGGATGACGATCCGCATCCCACCGGACGTGGAGCTGGCGCTGCGCCGCCAGGCCGAGGCCGACACGCGCACCCTGGCCGCCCAGGTGCTGCACTACATCAAGCAGGGGCTGGCCGACGAGGGCAAGAAGGTGGCTGCATGAAAAAGCAGATCAAGATCAGCATCGAGACGCTGATGCACAAGTGGCCGGTGTTCGCTGTTGGCTTTGCCAATGGCGAATTCTTTGTCTCGATGTGGCTGGTGGACGTGCGCATCTGGAGAGGGTACTGATGAAGTGCCCTGTCTGCGGCACCTGGACGCTGGTGGAGGAGACTCGCCAGCGTCCAGACAATGCCAAGTATCGACGCTATGAATGCGCCAACATGCACCGCTTCACGACGCTCGAAACGGTGGTCAAAATCATTGTTGCAAAAATCCCAAAAGATTAGGGTTTGTCCTGATTAAATATATTGTGGGAAATCGTGGTAAGATGCAGTCATCAACAACCAGCAGGAGCTGACCGTGAGCAAACTGATCGAAACCTACCGCAAGTGCCCGACACCTTCCAACAGGGCCAAGCTGCAGACCTACCTGCAAAAACACATGATGGCTGCCTGCATGGCCACGCCTGAAGAGATCGCCTTCCTGAAGGCCAACGAGTTCAAAGTCTGAGGAGGCCACCATGCAACTCAAACGCTACCAAGTCATCCTGGCCGTCATCGGTCTGATCGTTGCAATGGGCATCGTCGGCCAGTCCGACTTTGAGGAGGCCGAGCGCCAGCAGGCCGAGTACTGCGACATGGTTAAGCTGTGGAAGCAGACCAAGGGCCAGTCGGGCTGGCCAGCCTACAACGGTGAGGGGATGTGCCAGCGCCTTTAGGCAAACGGCCTGGTGCCTGCCTTGTCGATAATCAGCGCCTGCTTGCGGGGGCTGACATCGACGCTGTTGGGCACGCTGATGTGCACCCAGCGACCGAATTCTGAGATCACTTGGTCGTAGCTGATGCCGCTGGCGATGATGGCCTTCACCACTTGGTCTGGGGTCATGCCTGGCACCTTGAAGTCGGCAGCGCAGCCAGTCCGATGTTGGCTGGTGTCTTTGCTTCCCACAGCATCATTGACCAGCTTGGTGCGCAGGCCTGAGCTGATCATGATCGGCTTGCCGCCAAGCACCACCTTCACCTGCTCCAGAAAGTCTGCCAGGCGCGTCAGATTGGCCAGCTCGGTGTCATTGGGGCTGTTGTCCCAGCCGTTGCGCTCTGCGGTCTCTGAGGCCGTCAGCTCTTCCAGGGTGAAGTTGGGTGTGAGATTCATTTTGCGGCCTTGGAAAGCAGATCGGTCTTGGCCTGAGAGCCAGCAGACGAGCCGAAGTAGTAGGCAATGATGCCCGTCCAGGCCGTGCCCAGGCTGCCCAGCATCATTAGGATGGCCGGGTTGCTGCTGTCGATCTGGTTGAAGAACATCATCACCATAATGCCGAAGAAGCCGATAGTGACCGCGCCAGCCAGGATGGGGGGCATCATCGAGCGAGTGGCTGCCTGCATATCTCTGGCGCTCTTGCGGTCCTCAACCTCCAGCTTCTCGAAGTTCAGGCCCAGCTCTTGCGCTTGTTTTTGCAGCTCAATCTCGGCCAGCTTGACCTGGGCAATTTGGTCGGCGGTCAGCTTGTTGTTGGCGATCAAGTCGCCCACCTTGCCTTCGTCCACGCCAATGGCTTTGGAGATGGCAGACACCGCCATGCCAGCTAAGGGGCCACCCATTGCAGTTGCGATGGTGGGTGCGATCTGTTTGAGCCAGTCCATGATTACCCTTTCAGATCAAAACTTAGGTTTGGATGGCGCGGGTATTGAACCACTCGCTCACCCTCTGGGCATTTGTACTTGATCGTTGCCAGCAAGGTGGCGCTGCCAGCCGCGATTTTTTCTTTTTGCACCATAGTCAATTGATAGGTGAACGTGTCGATCTGTGGTCCTGCTGGGCCGCTAAACTTGCTGGCCGTGGTGGTGGCCTCATGCACCATGCCTGCTGCATCACGGATGCTTGGTGTGAAGCTCTCGACAGAACAGTCGTCGCGCTTTTTAATCCGCGCAACGGTGACATTGATCGGCTTGCCGTGCTCGGCCACGATCTTGAAATTCTCAGGCGACCACTCAATGATTGTTCGGTCAAACCAGCCAAATTTATCGGCCAAGGTATAGCTGCCGCCAAGCGCCGCAACGCTCGCAGCAACGGCTCCAATGGCCTTGGTGAGGTCAATCATCAAACCCCCAGCATCTTTTTCAACATCTCAGCAGCAAAGCCTGGGCCAAGCAGCGTGACCGCGATCAGCGCATAGAGGATGTACTCGATGCGGCTCATGCGCTTGCTGCTTGACTCAAACGATTTTTGGATGGATTCGTACCGCAGCGCACAAATTTCTTCGTGCGTCTGAAGTCGTGCATCGGTTGCATCGATCTGGCTCATTACATGCCCTCGCCCTGCACGATGTAGACGGTGGAAGCAGCCGAGGCCAAGCCACTGAAAAACGACTCACGCCCAAAGCGCAGCACCTCAACGGCACCAGGCACCAGCACAATGGCTGCGGATGACGTGCCAGCAACAGGCGCAACAGCATTTGCCGTAGCGATTGCAGCAGTGCTACCAACGCCCAAAAACACCGTATAGGCGCTTGAATTGATGATGCGGTACTGGCCTACGGCCTGTGCGTCGAAACGTGCGTCAACGAGCGCCTGGACGCCTGTAGGAGCAACAGCAGCAGCAGGGATGACAACGGTATTGCCCAGTGGAGCAAATGCAATTTGACTATTCTGTGCCATGTCAGACTCCTATCAGTTAATTTTGTAAACGGTTGCCCAAGGCTTGCCGACGATTGTTTGCGTGCCTGTGCGTGCAGCGAGTGTGCTTAAAAGCAGTGCTTCAACTTCGGCAACTTTGATTTGTCCGAGTGCTGACTTGACCCATGATATAACCATGTCTTTGGTCAAATCTTCAAACGGCACAAAGGTGCTGCCTTGCTCCAGCTTGACGATGCCAACTTTAGTTGGTGCATCAAAGGCATCACCAGCGGTGGCCTTCCAACTTGCTTGAACAACTAGGCCGTCGGAAGCGTTGCGTTCAAGTTCTTCAATAGTCCATGTGATCTGATTCATTTGGTGACCTTTTACGCGGGTAGTATGGAGAGCTTGCGAGTCTCGTCGTAGCTGACGGAAGTGCCAATTAACCTTGCAGTAATTTGGTTCAACCCGCTGTTAACTGGGTAGGTACCACCAGTGACTGTGATCGCCAAAGTTGCAGCAGTAGTGCCAACATTTACAGCAGAAAGCGCCACAGTGCCAGGTGTACCGCCACCACCTTGAACGTAATAGTCGCGCACTTGGTCAAACTGCCAAGTTATATTTTGTGAGTTGACAGTGCCGACCCCAATGTCAAAAATTACTTGGTGTGAACGCTGACCGCCTTCAGTGTCCATGTAATGAATGGCTACAAAAAGCTGCCCTGCAAATGCGCATCCCTGCGGGAAACCATAGGCAATCGGAGACGAGGCCGTAAAAAGTTCGTAAGCAGTGGCATCCACAAGACCATTTATTGCGCCTTTTGAAATGTCAAACTGCTGGAAAAAATCACCATTGTTCGTGGGAACCACAGCCAAGTCACGAACTTGTGCAATCGAGTTTTGACGACGTGTGGATGTGTCCACCAGCAATGCACGCTGCGGGTCGATGATGACATCGCCGTTGGCGTTGGTGCTGCTGATGGTGTTGCCAGCAATGCGGATGTTGCCCATGTCGCTGTTGCCAGTGACGGACAAATTGACGCCGTTCAGATCAGCGCCACCTTCGATGCGCTGCCATGTTGCGCCGTTGAAAGCTGCTACATCACCGACGCCCCAGTTGGAGATGCCGTCGAGTGAGGTGGAGCCTGCCACGCTAACTTGGTAGTAGTCGCCCTTGGTGCCAGCGCCAGAGGTCAGCGCGGGGCTGTTGGTGCTGGCATCCCAAGTGCCTTTGTAGTTCAACGCGCCGATGGCGTTGGTGATGGATGAGACTGTTTTTAACATGATCAGCAGTCCTCAGCGCCTGCAAACTCGGGCAATGTTTTCAAGTGCGCGTAGGCTTGCTTGATAAAGTTGTCACCGTCCATGTTGGGGCTGAATACGTAGCTTTTTGTGATGGCTTTCGCGCCATCGGTAAAGCTGACCGATGCCTGTGCTGAGTTCTTGTTTGCTGAAACGCTTTCGACTTTGACGTAAGCGTTCAAGGAAACTGATTTTCTACCGTCAGGGATCGGGCCATGTTCTGTCATGACGTTGACAACGCCTTCGATAGAGATGCTTTTACGGAGTGCCATGATAAGAGTCCTTTCGATGAATTAAGTGGTGATGTTGTTTGCAACCACGCCGTTGGCGTTGCCTGCAGCCAGCGACCATTTTGTTCCGCTGCACGCATGAACGTTGTTGCCAACCAGCATTGTGTAGTCGTATGTACCAGTGCTGACTGCGATAGAGATTCCATTGACACAACCAGCGCGAGCCATGTTGTTCATGATTGATGGGCCGTCAGACATTGGGTCGCCACCAGTGATGTTTTGGATACGGATGCACCAGTTTGAGATGTTGCCAAAACTGTTGTTCGCAAAGATTGACTGCTTAATGGATTGATCCGCCAAGATGCCATTGGCGCAAGATTCAAAATTGTTGCCAGTGACATCGCAATAGTGAAAGTTTGCGCCGACCTGGATGTTGACTCCAGAACCAGTGAGGCCGATGAATTTGTTGTTGCTGACGATCCATGCAATGCCACTGCCGAAAGGCAAACGAATACCATCCACCATGTTGCCAGCGCCGTTGAAGACATTGCCTTTAATGATGAAGTCGCTGTATCCAGCGCCTGCTGTTGGAACGAAAATGGCGCTGCCTGCAAAGTCCTCAAAAGTAGAGTCTACGATTCGGTTGCGACGACTGAAGCCTCCACCGCCTTGAAACTCAATGCCTTTGAGAAAACGGCAACCGCTGAAGACGCCTTCGCGCATTGCGACAGTTACAACCTTGCCAGCAAAGGAGCATCCGGAAGCATAGAAGCCGCTTGGGTTGCTGTCGCGGTAGTAACTCAAGAAATCAAGTGCAGTCTCAAACGCGCAGTTGGTCAATCTAAAATTTTGAATGCCAGCAGCCAGCCCTTGCGTGATGTCTGCAACAGTGCTGTTCCGAAACGTGCTGTTGCTGATGCTTACATCTGTTGTGCTGCCATACGTAAACCCGTAATAACAGCTATCGAAAGTGTTGTTGTTGATCGTGATGCGCTCGGACTCGTTGTCAACAGCGATAGCTGCAAGCAGGCGGTAATCTGCACCGTATTCATTAACTGGATCGTAGTAGGTTTGATCGTTACCGCAGTCGCGCCAAATGCAGTTGTCGAGCACAACGTCGTAGCCTGCCTCAATGTCACAGCCATCCAACGCCGACTTCTCGCCGTAACAGTTGTTGAAAATCACGCCAGAAGGGATGTCCTCTCCGGATCCGCCTGCCACTGTGTAGCAGTGACGACCACAGGTGCTGGCGTAGCAGTTCTCGATGACCACGTCCATGCTATCAGTGCCACCGGCCTCTGTGCCGTAGCCTTCAACGTAGAAGCCATCGCCCTTTTGATATCCGGCGCCAGCGATGCGCAGGGCTGTACAGTCGCTGATTCGGATGTTGCTCACGGGGCCAAAACGACCGGAAACAGTGAATCCGTAACCGGAGTAAAAAACGTCATATGTTGGAGCAACACCAAAAGGATCGGCTTGGTTGATGATGCCCATGTTCTGGGCTGTCACACGGTTGACTTTGACGTTGGAAGAAGCGTTGATGTTGATGCCATCGCAACCACGCACACCCGTGTAGATGTTGCTTGTCTGGCCACCACCGTTGATCAACAAGTCTTCAACAACTATGTTGACCATGTTGGCGATGGTGATCTTTGAAAACTCTGTGCCCCACTTGATGATGGAGGCCGAGCCTGCGCCAAACAGTTTGAAGTTGGACTTGAGGCTGAAGCCACCGTTGCAAAGATATGTGCCTGGAGGGACGTAAACGATGCTGTTGGCTGCAATTGCATCGATGAAGGCTTGGCGGTCATTGGTCACGCCGTCGCCAACAGCTCCGTAGTCTTTGACAGATGGGATTTGCTCGCCAATGACTACGGCTTCGCTGTAACGCTCGGTGGCTGTTGGTGCGCTGTAAACTGTGCTGCCATTGCGGTTCATCACACGGATGCTGTAGTCGCTGTTGACGTACAAGCGGCCCGGGGTGCCGTTGCGCGATGGGTAGCCAGCCAGTGTGCGGATGGGTTGAGGCGCTAAGATTGTTAGAGCTTCGTCCCAGTAGACTTGCACTGGATTCGTTTGTGGGTCAAGGTTGGCAGTGCCAAGCCAGATGTAACCAGCCTCAAGAGGTTGGCCATCGATGTCCGTAAAGATCGGGTATGTTGGTTGAATCGAAAGTACTGACATTTATTGGTTCTCCTGTGTAGATTGTCTGCCAGCTTGCATAGATTGCACAAGCCACCTCTCGCGCCAGCTCATCTCGCGTGGCATTTTGGCAGCCTCAGCAAAGCGCTGAAATGCCGCTGATCGTGCCACAGCTCTCACTGTAGCTTGGCTCGGTGTTTTGTTTGCGCCGTCGATGGCCAGGCGCTGAAACTCAGGCGACGCAATCAGCTCGTCGGCTGCTTTGATCACCTGCGGCTTGACGCCCTTGCTCAGGGCTGCTGTCAGGCCGGAGGCAATACCAGCGCCTGGCAGGCCCACGGCAGTCGTGGCGGCCTCGATGGGCAGGCCAATGGCTGCACGCTTGGCCACCATGTAGACGCTGCCCAGCAGCGAGTCTGCGCCTTGCAGCTCCTGCTGGACGGCCTGGATGCGGCCTGTGGTGATGCGCTCGCGGCTGGCCTTGCGCACGTTGTCAGCAACCCGGTACAGGTCCGACAGCGACTTCCTGGCTGGCTGCGGCAGGTTGTTCATCAGCGCAGCGTAGGCCTGCTTGTTCTCCAGCAAGCCTTTATACCAGTTGGCATAGGTGTTGAAGTTCAGCGTGCCGGTCTGGGTGGCCTTGCCGAATGCTGTGTTCAGGGCTGAGGCTGCCACCATCTGGCGCATGTCCTTTGGGATGGCGCTTAGGATGTTGACCAGCTTCTCGCCGTCGCCCTTGGACAGCGAGGTGGTGGCCGTTGACAGCTTGGTGACCAGGCTTTGGTCGAGCTGCTTGCCGAACAGCGACACCATGTCGTCCTCGAAGCCCTTGCGCATTTGCACCAGGCTTTTGGCCAGGCGGTACTGCTCACCACGGCCAACGGTTTCAGCCAAGTTGAACTGGTCGTCATCGATCAGTTTGTAGAGGTTTTTTGCAGCGCCAGTGTTTGCGTCTTTGAACGTTCCCTTTGCTTTTGTAGCATCGCCGATGTCCATGCGAACATCGTCAATCAAGGCGTAAGTCGGTTGACGCTTTCCAATCACTTTGCCAGCATCGTCTTTGATGTTTGTAGGTGTCAACTTACGAAGAATCTCTTTCTCCATAGCTGATAAATTTTCTAGATCACCACCAAGGTCTTTAACACGCTGCTCAATGAATGCCAGCACATTGTCGGCTGCGCCTCGTGTTTGAGCAGGAATGTCGGTGCGCAGCGTCTTGTAGGCGTCGTCTGCCTGTGTTTCTAGGTTTTTCACAGTTTGGCCGAGTTGCGTGCGAACGGCCTGGTTCATGCGGCTCAGGTCCGTCATGCCGCCGATCTGTGTGATCAGGTCGTCTGCCTGCTTGCCCACGGCCTCCAGGCCGGTCAGCTCGGCCGCACGCGCCTGGCTGCCGGGGATTGACTTCACGGCCTGCGCCAGTTCGCGGTAGGCTTGGTTTGAGGTCAGGTGGTCCGGCTGCAGGTAGCCCTCGATCTTGAGCCGACGCGCAGCTTCGATCACCTTGGGGTCAGGCGCTGCCTGTGTGGCCAAAATCTCAGTGGCCCTGCCTGCGCCAAGACCACCCTCTGCCGCCCTGCGGGTGGTAGCTGTCAGCTCCTCAGCCGTCATGGCCGCTGCTGGGGCTGCCGGGGCCGGTGGCACCGCTGGGGCCATTGCCGTGCCCATAGGCGCACCAGCGGGTGCGGCAGGCGTGACAGGTGCCACGGGGGCCACAGGAGCCGCACCAGGCGCTCCTGCTGGCGCTGCCGGTGGGGCAGCAGCCGGTGGCACTCGGCCAGCACGAACGTCGCGCACGGCCTGCGGGATGCGGGTGACCGCCTGGCCAGCGCCGCCAAGCGCTCCGGCCAGCGCCACCTCGCCAGTGTCGAATCTGCCGCCGGTGGCAGCTTGTGTGGCCTCAATGGCGGCCTGTGTTGCGCCACCGGCCACGATGGCACCGGGGATGGTCAGGGCACGGCCAGCAGGTGTGAAGGCAGCCACAGCGCCGACAGCGCGTGGGATGTCGCTGACTTGGAAGCCAGGCTTGATGGCATAAAACTGGCCGTCGATGGACGACTGCATCACATAGTTGCCCTTCTCATCCTGGGTGACTTGCACGCCGGGATAGTTGGACTTGATGATCTGGACCGTTTCTTCAGGGCTGCTGATCATCGTGCCCAGGGCAGACTTGAAGCTGGCCATGCTGAAGGTGTTTAGCTCGGGCATGGCCGCATAGTCCGGCAGTGCTTGCGTGGTTGGCGTGGCGCGCTCGGTGCCAGTGATGGCCTCACGGATGCCGCCCACGATGCCCATCGGCTCGGTCTTTTGGATCGCAAAGCCGGTGGGCACCTTTGCCATGCCGCTGGAGACGTCGCGCTCCAGCTCCATCATCTCCTCGCGTGTCATGCGTCCGGTGCTGTAGGCCTCCAGCACAGCCGCAGGCAGCTCTGGCGTGGTTGGTCTGGCACCTTGAGGCTGCTCGCCACGCAAAGCCGCGCCACGGGGCAGCATGAGCGTGCCGCCGCGAACGTCGGCCTCAAACTCTGCCGACTCTTCAGGCGTCATTTGTCCAGAGCTGTAGGCTTGGTAGACCCTCGCAATCGCATCCGGCGGTACAGCAGCCATACTGCTGGCACCAAGAGCACGCTGAAAGGTGCTGGTCGTGCCGCCCTCCGCGATGGTGGCAGCAGGACGGCCTGCTGGCGCAGCCTGTGGCGTCAGCTCGCGCACGCCTTGCGAGACGCGCTGCATGTAGGCCTTGGTGCGTGGTCCCCAGTTCTTGGGATCGGTGCCGCCGTGGTATTCGGCAGCCGCCAGCTTGATGTCGCCCTTGTTGCGGTCCAGCGATTCCTTGAGCAGCAGGCCAGCGGCCTCGGCTGAGTTCTCTGGGCTGAGGTAGGCGTCCACACCGTACTTCTTGAGCACCGCCTGCCGAGTGGCCGGAATGATCTGGAAGGGGGTTTTTGCGCCTGCCTCAGACACCTGGTCGGCATTGCTGCGCTCGCCTCGTGTGAGCACCGAGACCAGCAAGCCACTTGGCAGGCCGAGCTTTTGCTCGGTGCCAGCGGCCAGATCAGACCAAAACGGGTCTTTGTAGCTGGTGGGGGTTTGTTGCGTTGCCATCTTATGGTGCGCCTGTAAACGGAGTGGGCACAGTGACACCGCCTCCAAACTCCGGTGGGTTCACTGGCGTCGTGGGCAGTGGCGATAAATTCTGACCAGGCACAGCGCCTGTCTGGGGATTTGCAAAGCGCATGTAACCACGGCCAGACACCGCACGGCCAGCTTGAGCTGCGGCCAAGTCTTGCGCACGCTGATCCATGAACTGGCGTGCAAAGTCCACGTAGGTGGTGCCTTTAGGCACTTGGATGCCGCCAATGTCGATGTCTTTGTTAGCACGGCCAAGGGTGCCATTTGAGTTCACCCACTCAGACTTGGCGCTTTCGGCCACCGCCTCGTACTGCGCCATCTTGGCCATGCCGCGCAGGAATGAAGCGAGCACGGCTGCATCAGCCGTCTCTGGTGGCAAGCCCTTGAGCGCCAGTTCGATGTCCTTGTCTGTGGCCACGCCTGGTGGCAACGACTTGATGGCCTGCGTATTGCGCAGCCTGGTGTACTCGTTGCGCAGTTGCGTGAATCCGTCCTGGTTGCCGGTGAGGTTTTTCACCTTCTCAGAGAACGATGTCCCTGCGCCTCTACCGCCGCCAGCCGACTCCATGCGGCTGGCCAGATCGAGCATGCGGCCTGCGGCCTGCTCAGAGCCGACGGCAGCTATTGCTGCATCGTTGACGATCTTGGCTGCGTTGGCATCGAGCGTGGTGCCCTTTTGGTTCAGCTCAAAGAGTTTCAGTTCAACGTCAGACTGCAACTTGTCGCGGTCTAATTTCAGCTTGTCTTGATCGAGCACCAGCCTCTTGGAGCGCTCCACGATCTGGCTGTCCAGGTTGCGGATGTTGGCAGCCGTGTTCGTGTTCTCCAGCGCCAGGCGGGTCGGAGTGTTGGCTGTGACCAGTTCTTCTTTGGTTGCGCCAGCCTCGGCTGTGCGAATTTCGCTTGGTGCCTTCATTGCCTTGATTGCAGACTCCAGCGTTTTGTCACCTCCAGGCAGTACGGCCATGTTGATGCCAGCAATTTTTAATGCTGAGAGTGGGTCATTTTCTGCAAGTTGCGCTGCAACCTCGTAGGCTTTGGCTTCGCTCTCTCGGCCTGAGTTGCGATTCGCCAATGCTTCATCCTTCAAAAGCTGGATGCCGATCTGAGGCTGGTTGGCGCTGAATGCCGCGATGACTTGACCACCAAAGCGCAACCGGTTTTCCTGCTGATCTTTGGACAAGGTCTCAAAGTTGGCGCGCATGCTGGCTGCTTCTTTTTCAGGCAGTAGCATGGCCACGTTGGTGAAGTCTCGCGCAGTCGGGTTTTTATTTTGAATCAGCGCATTGACCTGCGTTTGCAAGTTCTGCTTGCGCACCAGCTCCTGCTCCTGCAGTTGACGCTGAGCACCAATGTCGGCAATCGATGCGCCGATCTTGAATCCGCCCAAAGCAGCCTCAAAAGGACTCTGGACGTTGAGTGAGTAGTTGATTGGTTGGACCATTTGTGGCTCCTTATACCTTGCTGTAGTCCACGGTGAGATAGCCATCGGACTGGCCCACAGCGTCAGGATAGATGCCCAGCACCTCTTGCGCCATCAGACCGATCTGACGACCGCCGCCCCAGGTGTATTCAAACTCGTAGACGCCCAGGCCATCTGACCGGGTGCCGATACGTTGGATGTTCTTTTTCAGCCGAATGTCGCTGAAGATGTTGCCCAGGCCTGGCGTCATTGCTGTGCCAGCCTTGCCTGCGGTGGCACCGTACTGCGCACCCAAGAACTGAGCAGGCAGGTTCAGAACATTGGCAAAGGCTTGGCCCTGCGCCAGCTCTGCGCCAGCGCGTGCAGCGCCTTGCTGTCCCATCAATCCTGCAATGTCTGCACCAGTTCTCAAGCCAGCCGTGGCCGTGCCTGCAGCCGATGCTTGGCCAATCTGTGCCAAGTTCTGCGTAGTGGTTTGTCCCAATGATGTCAGGCCGCCAAGGCGACCGTACTGGGTTGCGATTTCCTGCTGCAGCATTTGTGGCCGGAACTGTGCCAGTGCGGCTTGGATATTGCCACCGCGCAGGCCACCAGTGGCCGATGCACGCTGCAGCAGTGCTTCCTCGCCCTGCCGGACTTGAGCCTGAAAGCCTGCGCCTCCTTCAATGGCGGCAATGGCTGCTTGCTGCGCCTCTGGACCAAGCAACCCGGCAATGGCCTGCTGTTGCTCCAGTGCAGGCGCTCCGGCTGCAGCGTAAGGCTGCAGGCCACCGAGTGCAGTGGTGCCTGCGGTGACGTAGGGCTTGAGGATTTCTTGCACCGCCTCGAACTGGCGACGCTGCTCATCGATGCCAGCCTGTGCAGCTTGCGTTTGTGCGCCAGCAGTTTGACTGGCTGCTCTGCTTTGCACCATGCCGCCGACAAGCTGAGAGCCTCCGACAACTAGGGCTGTTACTGGATCAGGCATTGCCAAACTCCTTCATGTAATCTTCAAGCGTCTCGCCGTACAGCTCCATGACTTGTTGCGCCGTTTCAGTGGCGCGCTGAGTGCCGTGGCACAGCGCCACCGTCATCAGCACCACGTCATAGTAGCCTGCACGCCAGACAAACGAGCGTGCATCTGCCTTGCCACTGCGCTCGGCCTGGTCAGATGCTTGCCACTTTAAAATCATTGACGCCACGACAGGCGTCAGGGTTTGCGAGTTTGCAATCCAAAATGTGTTTTGGCTCATGCCGACCAGGGTGTTCCAGATCGCAGCGTTCAAATCATCACGCTCGACGGCATCACCATCGGCCACGTCATCAAAGACCTGAATCGCTCCATAGAGCATGAGCAGCCACTCGATGGCTGGCGCAGGTAGCGCAAGAACCCTTTGCAGGTTCAGTCTCAGCCAATCGATACCAGTCATGCGCAACCTTTCAATGGTCGGATGAGCTGCTGGCGGCTCGATAAGCTCAGCCCTTGCATTTTCTCACAATTTGACATTTGGTCAATCCTCGTCTTCTTCCCGGTCTTCCCAGGCTTGGCAGACGCGCATGTCGTTGCAGATGAAGTTCAGCTTCTCGCAGTGGCCACGAAAGCCTGCGCCCTTGTCGTAGGCTGCCATCGGGATGCGCTCAATGCGAACCTGTGCCATCAGGCTGTTGTCGTAGTAGCCGCAGTTGGAGCAGTGCTTGCGCCGCGCTTCCTTCTCGTCGCATTGCATGGCCTCGGCCAGCCCTGCATAGAACTCCTTGTTTGCGCCTGGCTCGTTGGTGGGCATCTCGGGGCCGTAGTTCCAGTCCTGCACCGCAATGACGTAGTTCTTTTTGTTCTCTGCATTGGTCAGCATCGGCTCGGTCATAGGGATGCCACCGAACCCGGCAAGCATCATTTTTGGCATTTTTGCGTAGTCCATGCGGTTCTCCTTATGTAATCTCGCGGCCAGACACGCGCAGCGTCAGTGCTGTGGCGTTGCTGGCGATGGTGCTGATAAATGCACCGGCATCCAGCTCTTGGCCGACCAGCTCGGGGCACAGGTAGGTCTCGCCTGGCACCACGGTGCGGTCGTCGATGATCAGGTTGGCGTTGCCAGCGCTGCCGCCCACTTGCACCAGGTTAACGCTGAACGTGCGGTTCACCGTGTCGGTGTTGGTGACGGTGGCCTTGTCGATCAGCGCCTTGACAGCGCTTGCCGTGTATTGGGTTGTCTGAGTGGCTTCCATTTGCTTGGGAGGCACCAGGGTTTTTACGATGACGGTCATTGAACACCTCCGATGTTGTTGTTGACTGTGAGAATTATGGACGGGATACCTGGGTGCGGTGCAGCCGCAGGAAAGGCGGTAACCTCGACGCTGAGGTCGGTGACCGAGAACATCAGCTCAACATAATCGTTGGCCTTGAGGTCAAAAAAGTAATTCAGCGACGAAAAAATCTCAGCGTTGTTGCCTTGAATCCTGATCTGGCTGGCGCTGTCCGGCACATCCACGCCGTTGAGCCGGAACCAAAAATAGAACTCAGCCGTGCCGCCTGTGGTCTTGTCCAGTTGGAACGAGGTGTCGAAGTTGTAGATGCCCTCGCTGTCCACAATGATGCGCGAGGTAGGCGAGCCAATAAACACGCCATTGCTCAGGTCGGTGTTGTTGAACGTGATCGCCTTGGCCGTGTTGATAACCGTCGCCGTCTGCGTGGTGGTGTCATAGAACGAGCCGTACCGCGCACGCTTGAACTCTCTGGCTGGCGGTGTCATCTGCAGCCCTTCGACGGCTGAGGTCAGTTGAGCCAGCAGGGCCATCACCTGGTTGACCTTGTTCTCCGTTGACGCGATGCTGACCGCAGCATCTTGGGCCAGCGAGGCGATCTGGTCCAGCGCCAGCGTGGCCTTGCCATCAATCACGGCAGAGCTGACAGCGGCTTCCTGCGCCAGCGCAGAAATCATGCCCAGCGCCTGCACAGCAGTTGCCTGGGCAGTACCTGCAGCGATGTTGATCTCCAGCATCACATCAGGTGCAATGGCGTCGACCGTTGCGAACAATAGCTCGAACTGCCTGATCTGCTGCTGGTCGGTCAGGAACTGCGCGAGCTGGTCGCGGGTCAGATTTAGCTTGCGGGAGACGGGTGCGGTGGCCATCAGTACAGCAACCCTTCGATCTGCATCTCAAGTCGTGCAAATGCAATATGTGAATCGCTGTCACCACGGAACCGCTGGATGCGCCAGTTGCGCATGTGGCCCTGCTGAAACCATGCTAGGCGCTTGGAGGTGTTGCCGATGGTGCCCACGTAGATGTAGCGGTCCTGACTGTAGGACAGGCCGTCCAACGAGTAGCTGGTGCTGATCTGCGGGTTGGTGCCCAGTGCCACTCGTCCGGTCAGGCTCACCAGCTCCATCTTTTGGAACAGCGCGCCCTTGCCCTCGTTGTAGGCAATGATGGTGCCGAACTCCCAGCGCACCTGTTGCCCCCAGTGGCTGCCAATGTCGTCCACCAGATAGCCGATGGTGCTGGACTGCGGGTCGCCCACCAGCCATTTGTCGTAGGCCCAGACGAGGTTGCGTGCTCGGTACTGCGCAAAGCCCACCACCGTGGTGGTAAGGGTAAACCATACCTGATCGCCAAGCGCCTCGGATGCGGCTGCGTCGTAGACGATGGTGCGGTCTGGCAGGTGCACATAGAGGTGCTGATGCGACTTGTCGTTGCGCGCCTCCAGCTTGACCAGTGACAGTTGCGCCTCGGTGTAGGTCAGCAGCAGCTCGTCGATCTCTTGGGTGCTGATTTTTTGCGTGGTGGCCGCTGCGCCCACGTAGATGCTCGGGGACTCGTTTCGGCCACTGCCCAAGAAGGCGATGCGGTCGATGTAGACGCAGCAGGCAAAGGTGCCGACCACGCCCTTTTGGATTTGAGCGCCATCGATGCGTGCAAACGGAAACAGCTCGCCACCGGTGTTGTCGAACACCTCGATGGTGTTGCGGTTCAGTGCATAGACCTCGTTGCGCAGCTTGAGCAGCGCCACCACGGGGTCGGGATCGACCTCCGAGCTGCCGTACTTCAGCGGGTTGACATCCAGCGGGTTGGACAACTCGGTGACGATCAGGAACTCGCCGTCGGTGGTCATGAAGTAGCCGTCCACCCACACCACGTCGAGCACCAGGCCAAGGTCTGGGTCGGTGACTTGGGTCAGGGTGGAGTTATCCCAGTAGTACAGCCGCCCACCGGATGCAATGGCCAGCTCGTCGAAGCTGTAGTCAAACGTCACCAGCGTGTTGACGGGGCCGCCAACGTCGCCCAGCACGGTCACAGCGCCATTGCTGGCCACCGACACCAGCTTGGTGCCCATGACCCTGTAGCACTCGCCCTGCCAGTTGATGCCGCCTCGGTCGATGCCTGGGCCGCTGCCGTTGGCCACGAGGCCGTCGCCTGGTCGCAGGTAGCCGGTGCTGATGCCGCTGTTCTTGGGCACCGGCACCATGTTGACCGGATAGGACGTGCGAAAGTCCGGGCCGTTGTCCGTATAGATGCCGTTGAGAATTGAGATTTGCATGGTTACTTCTTAGCCTTGTTTCGGGCCGAGATTTTCTTGGCCTTGGCCTGTGCGTCAGCTTTGCTTGACGCGCCCCAGGCTTTCAGACTGAGCAGCAGCCTGGTCGGCTCGCCGTCTTTGTACTCAGGGCCGGGGTTGTTTCCCATGCGTGCCAAGAACGACGCCCTGCGTGGGTTGTCGCCGGACTTGACTGGCGGTTTCAGGTTCATGCCTTCAGCCTTTGCCGCAGCCCTGCCCTTGGCGTTAAGCCCACCACGGGGGTTTTGACCTTCTTTGCGCTGCCATGCCGGTGTTTTCATCTGAACCTCGCAACCTTGGCAGCCACCTTCTTGGGCTGCTTGACGAACTGCTTGCCTGCCTTGGTGCCCTCGCGCTTGGCCTTGGTGGTGGCCGCATACTCAGCCGACGACAAGGCCTTGATGGCTTTTTCGGGCAGGTAGCGCTCACCGGTTTCGCTCGACGGCTTGCCGGACTTGGTGCGCCAGTTTTGACTCGACCAATCTTTGAGGCTTTTTTGCGGGGCTTTCATGCCTTGTAGCCT
>Ga0247844_1003366_pt1 | contig 23617 bp, 23 predicted proteins | sample LaCtaG_FD_192421 | JGI IMG/M metagenome (GOLD analysis project Ga0247844, IMG submission 192421) | Freshwater microbial communities from meromictic Lake La Cruz, Castile-La Mancha, Spain - LaCruzMarch201714.5m_1 | ecosystem: Environmental > Aquatic > Freshwater > Lake | place: Spain: Castile-La... | reverse complement strand
TATTCCGACGAATTTATGAACATGATCACATACAAGCAATCAGAATTAAAATGGGAAAGGAAAAATTTATGAAAGCGATAATAATGGTTTTTTTCATCATTCTCATCGGCTGTAACTTTACCCCTAAACCTATAACCAGTGATAAAAAATTTATTAAAGCAAATATTCTTGGAGGGACTAATTCAGATGGCCAACTTTCGAAATCTGCCGTGAGCATTCTTGAGTATTATAAAAACAGAGTATGGATAACGAATTGTTCTGGTAGCGTTTTGGGAGAAAGATTTATTTTAACAGCGGCCCATTGCTTGAAAGGAAAATCGCCAGAATCTTTTTTAATTAATTTTTCAAATGAGCAGTTAATTTATAATAAAGAAGCAGAAGTTAATGATATAAATTATCTTCAAGATCATTTCTCTATTAGGAAAGTAAAATCTTTTATGGTGCATCCTGATTTTGATGTAGATAATACGGAAGGTGATCATGATGTGGGCGTTATTTTGTTAGAGGACAAAATTCCAAATGGGGCCCTTCCTGTGAACTTACTTCCTGAAAGTTATATCAATAGAGTCCAAAAACAAACGACTTTCGAAGGACAAGAATTGCCAGTCACATTGTTTGGCAGTGGTGCTTTAGAAGATGAGCCTCCTTACAAACATGCAACATCGATGAATCAGGTCGTTGTTTCTGGAAGATTTGAAAAACAATTTGTCATAACTGATCAATGGCAAGGCTCAGGTGCTTGCAGTGGTGATTCTGGAGGCCCGGCTTTTATAAATTTAAATGGATACGATTATCAAATTGGTATAATTAGTGGGCCTCATGGAGAAAGCACAACATGTCATGAAGAAGGAGAATTAATAAATCCTGGCTTTGATAAAGAATTTATAAAAAGGGCGCAAGAAGAATTATTGCGAAATTAGAGAAGATTGATTTTTTATCTTCAAATCGTGTCCCCTTTTTCATAATACTCAATACTCATTCTTTGTGTGTCATAGAAGATAATACCCTATCTTTTTACTCGGTCACGAAAACTGCTCTCTTAAAGCATTCATCATTCTTTCGAAAATCAGAAAATTCATAATCAATTCTTAATAATAATAGGCCATATTCTCGCTTCTAAATGAGTCAGCGATTTGATAAAGTTTCGTGTTTTACAATCAGAAAGGAAAGACTCAATGAAAATAGCGCTTTTAGGAGCTGGAAAAACGGGTGGAAAAGTTCAAGAACTCGCCGTCAACCATACAGTGACTCTTTTTGATCTTGATCATCTTCCGACCCTTGAATTATTAAAAGGCCATGATGTGATGATTTCTTTTCTTCCTGGTGAGGCCTTCGCCAGTTACATTCCTCTTTTGCTTAAAAGTAAAATCCCCGCGATCATAGGAAGTACAGGCGTTCCGTGGCCTGAAAAAATTCATCAAATGATCAATGAGAATGAATGCCGTTGGGTTATTAGTGCAAATTTCTCTTTAGGCATGCGCCTTATTCATCCTATGATTGAAATTCTTTCTCAAACGCCTCGTCTTTTTAAAGAATGTGAGGCCCATATTCACGAAATTCATCATACAAAAAAACTCGATGCCCCTAGCGGTACAGCGATCCTTTGGAAAAAATGGCTTGGAATGGAAAATACTTCTGTGACTTCAGAACGTGTTGGTGATGTTGTCGGTATTCATGAATTAAAAATTGAAACAGAAAATGAGATCATCACTTTACGCCATGAGGCCAAAGATAGAAGAATTTTTGCGGAAGGGGCCTTATGGGCCGCCGAGCGTTTAATTGCGGATAAAAGCTTAGGCTTTGGCCTTCATAATTTTGAACAAATGGTTACTAAATTTTGCAGTGAGGTTACAAATGAACGTCAATGATTATTCTCTTTGGACAGCAGTCGTCACTCCTTTTTTAGAAAATGGCAATGTCGATTATAAATCTCTCGAAGTTCTCCTTCGTGATCAGGAAAGTGCGGGTAACGGTATAGTTATTTTAGGCAGTACTGGCGAAGCTTTAAATCTTGAGGCCGAAGAAAAAAAAGAAATTTTAAATTTTACTTTAGCTCTTAAATTAAAAGTTCCCTTGATGGCCGGCGTAGGCGGTATTAATTTAAGGGAAACAAAAGAATGGGTCACTTATCTTGAAACGCTTTCTCTTCAGGCCTATTTATTAGTGACGCCTCTTTATGCGAAGCCAGGAAAATTTGGCCAGTATGAGTGGTTTAAGGCCCTTCTTGATATCTCGACTCGTCCTTGCATGCTTTACAATGTTCCTGGAAGAACGGCCGCCTCTTTAAATTTTGAGGCCGTTACTATGCTTAAAGATCATCCTCATTTTTGGGCCATCAAAGAAGCAAGCGGCTCTCCTTTTGATTTTAAACGTTACAAAGAATGTGCGCCGAAGGCCTCAATGTACAGTGGTGATGATGCCATGACACCTGTGTTTGCAAGTTTTGGAGCAAAAGGTTTAGTCTCGGTCGCAAGCAATGTGTGGCCTAACGAAACGAAAGAATATGTTCGTCAATCACTCGCTCAAACATTAGTTGATAGTGAACTTTGGAAAGAATGTTCTGACTCCCTTTTTATCGCAAGTAATCCTGTGCCTGTGAAGGCCCTTTTGCATCACCTCGGAAAAATTAAAACAAACCTTATGCGTGCGCCTCTTGATCATCGTGATCTTAAAGATCTTAAACCTGTTTTGATTTCTCATGAAAGTATCGTTGCTTGGTATAAGGATCAGGTAAAATAAATGGACTACAAACTTGTTTTACAAAAATTAGAAAGTGGTGAGCTTCGTTCGGCCCAAAAAATTGAGGGACGTTGGCAAGCGAATATCGAAATCAAGCAGGCCATTTTGGAAGCTTTTCGCGAAGGAAAAATGGTTCAGATGGGAGATTATGTTGAGAAGGATACAATTCCTGCTCAACATTTTACTCTCGAAAGGAAAATTCGTTTTGTCCCTGGAGGAAGCTCTGTTCGAAGTGGCGCTTATGTCGCTCCTGGCGTGATTATTATGCCTCCTTCTTATATTAATATTGGGGCCTATGTTGATGAAGGAACGATGGTTGATAGTCACGTTTTAGTGGGCTCTTGTGCGCAAATTGGAAAACGCGTTCACTTATCGGCAGGTGTTCAAATTGGCGGAGTACTTGAGCCTATTGGTCTGTCTCCTGTGGTGATTGAAGATGACGTTTTCGTAGGGGCCCAGGCCGTGATTGTTGAAGGTATTCATATTTTAAAAAAGGCCGTGATTGCTCCTGGAGTGATTCTTTCTAAGGCCGTTCCTATTTATGATGTCGTGAACGGACGTATTCTTGAAAAAGGTGAAGCAATACCTGAGCGAGCTGTAGTAGTACCTGGCTCAAGGCCTCTTAACCCAAATTTTACTTGGGCCAAGGAGATGAATCTTCAATTAAATTGCGCTATCATTATTAAATATCGCGATGAAAAAAGTGATGCATCTTTAACACTTGAAGCTGTATTGAGGTAACAATGGAACAACTTGTTCGTGAGCATTTAGAAAAGGCCAGTCAACATTATGATTCTCCCTTTTACTGCTACGATCTTGATAGCATTGAAAATCAAATTCTCGATGTCAAATCAAAGATGGATTCAAGCAGTATTGCTGTTTGGTATTCACTCAAAGCCAATCCTCTTTCTTCAATCGTTTCTAAATTTGTCGAAAAAGGTTTTGGGATTGATATCTCAAGTGAAGGCGAACTTGATCAGGCCTTATCTTCAGGCGCGGCCCCTCGCCACATTCTTCTTGAAGGCCCAGGAAAGTCGAAACGCTGTTTGCAGTACGCTGTTGATCACGGTGTAGAAAATGTTGTTTTAGAAAGTATTAATCAAACCCAGTGGCTTAATGAAATGGCCAAAGCTTCCGGCAAAAAAATAAAAGTTCTTCTTCGCTTTCAACTTCCATCCCTTGATCCTTACACAGGCCATGAAGACATCACGGCCTTTGGAATTTATCCTCAGGATTGGATAGATTTTAATATTAACAAATGTACATGGTTGGATGTTCAAGGCGTTCATATTTTTCAGTGGAATAATGTCCTTGATATTTATCGCCTTCGAGGAATGTGGTATCAGGCCCTCATGAATGCGCGCGAAATTTGCGCTCAGGCAAAAATTCCTATGAATGTCGTCGACCTTGGTGGAGGAATTGGAATCCCCATAAAGTCTAAAGAAAAACCTATCGACTTTTCGGATATCAATAAAACCCTTCTTGATGTGAAACGTGATTTTAATCTTCAAAAAATTTGGCTTCGACTTGGACGCTATTCGGTTGGAGAGCATGGAACTTATCTCACGCGAGTGATCGATAGAAAAACAGTGATGGGAAAAGAAATTCTTGTGATGGAAGGGGGAATTAATCATGTCACCCGCGTGGCCACAGGTAGACAAAATTATCCTATTGAGCTTTTAAGAAATTCCTCGGCCTCTTTAAAAGAATTTCAACTTCACGGCCCTCTTTGTACGGCCCGTGATCGCTTTGGTGCTTTTATGCTTCCTAGTGATATTAAAGTTGATGATTGGTTGGTCTTCACTCATATAGGCGCTTATGGTTTTGTTGAGTCGATGCCTTATTCTTTATGCGGACAACTTCCTGGAGAGTGCATTATTAAAAATAATGAACTTAAATTTGTGCGTGAATCAAGTTCGTCTAAAAGTTGGAGGCTATGAGTTTTGAGTTTAAAAGACGTGACATAGTTCTTAAAGAATTAGTTCAAGGGGATCATTTAAGTCTTTCTGTTTTTGATTTTTTAAGCGCTAAACCAGGGCCTCATGTCTATTTGCAGGCCAGTGTTCACGGAGCAGAAGTTCAAGGCAATTTAGTCATTTGGGAACTCATGAAATACTTTTCAGAACATCCCTTTGCGGGAATGCTGACTTTTGTTCCTATGTGTAATCCAAGTGCGATGAACCAAAAAAGTGGAACTTCTACACTTGGGCGTTTTCATCCTGTTACAGGCGATAATTGGAATCGCGTTTTTGAAAATCTTGTTTTTGATTATGATGGTTTTGCTCAAAGACATCTTCAAATTAGTTGGGACGACATAAAAATTCAGTTTAAAAAAGAGTTTATTTCTGCGCTTAAAATTCGTCATAGCGATTTATCAAAGCGCGGAATTTCTGAGCAAAAAAACTGGGCCTTAACTTTACAAGCTGAGGCGATGCAGGCCGATATTATTCTTGATTTGCACACGGGCCCTCTTTCAACGAGCTACATTTATACAAATGAAACTCTTCTTTCAAAGGCGCTTGATTTTAATTTTTCTCACTATATTTCTATTCCCTCAGAATTTGCTGGGGCCATGGATGAAGCTTGTTTTGTTCCTTGGTTTAAACTTAAAACGGCCCTTCAAAAATTAAATCGAAAATTTTCTGATGATAGGGATAAGGATGTTGAAGTTTATACTTTAGAGCTTGGAAGTGAAGACGTGATTAATTCTGAACGCTCAAAACGTTATGCTCTTTCTATTCTTCATTATCTTAAAATTCGTGGAGTGGTGATGGGCGAACTCCCGGGACAAGTTGTACCGAGTAAACGCTATAAATGTCTTCTTGAAAACTATCGCTGCTATCATGCGCCTTTTGGTGGCCTTGTTGAGTATTTAAAATCTCCTGGGGAGATTGTTTTTAAAGATGAAGTTTTGGCCAGTTTTTTAAATTTTAAAAATGTTCAGGGGCCTCATGATTTAGATCAGGCCCAAAGAAATTTTAAATCGCCTCAAGATGCCCTTATTATTAATCGCTGTCCTTCGGCCAATGTTAGCGAAGGAATGGAACTTTTCTTTGTGATGGAAAAGTTTGAGCAGATATAATTCTATAAATTTACAATTTATAATTTTAGTTTTTAGTCGGTAAAAACTTCGTAAGATTTGTGATGCGAGTGACATCCTCACCTCGACACTCCCCTTCTTTGCATTTATAAACCACGTTGCAAGAGCGAATGGGGTCATTCACAAAGTCAGTTTCACCTCTGACAAGAATTCCTTCTACTAAACCTGTCCTAGTATCAAAAACAGCTGAGCCAGAATTTCCCCCGAACGTATCAAGGTTGGCCCTAAAAAAGATAGGATTTGTGTTATCGCGCATTGTTCCTCCTACAGTGACTTTTGTAGGAAGGCCTGAAGGATTACCGATAACAACAAGATCTGCATTTTGATCAACTTGACCTGATGTTCTAAATTTTAAAGGAGTGCGTCCAAGAGCGACTCTATCTAAACGGATAACGGCATAATCATTTTGAGTTTTATTATCACGTGCAGTTGAAATAATACTTACGCAGCGAAAAATTTGTTGAGGATTCAGGAGGGTATTAACAGTTCCATCTTTGCTGGCATTGAAATCAAAAACCCATGAATTGCTTTGGCAATGATAGTCCATTTGAATACAATGCCCTGCTGTAACAAGGAGATCAGGAGCAACTAAAAAACCTGAACAACGACCTGGACTTGGTTGCGAAGCATATCTTTCAGTGTCGCAAAGTTCGCCAGCGTCTTGAAAAATCCCTCCTCCAACACGAACGCGATCTCCTTCATTTTTAAGAAGGGAGTTTGAAATTTGAATGGCCGTTGATTTTGCCCAGTTTTTGTATTCAGGTCTTTCATAAACTTCCATTCGACCGTCTGTTCCATAAATAACTTTGTCAAAATTTTGAGAAGTTTGAGCGACATTAGTGTAGAAAGCTATAATTAAGATAGTGATGATAAAAAAAACATTTTTCATTTTTAACATTATAAATCCCTCGTCTAGCGTCATCTTTTGATGGGGGCAATAATGTTATAAATGAGAAGGGATGACAACTTACAAAAACTTACATTCTTGATTTATTTTGTCGGCCATAGGCGAATTGCCACAGTCGACCATCAGGATCTGTGACAGCAAATGAATGCTCAAGATCGGTTTTAGTAGGAACAATGGGATCTAGGTTTTGGCGGTAGCGCAAAAAGTTTACTTTATTAAAAAAACTAGCAAACTCTTCTTCGCTAAAAAAGCTGTACTGAAAATCATTGTAGTTTGCATTAACATTTTTTTGAAAAGTAAGAAAAAAACATTGCTCTCCTTGAACGAGTACTCCATTTTCACAGGGAATGATCTCCGCATCAAAAAGGCCCGACAAGAGTTGGCTCAATTCATGGAGGTGACTTGTCGGGAGAGCTATTTGCATTAAGTGCGGCATTTTATAATTTAAACTATGTGGTCGGGAGAGGTTCTTTGTTAAAAGTTCCTTCCTCTTTTTTTTCGGGAACAGTTTCAGAAACAACTACTTTAGCTTTCTCTTTTTTATTGTCATCATCTTTTTTTGTAAATTGAGGTTGTCCTATATCTTTGCCTTCTGTGATGGCCTTAATTTGTTCGTAATCCAAAGTTTCCCATATAATGAGGGCCTCGGCCAAACGTTCAAGAGTAGATCTATTTTCAGTAAGAATATCTAAAGCTACTTGATGATTTTCATGGATGAAGCGCTGAACTTCTTCATCAATTTCACGCGACTTTTGCTCAGAATAATCCATGTGCTCGCTGGTAGGAAACGGCGACATTCCTGATTTAAAAAAATGGATAGGCCCAAGTTTTTCACTCATACCCCAACGGCAAACCATACTTCTAGCAAGATGAGTGGCCCTTTCAATATCGTTTGAAGCTCCAGAGGTCACTTCATTTAAAATAATTTCTTCGGCCGTTCTTCCACCCATTAAAAACGCAATAAAATTTTTGGCCCGCTCTCTTGTGAGGTTGAGCATATCTTCATTGGGTAGAGTTTGAGTTACCCCAAGCGCTCCCCCACGCGGAATAATACTGACTTTATGAATTGGATCGGTATTAGGTAAGTTCATTCCTACTAAAGTATGGCCGGCCTCATGATAGGCCGTAATTCTTTTTTCTCTTTCAGAAATGACCATTGATTTTCTTTCTGGGCCCATCAAAACTTTGTCTTTGGCACTTTCAAAATCGATCATCTCAAGTTGCTTTTTATTAAGACGAGCGGCCTGAAGAGCAGCTTCGTTTACGAGGTTGGCAAGATCCGCCCCCGTAAAACCTGGAGTTCCTTTCGCTATAGTTTCAAGATTGACTTCTGCAGCGACAGGTGTTTTTTGAGTATGAACTTTTAAAATACCAAGTCGACCACGCACATCAGGTGTTCCAACACTTACTCGGCGATCAAAACGTCCTGGGCGTAAAAGGGCCGGGTCAAGAACGTCAATTCTATTTGTCGCAGCAATAAGGATAACGCCTTCATTCGATTCAAAACCATCCATTTCAACGAGAAGTTGGTTGAGGGTTTGCTCTCTTTCATCATGTCCGCCACCAAGGCCAGAACCACGATGGCGTCCTACTGCATCGATTTCATCGATAAAGATGATACAAGGAGCATGTTTTTTTCCTTGTTCAAAAAGATCACGCACGCGACTGGCGCCCACCCCTACAAACATTTCAACGAAATCTGAACCTGAAATAGAAAAGAAAGGAACGTTTGCTTCGCCTGCTACAGCTCGTGCCAAAAGAGTTTTCCCTGTGCCTGGAGGGCCTACAAGAATGACACCCTTAGGAATTTTTCCACCAAGGGCCGTGTATTTTTTTGGATCTTTTAAAAAATCGACGACTTCTTCTAATTCTTCTTTGGCCTCTTCTACGCCTGAAACGTCAGCGAAAGTCACTTTCTTTTCATTTGGGTTTAAAAGACGTGCCCGCGATTTTCCAAAACTCATGGCCTTTCCTCCCCCAATTTGAATTTGGCGGAAGAAAAAATAAAAAATCACAATGATTAAAATCATCGGGCCCCAGTTTACAAGTAGCGAGGTGAAAAAAGATTGCTTATCTTCTTCTTCGTAGTTTGGAGTGATCCCTTTCTCTCTTAGAATTTTGAAAGTATTTTCTCCAGTACTGCCCGTCACTCTGAAGCGAGCATTGTTTTCATAGCCAGGTTTAAATTGGCCTAAAATTGTATTTTCACCCTTAAAAGTGACTTCCTGAATATTTCCGGCCTCAACAGCGCGAACAAACTCAGAGTAAGTCACTCCTTTTTGCTCTTTTTTGCCTTCTGAGACGACTTTCGCAAGCAAGGCGAACATGAGTATGACAATAATCCAAAGCGTGATTGTTTTTTGCTGGGGTTTCATAGGGAACCTTTGTTACTAATGAAAATCTCTAGGTTTTGTACCAGAAATGATTTAAAAAGTACAAAATAAGCTCTCTTTTTTGGAAAGCTTTTTGTGATTTCGAATTTTATTTTTATAAAAAAACCAAAACCCATTTTCAATGGCAAAGGCCGTGCTGAGTGGAAAAAGCGGGTCAATTTTCTTAAGGGAAGGCCGTATTTTCCCCAGATCTACTAGGTTTACTGAGAATTTGTATGGGAGAATTTTTTGTAAAGTTAGCGTTAAATTTTGATTTGTAGTAAAAAAAGAATTTAAAGGAATCTGCGTAGCTATTGCTGTTTTTAAAAATTCAAGTAAAGCATAATCGAACTTTTCAAGAGATCTGGGCACATCCCTTCCTATATAAATTTGCCCCGGCCTCATATGGACCTCTACTCCCCCTGAAAAATGAAGGGGGCCCCATTTCTCATTTTTCATTGCCTCTTTTAGATTTTCTAATTGCTTTCCTAACCTTCCTCGCTCGGCCAAAGAAAATTTACAAATACTTTTTTTGATAAGATCTTCAGGAAAAAAATTAAGATCATTTTCATTTTGAAGCATGATCCCCTGATCAAAGAAAATGGATTCCGTTTCTTCATTTTGTTTAAATAAACTTAGCCCCATTTTCCTTGCAAGCGTATTACTCTGGGCCACATAGTGCTTCAGATAACTTGGAAAACGAGAACTCGCCTTACTAAGAATTCCCTGGCGTATAAAGTTTCGTTCATAGTGTGTATTAAGATTGCTCGAGTCCTCATAAAAAGGAAGTTTTAGTTTTTTCATCTGAAAGCGAATTTGACGTCGTCCCAAACAAAAAAGTGGCCTAGCAAAGGGACCGCGCCGAACAGGAATTCCTAGGCGCACTTTAAGCTCACTACTTTTAAAACTACTAAGGAGACTCCACTCAAGGGAATCATCAATATGATGGCCCAAATAAATGAAATCCCCGTCCTTTAAATTATTTTTAAAAAAATGATAACGTTCGCGTCTGGCCAGATCTTCAAAATTGCTTTTTTGCTGAGATAGATTTAGTTTTTTTATGATTAAAGGAAGGCCAAGCACCGAGGCATATTGAGTTAAAAAGACCTCCTCGCTCGCGTTTTCGACTCTTGTTCCATGATTGACATGCAAAATGCTTAACTCCTTTAAACGCCCCTTTGCCTTAAGCAAGTAAAAAACGTTTAAAAGAAACATTGAATCGGCCCCCGCAGAAACAGCAAGAAAAGCTTTTCCCGATTTCGGCCACAAACGAGTCTTATCCATAAAATTTTCGATATAACGAAGCATTTTTTCTGGAATCTTTGACACTTTCTTCAAGATTTCTTCACGCTGAAGAAGGAGATTTTGTTGACAGGAGGGGGCGAACTTATTAATATGCAACTCCATAAATGGTTGTGCCTGGATAGCTCAGTTGGTGAGAGCGAGAGATTCATAACCTCTAGGTCGGCAGTTCGACTCTGCCTCCAGGCACCAACGTTTCTTTGACATTCTATTAAAATCAATCAACTATTCCAAGCCCTGCTGCATAAAAGAAATATTGCTCCTAGACCTCACCTAGGGAATTTAATAAATCATAGGCCTGCTGATTTTCAGGCGACGAATTTTTTGGATAATTTTCCATCCATATATTGGTCAGCAAATCTTTTAACCTTGTATGAATATCCTCATAAATATACTTTTCATTACCTTTCTCGCTGACTTTTCGTTTCATTAAATCAAGAATCATTTCTTTATTTTTATCAAGAAGCGTCAGCACTTTTTTCGGATCTTTTTCGTAGTATAAAGAGAAATGTGATTCTGCGACTAGTTTCGCATAAGGCGCTGCCGCTTTTAAGTTATCAACCTCAATATACTTCTCACTATTTTTTAAAAAGATGGCCTCTTGTGCTGTTATTTTCGTCATCTTTTGCTTCAATATTTTACCAAGCTCAATTCCTACTGGCGAAAAGATATCTGCCGAGGCATCCGCATAAGCAAAAAGGCCAAACCGATCATGAGGAAACTCTTGTTCATATTTGACAATGGCCTTACTCGCAAATTCTGATTGCCCAGAACTTTTTCCCCATGTGATGAGATCTTTTATATAATTTTTATCCGTAATTCCCTCATAGGCCCCTGAACAAATTTTACAAGAATCGGCCTTTTCAGTTTCCTTGCTATTTTCATCTTTTAAACAACAAGTTTCACACGAATAAGAAAACTCAAGATCATCGCCATGACGAAGCCCCAAATTATGAAATTGTTCGTGAAAAAGTGTCATATAAAGTTCATTAGCTTCTTCTTGAGTGGGATGCCGTTTGTTTTTTGGGTACTCGACATTAACAGAGATGTAAGGATGTTTTACGCCTGCTTTAGCAATGATTTGAGAAGGAGAAGTTGAAGCGTGGGCCGCAACATGACTCCAATTATAATCCTTTTCATTGCAAACAACAGAAACGCCGCTTTTTTCAAGAAGTGACTGAATGCCATTTAAATTGCTAAGAGCGCCATTAGGCAAGTTTGGATTATTTTTAGCATTGTCCTTGGCCAATTTATCTAAGCAAAGAAAAGCTTTTTTTATTGAAGAACTTAGTAATTCAGGAAATTTTTTTTCTCCCCATTTATCTAAGCATGATTGGTGAATTTTATATCCCAAGTCCAAAGAAATAAAATCTTTTGTTAATATCGGTTTTATGGCCTGCACATCCTTGACCAATTGAGAAAGAGAGCTTCCTTTTAGTGAAGACTCATTTTGGCAAGGAAGCTCGTCTTTTTTTTGATGAAGTTTTGAAGTCGTTGTCCAAGTTTTATCAAAAAAACCCTTAAACGTAGAATCAACTTCTATACGAATAATTAATAAATCGTGCTCAGGATCTTGATAAACTGTTTCAACACGATCAATTTTTCCATCTTTATTAATGTCTTTTTTAATGATCTCAATTGGTTTTTTAGAAGAAGTATAGGGAAAGTATTCTCTTATTAAACTTTTATCAGTTAAAAGCGAAGGCACTTCGGCCATAACTTGAATTACACCTACAATCAAAAATAAAAAAAAGGCAAATTTCATAGGGCAATCTTTTTAAATGAATTTAAAGAATGAAGAGAAGTCTTTCATCGAATATGATCACACCAAGTGCCCCTATCGTCAATGAGGTTTGTGAAGTTGTTTTATAATTTCTTGAACACCTAGAGTTTAACCTCCTCATTCCTTAATAAAGCAAATCTAATTTCTGTTTTTACGCTACAAATAGCGATAGAAAAAATCACGAGAAGCAAAAAAATAAGCAAATATGCATTTTGGTTCTATCAATTCTATCGGTAAAATTTTTATGATGTCATACGATGTTAGAAAAACTCTTTCCACAAAAATTGACAAAGTTTTTTAAGAAAGCAAGTATTTAACTTTCAATAATATTGCCAAGGATGGAATGCTTATGAAATTAACTTTTTTAACATTGCTGGGCCTTGTTGTTTCGCTATCTGTATGGAGCAAAACAACGAGCTACGAATTTAATTACCACTCAGCTCAAACGATGACGGGTGATGATTCTTACGACCGAATTTTTGTTGATGAACTTCCTCAGTCAATCGATGCTGATAAACCCGTCCTCCCTTTTGAGATGGTAAGATTACTTCTTCCTCGCAATAGCGAGTTAAAAAATGTAACAGTGACTCGCCTTGAAGACGAAGTTATCCCTACTCCTTCAAAACTTGCCATGGCCAAAACGAAGCGTAGTTTTTCTGAGTTTACAACAAACGTCGATTACCCTTCGGCCCTCACTTATAAAACAGTGCAAAAGCTCCACAACTATCAAGTTGTTTTAGCAAAAATCAACCCTGTCTACATTGATAAAAAAGGGACAATTCATTTCGCACGAAAATTAAAAATAGAAGTCTCTTATGAGGAATCTAAAGAGGTTTCTTTTGCTTCACCTCAATCATTTTTAAATCACAGTGATGAAGTGGCAAAGTTTGTGAGCGAAAAATCTCTTCCCGTCATGAATAGTTATCTCGATAATTCATTCATTTATGACAAATCTGGCCCAAATGATTACGACTACCTTATTATCACATCACAAGAATTAATGGCCTATACTGGCCCTAATTCTCTAAGCACTTTTAAAAATTTTCTTGAAACTGGAAGAAACTTAAAAGTAAAAATCGTTGATGGAAAAATGGCAGAGGCCACTCAGACAGGGCGCGACCGCGCGGAAAAACTAAGAAATTTTATCAAATCAGAATACACAAACTATAATCCAAAATATCTTCTTCTTGTTGGTGATACAACTGACACCGGAGGAATTATTCCTGCTCGCCGATTTTATTCTGAAGTAAAAGGTTACGATGGAACATCTTGGAAACTTCTTAAAGAAAATATCGTTTCTGATTTTTATTATGGCTGCCTAGATGGAACTTTCGATGGTAATGCTAATGGCAAATGGGGCGAAATTAAAGATGGTGAAAATGGTGGTGACGTCGATTTTGTTTGCGAACTCAACGTTGGACGTTGGCCTGTTGAAAAAACGACAGAACTAGCAAATGTTGTTTCAAAAACTCTTCAAGCTTATCAGCTTTCATCGCGAGCAAAAACCGTTCTTCTTATGGGAGAAGAATTATTCGCCAATAAAAATCTTTGGGGTGGCGATTACATGGATAAGCTAGTCGGTATCGTCAATGATCATGGTTTCATAAGTAAAGGTTATGATTCTTCTTGGAACATCACCAAAATGTACGATACTAAGCAAAAATCTTGGAGTGGTACGCAAGCAAAATCGACGATTAGTAGTGGTGACTTTTTAATGATCAACCACCTTGGACACTCAAACACAACATCAAATATGAGATTGTCCACTTACAACAATCAGCTTTCTAATAAACTTCCTTTTTTCTATTATACTCAAGGATGTTTCCCAGGGTATTTTGTCGCCAACGATTCCTTCATTGAGCAGTGGGTTTATGCTGCCAATGGGCCCTTCGCCGCTGTTGCAAATTCAAACTATGGCCTAGGCCCTGAAGATCCAGATGCCTCAACAACAACAAGTCCTGGTACCTCAGAAATCCTTCATCGCTTTTTTGTGAATCGAGTTTTAGGGACAGAAAGTTATCTTGCTTTTGGTGAAGCTCATCAAAAATCAAAAGAAGATCTTCTCATTTACATCAACCACCCAGAAGCTCGTTGGGTTATTTGGGAGACCACATTCTTTGGTGACCCGGCAATTAGGCCTTAATAAAAAAACGTGGGGAGTCCAAGTGACTCCCCTTTTTTTTATTGTTCAGAGACTTTACTGTGATAAATTCTTTTTGGTTCTATCACTTTTTTTTCAACGACAACTTCTTCTTCTACGGCCGAGGGCGCCCGCTCTGCACTCATAACTTTTTCAACCTCAACTTTTTTTGGTTCGCTAATATTTTCGCTTAATTTCATTTTGTCAAAAGACCAAGCGGGTAAGCTTAGGGCAGTCATTAAGAGAGAAAATAAGGCAATTTTTGTGATCATACGGTACTCCTTCTTTCTTGAGTCGAACTTCAGATTTTCTGAAGTTTAATCGAAGCACTCATTAATTTTAGCATTTTCTAAAGATACGCGCGTAAAAGAATCAAGCTTTGCTCTGATAACAAAAGCTTAGGATTTTAGTAGGGAATTTTTTTCCTCCAGGAATTTTTCTTTAAAAAAATTCAAAACTCCTTTTAATCGCCTGATTTTACGAAGAAAATTAGCTAGACTCCCTAAAAAAAATAGTTTATAAAGGGTCCACAATTGCGGAGTCGTAGCTTAGTTGGATAGAGCACCTGACTACGAATCAGGAGGTCGGACGTTCGACCCGTCTCGACTCCGCCATTTTTCGAAACTCACAAACCACCTTCACGGGTGGTTTTTTTGTATCTACTCAAAATAATTAATCATTCAACCTACAAGACTCCAATAAGTTACGTCTTCACGCTTCCCTTCTCTGTTACAGAACATTTCAGAGAATTAGTTTGCGTGGCTATTTTTTGGCTACAATTTGGCTACTTTTAAAACTCTGTTGGCTACTTCGTCGTAAATCCATTTTTTAAGTGATGTTCATTTTGCGCAACAACAATATTCTCTCTTGTGACATCAATGAGTGTCATCAGAGGGATTTTACTATCTCATGAGGGATTTGGGGTTATCCATTTTTAAGGATCAGCCGCTAAGAGAAAATATGAAATTAAAAATAATATTAAGACAGCTTATTAAAGCACGAGAAATGACGGTTGTGGGCCTTGCAAAGAAAAGCAAAGTCCCAATTCAAACTATTCACAATTGGCTTTCTGGGGCCGAACCAAAAAGTCTCAAGCAAGTTAAAATGGTGGCCGACTGTTTGGGTGTCAGCGTTGATTATCTTTGTTTTGGAATAGGCCACAATGGTTCAGATGAAAAAAAAGAATCAAACCCTATTAAGGAACACTCCGAGGAAATTAATGCAGGGATTTTTGAGGTGGTATTAAGAAAAGTGAAAAGATAATTTGGAGTACACATTATGAAACTCAATATTGGGCTAACTCTACTTATGGTGGTCAGTCTCGTAAGCTGTGGCGAGGTATGGGTTATTGAAAGGCACAAGGACGGCGGTATTATTGGGTATAAAGGTTTTTCTGATAGCGAAGATGCCTCAAATGAAATTAAAAAAAATATTAATTGCTCTAGTTATGAAGTCATTTCTGATCGAATCGTATATGGAGAAACAAGAACATCATATATGCCGGTTAAAAATACAGATTATTCATCAGGAAGTGTTTATGGAACTGCAGGAGCAATGAGTTATAACGAACAAACTACTCGCACCAACTATGTTCCGATACAAACTCAAAATTCATGGAGAGAGCTTAATTATCGCTGCGCAAATTCAAATCAATCCTCGCAAGCACAGAACACCAATTTTAGAACATATGGGTCTGAAGTTAATTTAAAAAACATGACGAAAGAAGAACTAATAGAGAAAGATAAAGAAAATCAAAACGATTTTTATAACACTGTTGAAAAGATAAAAGGGAGATGATTTTTTAATTAAAACTAGATTCACTGAAAAAAATCAACTCATCTAACCTTTCTTACAAACACTAAAACAGCAGAGATTTTATGAAAAAAACAATACTTCTATTCACCTTATTATCATCAACACTTCTTGCTCAAACATTTCCTGTTTCAGGCTGGATGGCCGGAGACCCAAAAAGCTACGTGGCTGGCAATTATCTATATTTTAGCTGTGACAGTTCAATAAAGACCAAGGAATTAATTTGTGATTTTATTGATGTTATGATCAAAAAAGAGAATGACACTTGTCTTTTTAGCTTCAGAAAATCAACTGCTCTTCATTTCCCAATAATAGCAAGTAATAATTGGGGAATGCCGGTGCGAGAAGGTCTTTGCACAAACAATACAATGATGATGGAGTATTTTCCAGGCAAAAACCCAAGTTGGAAATTCACATCAGAAGTAAAACTATCGACGAAACTAATGAAACAAAATTCATTCGTTTGTAAAGATTTTTCAAAGGATGATTTAACTGAAATCTATTCTACTGCTATTTCACCAGAGAGGAATGATTGCAAAAGAATAAAAATGGTCGGCCCATATCTTGCCTCCGACATGAAGATAGGGAAAGAAGTATTTCAAAGTGATTTTTAAAAAACAATATTAAAACCAGATCATAGGCATTGGCCTTGCCCCTCAATGAACCTGAGGTAAAACATTTCACCTCAGGTATTAAAGCCGTTAGTCATCATCAGAATTATTTTGAGTTTGTTCATACAGACTTCTGCTCGTATCCCCTTGAGAATGGCCAAAAGGATTCGATCCCGTATCTCGTCGAGTCCCATAAGCTCCTGTATGAGGGTTAAGATTCCCTTGTGTTGACCAATTATTACTGACCGTATTATCAGGCGATGACCGATAATGAGGCTGAACATAAGTGCCATTACTTCTCGTATAACCATGAACATAGGTGTCAGCAAAAGAAAAACATGTTGTAAGCATCAAAACTGTAGATAAGAAAAATTTCATTTCAAAACTCCTTTAAAAATTATTTTACCTTATCGAAGTTACTGCAATACTAAGACCGAAATTAATCTTCCCCATGCTCCTGTTATCTCGTGGCCAAGTGTCTTTAGTTTTTTCACTCATGGATAAAATGAGCAAATTTAACCCAATATTTACTGCTTTGTTTTCAAAAAAAACCGATAAAAAGATTAGAACTTTTTAATGTGAACTTAATGAGAGAAGTATGAAGAATTTTTCATTGCTACTTATATCTTTCGTAATTACGAGCTGTGCCTCAATGAATGAGCCTGAAATGATTCCATCTAAAGATGATTTAGGTGATCTCAATTTTAAGCATGAAGAACTAAAAGAAGAAATTTCTGAACTAAAAAAAGAATTAAAAACAACTCAGCAAGAATTAAAAGCTAATCAAGAGAAAAAAAGTATTTCTGCGGAAGAGATTGCTGAGAAAGTTATACCTTCCATTGTTTTTATCATAACTTCATCAAAGAAGGGAATCTTTACAGGAACTGGATTTTTTATATCTCCAACAAAACTTGTAACAAACTATCATGTAATTGATGGAGCCACAAAAATTGCTTTTAGGAAAATCCATGAAAAAGAGACGTATTTTATTGATAGAGTCCTTGTGTTCGACAAAGAAAATGATCTTGCTATCCTCGATGCTAGAATTAATTCGCTAAATTATCTCAACGTTAAATCATCTATTGATATAAAGTTAGGTCAAAAAATTTTTGTTGCTGGAAATCCGAAAGAATTGATTGGGACTTTTTCTGATGGCGTTATTAGCAACATCGCTCAGGAAAAAAATATTCTTCAAATATCTGCACCTATTTCTCATGGAAGTAGTGGCAGTCCAATACTAGATGCTAGTGGTGATGTCATCGGCATTGTTACATCCGGAGTTGAGACTGGACAAAATTTAAATTTTGGAACTATGTCAGATTCTTTGATTAACCTAGATAATTCTATTGAAAGCAAAGATGAAAGATTTCAAAATACTTCTGAAAGTACAAACAATGAATGTAATGAAGAAAATACTGGAGCCATGTATTCAGAATTTTTGACTTATTACAAAGAAGGAAAATATGAAGAAGCATATATTCATTTTTCAAAGCCTCTAACTAAATGTTATGAAAGTTTTTCAAATGAAAACAAGGCTCGGTATTTTAATGGGTTTGCGACTGCTGCTTACAAGCTTGGAAAATTTGATATGTGTATAGAAATTTTAAATGAAATTAAATCAGCGCCATTTTACGATTCCTATAGTGATAGTTTGAAACGAATTATTAAACACAACGAAAAACTGTGTCGAAATTCAGCGAATGAGTTTTATAAAAAAACCTGTAAACTAGGCGATCTCTCTTCATGTAGCATTCTTCAATTCTTAGAAGGAACGACTAAACCAATCTGTACGAGTAGCGACTTACTTAGTTGTGCAATTTTAGCAATGATTACCGAAGAAAAAGTACCTTTAATAAACACAAAGAAAGTTTATTCTTATGCATGCGATTCAGGAGAAATGCGCGCATGTAATCGCTTAGGGGTTATCGAAGAAAATTCTGGAAACCCCTATAAGGCACAAGCTCTTTTTCTAAAAGCCTGCAGTGAAGGCTTGCCTTTAGCATGCAACAATGTGGGAGCGAATGCATATGCGTCCGGTAATATTACTGAAGCAAGAAAACAATATCAAAGAGCTTGCGATCAAGGATTAATGCTTAGCTGTAGCAATCTTGGCCTTTTAGAAAGTAACCAGAGCAACCAAATAAGAGCAAGGGAACTATATCTTCAGGCATGTGAAAGCGGCGAAAGCGAAGGCTGTCTAAACTTAGGACTTCTTAATAAAATGGAAAATACCAGCGATGCAGATAAATACTTAAAACGAGCATGCATTCAAGAAAACAAGGAAGCATGTGATGTTTTAGATCAAGGATCCCAAAATCTCCAATGAGGAAAAAAACAAATCAAAGAATTTAATAACTCATTCATTTTATATCATTGTTACTAAGCGCAATATTAATAACCTCTATTTCTTCTTGAAGCTCTTCTTGTGTCATCTCGCTCGGATTTCGAAAAGGATCTTCGTATTGAGGTTTTCCTAAAGTTCGATCAAGACAATTTTCAATGATGCGCCAGTCACCCTTTTGAACTGCCTTTCGCAAAACGAATTCAATCCCTGTCAGATCATTCTTTTTAAGGGCCTCCTCGTTGGATGAGACTGTGTCTAATAAACTGTTTTCAATTGCCTCAAAAAGCACCATTTTTAATGAACATCTTGCTGCCTTTTCCTCTAACGTCAATTTAGGGCGGCCTCTTGGATTTCCTGATTGACCTTTCCTGAATGATGTTTGGTTTACACTCATGTTTCTTGCCTGTTATTTGCCTGTTTTCTTTATTTTACACCAAGCAAAAAACAGAAGCTATCTTGTCTTTTTATCTTTAATCAGCAATAGTTCGCAGCATAAAGCAAAGTAAATCACTCATTGGTGACAAACATGGATTTTGATTTTAATGATTTTGTTTTCTTTGAAGACCTTTTAAAAAAAACAACACTATCAAGCTTAATTAAAAAAATTATTACAGAGGATATTTCTGTTTTTGCTTTCGTTGACAAAATCTGCTGCTTTAGTTCATTTGAGGAAGCTGAAAACTATTTCAAGAAAGATAATAGCATTTCTTTTAAACCATACCAATTCACGGTTCATGGTCATTCCACCTGTTTTAACCTTGAATATAATTCATACAAAGAAATTCATACAGATACACTACTAAGTATTATGAACAAAGGTCTTGATAAAATTGGAGTTAATGAAAGTGAAGGAAAAGTAATTGGAAGCCGCAATTTTTTCAAAAGTACCAGTAAGGAGCATCCCTATCAGTATCCAGATGCTTTAATCGCTGTAAGTAGTTTGCAAATTTTTTCTGATGAAATAAAACTCCATAATCCAATCTTTTTAAATAAAACAAAAAAACGCCAACCTAAAATAAAGCAAAAAATCGCTAGCAAAAAAGATGTAACTGAACTCAGAATAATTAACAATGATTTTACCAAATTAGAATATAAAGGGAATCTGATTCATTTTAAGCCAAGACAGGCTGCAATCATAAAACATCTTCACGAAAACCGAAGAAGATTCAAGAGCCAAGAAATTCTTGATGACCTTAAAATAACATCTGAACGAAAAATACATATGTCTGAGATATTTAGAAATCATTCTGCTATAAAATTAAAACTTATTATCCTTGATGGCTGTGGCAATATAGAACTGAATACATTTCAATAGGCTATATATTTTTTCAAACATCAATACCCATCTTACAGTATTTGATTATTTTCATAGTACATTCGTTTTTGGTTTTGACTCTTACTTGCGTCAATCTCATGAACGCTGAAGAAATTCCGAGTTCGACATATGAGTGAATGGAGGCAATGAATCGAGTTGCTGCTTCCATTCTAATAGACATTAAAAATGGGTTACAAACTTTTACAAACAATTACAAACTAATCTTAGTGCGCCAAAAAACGAAAGTTGTTATTTTATTGCCACCAGTAAAAACAAACAAAAGGAGAATATGGTGAAGCAATTAATGACTTTTAAAGAAGCAAAAGATTTCTTGAACTCAACAGAATCATGGCTAAGGGATAAGATTCTAAAAAAACAAATCCCCTACATTAAGTTAGGCCGATTGATACGCTTTAATAAGGAGGCACTAGAAAAATGGCTTGAATCAAAAAGCCAACAGTAAGTCATCGCTCAATTAGTTAAAAAGGGATGTGTTTACTGTTAGCCTCTATTGGAATGAAGCAACCCTAACACATCTCCTTTTGAATTTTAAGCTTTTAATAAAATTAATTTGAAATATCAAATATGGAGATCCTATGTCTTTGATCAAAACGTACTCAGTAAATGAATTGCTAAAAAGAGAGTTTCCATTCGTTCCTTCTGTTGTCGAAGGTATAATCAGCACAGAAGAATTAATACTTCTAACTGCGCCTGCAAAAGCAGGGAAATCAATGCTTGCGCTTGATCTTGCTCTCTCTGTGGTTCAAGGAAAAAAATTTTTAAGAAAATATGAAACGAATAAAACTAATGTCCTTCTAATTCAGACAGAAATTGCAGAAATTCATTTTAAAGAAAGGATTAAAACGAAAGAGTATAAATCTTTGCCTGATGATGCTAATTTTATTTTATCAAGCGAGCGAATTCGACTTAATGATACGATTAGTATGAATTCCTTAAAAGAAACTATTGAGTATTTTAAAATTGGTTTTCTTATTTTAGATCCATTTTATACTCTACACAATAAAGATGAAAACTCGGCCAATGAAATGGCACCAATACTATCTGATTTGCGTGATTTGACGAGGGAAACACATTGCGCATGTTTGTTGATTCATCATCAAGGAAAGAGAGGTGAGGCTTCTTCCAATGCTCAAACAGGACATAGGGCAAGAGGATCAAGCTCTTTTGCCGATGTACCAGATGGCTCAATAAGCCTCAGTCGAAGTGGTAATCGTTCATTAAAAATGTCTTTTGAGTTTAGAAATCGTGAAACTCCAAATCCTATTGAGATTCTTTCTGATAATGGTTGCAATTTTCGCTTTGCTTCTGAAGATAATAATTCTGAAAAAGATCGCGGTGTTTTAATTGCTGATAAACTAATGATGCTGTCAGAAGGAGTTTCGGCAAAGGAAATTGAAAATTTTTTTGAAGGAACACTAAAAATAAGTTCAAGTTCAGTTCAAAAGACACTTAAAAGTGCAATCGAGAGGGGACTTATTATCAAACGTGGCAATAAAAGCCCTCTCTATTTTCACCCAGATAGTCCTGCCCAAAACAAGTTAGTAAACTAATAATTCCTTAAGGGATTACTTTCTTACGAGTAAATCTATGATGAGTAATAAAACACACTCAAGCACAATAGGCCTTTCTCAAACGCAAAAGATGAGTTATATTTCAAAAAAAGAAACGCTCTTTGACAATTTAATATGGCTTACGACGAATGAAGCGGCAGAGTATTTAAGGACAACGCCGAATAATGTAAGAGTGATGATTTGCAGAGGCAGATTAAAACCTTACAAGCTGGGAAATAGAAATCGCTTTAAACGAAGCGAATTAGACGACCTTATTGAATCTTCAAAAAAAAAGGATTCTTATGGCCATCACTTCTAAAACCACAAATGGCAAAATACTGTACTCTATTTATTTAAATATTCGCTCGAAAATAAATCCAACAATCCGTATTCAAAAACGAGAAGGTGGATTTGACTCGAGAGCGAAGGCCCAAAGACGAGAAAATGAGTTAAGAGAAATATGCGTGAGAGAGATGATGCAACAAGAAGGCATCCTACCCTCATGGGGCGAGATTGTTAAACGCTGGGAGAGTTTTAAGCGTAACGTAGGTGATGTTCAAGAAGACACCATCAATGACTACGTTCACGCTCTCACTTTGTGGACTCGGAATATCTGGGATAAACCTTGTAACGAAATTCATAAAGGCGAGATTCGTGAGATTATTGAAAATCTAAAAGAAGAAAAACTTTCGAACAGTTTTCAATTAAAAGTTCTTAATACCATTAAGCGTGTTTATTCTTGGGGGAAAGAGGAAGGCATGATTCGAGGTGGTCTTGATAACATCACTTCAGGAATCAAAATTTCCAGACAAGAAGAAAAAACTCCTGAAATTTTAAGTTTAGACCAAATTTCGATTTTGCTTGAGCAAGCAAAAAAAGAAAAAAGTTCTTGGTATGCCCTTTGGACGATGGCCGTTATGACAGGCTGTAGAAATGGTGAACTTTTCGCACTCGAATGGTCTGAAGTTGATTTTGATAATAATAAGATCACAATCTCGAAGTCTTTCAATAAAAGACTCAATAAAACCAAATCGACTAAGTCAGGGTACTTTAGAACTATTCCCATGAATGATGCTTTAAAAGAACTGCTTTTAGAATTAAGAGCGAATGCAAAAGAAAATCATGTTCTTCCAAGAATGGCCCTTTGGGATTCTGGCCTTCAGGCAAGAGAGCTTAGAAAATTTTGTCAAAAGGTAAACATCCCCAGTGTTAAGTTTCACGCTCTCAGGGCGTGTTTTGCCACTCACCTTCTTTCAAACGGGGTTGCGATAGGGCAAGTTCAAAAGATTTGCGGATGGGCCGATCTTGAAACGATGATGCGGTATATTCGCTTGGCCGGTGTTGATGTAAAAGGCGCGACAACTTGCCTCAACATCCTTTCACCTAATCAAAGTGATGAAAAAGTTTTAAACATCATGGATTTCAAGAGCGAAAAACAGAGTTTGGCTACAAGTGGCTACTTAGCACAAAGAGAAGAATATAAAATCAGTCAATTATAACACAGACGACGACTCCGCCATTTTCTTAAAAAGCCCTTGATTTTCAAGGGCTTTTTTTTTGCCTAAGCGGTTTTGAACACTTTTGAACACAGGGAGCGGGAAAGCTCATTCATAAAACCTTC
>Ga0247844_1003361_pt1 | contig 23640 bp, 31 predicted proteins | sample LaCtaG_FD_192421 | JGI IMG/M metagenome (GOLD analysis project Ga0247844, IMG submission 192421) | Freshwater microbial communities from meromictic Lake La Cruz, Castile-La Mancha, Spain - LaCruzMarch201714.5m_1 | ecosystem: Environmental > Aquatic > Freshwater > Lake | place: Spain: Castile-La... | reverse complement strand
AATATTTGGATTGAATTTCAAGCACCAAAAGGGAGTTTTGAGAATCCACATAAAATAGAAATATAAAAGTTTTGAAATAGTAAAATATAAGTTTGAATTTATGAAATTACGTGATTACCAAATTGAAATATCTGAGCAGGCAGCCGATAAATTAAATCGTTTAAAGTTTGTTTATTTAGCAATTATGGTGCGTGTTGGAAAGACTTTAATCGCATTAAATACAGCGAAGTTATATGGTGCAGAGAATGTTTTATTTATTACTAAGAAAAAAGCAATTGAATCAATTAAAAAAGATTATGTAAACTTTGGATTTGATTTTAGATTAACAGTTATTAATACTGAAAGCTTACATAAAATTGCAGATAATTTTGATTTGATAATATCTGATGAACATCATAAATATGGTGCATTTCCTAAGCCATCAAAAGGAGCAATTTATTTTAAAAAAAGGTTTGAACATTTGCCAATTATTGCACTTAGTGGTACTATGACTCCCGAGAGTTATTCACAAATATTTCATCAATTTTGGATGAGCGCTTTTAAAAATTATCCAAACTTTTACAAGTGGGCAAATGATTACGTTGTTATCGGTCAAAAATACTTAGGGTATGCAATAGTTAAAGATTACTCAAAAGCTATTCAAGAAAAGGTGCAAAAAGCAATTGAGCCATATATTATTACTTACACCCAAAAAGAAGCAGGATTTACATCCGAAATAGTTGAAAAAATATTAACAGTTAAAATGAAAGAATCAACCTATAAGTTGATTAAAAAACTAAAAGATGATAATATTATTGAAGGTAAAAACGAAGTGATTTTAGCTGACACTGGTGCAAAATTAATGAGCAAATTACATCAATTGTATTCAGGAACAGTAAAGTTTGAAAGTGGGAATAGTATGATATTAGATAATTCGAAAGCATTATTTATAAAGTCCCAATTTGCGAATACTAAAATTGCAATATTCTATAAGTTTAAAGAGGAATTGAATGTAATTTTAGATGTATTAGGCGAAGCAGTTACAAACGACTTAAACGAGTTTAACACAACAAATAAATCAATTGCATTGCAAATAGTTAGCGGTAGAGAGGGAATAAACCTAAGCGCAGCAAAATACATTGTTTACTATAATATTGACTTTAGCGCAGTTAGTTATTGGCAGTCAAGAGATAGGCTGACAACTATTGAGCGAAGTAGTAATGAAGTGTTTTGGATATTCGCAAAGGGTGGTATTGAACATCATATCTACAAACAAGTAATGGCTAAAAAGAATTTCACATTATCAACTTTTAAAAAATATGTCAAGTAAATTTCAAGCAAAAATAATTAAGCAATACGAAACCAATGGATATACTGTTTTAAACATTATCAAACTTTCAGACAATGGATTTCCTGATTTACTATGTATGAAAGTTGGCGAAGTAGACACATGGATAGAGTGTAAAGAGGGTAAAGATACTCTTAAACCATTGCAGAAATTTAGAATTGAGCAGTTAAGAAAATTAGGTAAATATGCTATTTGTTTACACGAAACTAAAGGTATAATATTTTAATTGCTTAATAATCAAAAGCAATCAAAATAAAACTTGTAAAGTAGTAATAATAAATTAAATATTTGCATAATGGATACGGCTTGGCGTATGTGCCGCTTGTATAAAACTAATTATAAACCACAAATGCTTATTGCGGCATTACGCTAAACCGCTGTTAGGCATCTGTAAAAAATTACGGTAAAATGAAACAGAAAATTTTAGAATTACTCAAAGAAAGACGTGAAATAAATATTACTGATTTTCACAGTTTTATTCCAGAATCAAAAGGCGAATATGCAATGTATATGCCTGTAAAACCTGGATTAAACCAAAATATTCTTTGGATGGCTGAATTAACGCAAGATTTTATTAAAGCATTTAATGAACTAATGATTGATGAAAAATTGATTGAGTGGAAACCTACTGACATAATGTGCTATATGTTTGATGGTTCGCCTATTTATAATATGAAATTGTGTGAAAAAAAGTACATTAAAAAGCAAGTCAAATGTTGGTTGCCGATTGTAATTACTCTAAAGCAGTAATTTTTTATTGTGCCTAACGGCTGACGCTATACGAAGGCATAGGTTAAGATGCACACCCTTTCAGCCTACCACAAATGATAAATAGATGCACACCGCTTGTATTAGCAGTAAAGCCCCTGCTTTTGTATAGCGTATGTTATAGGGCGTTTTTAATTAAAATCAAAATGGAAATAACTTACAGATTAGAGTTTAATGAAAAGCAACAACTCTTTCATTTAGACAATTTTACACACGAAGAAGGAACACATGGATGGTTTACAATTTTAGAACATTGTACCGTTGATGAATTTGTAGTTTACGAGGCTTTTGTTAATCGTATTCCAAATAAAAAACTTACAAAGGAATATCTATTAAAGTGTGCTTCGGAAGTGAAAGGATTTACAAATAATTTGTTGGAATACGGATTTATTGTAGGTCCCCATTAAATGCCCTATAACGGTTTGCAGATTGGCGATAGTTGGCGTTTTTCACGCCAATTTTGCCAATGTGCTGTTATATTCTCGTTCTTTTTCTTCTTTTTTTTGTGCGGTGGGGTGTATTTTTTCTTATTGAATATCAAACAGTTAGAAAATATTTTTAAAATAATTGCAAAAGTATAGCGTGTATATTAAATACTTAATGTATATTTGTTGTATAATTAAAACTGATAGTTATGAGAACAATAGGATTTGCGGGTACATTTTACACTCTTTGGGATGTTGAAAGTGAAAGAATTGATATTGCTTTAGGTGCGTCTTACAATAAGATAACTTGTACTTATTACAAGAATTTATCTAAGGATTTAAACGATGCTATTTTAAAGGCTGGAACTGATAATGTTGATGAAACATTAAAAGGTAAAAGAAGGTCATTTGAGTACAAAACACCTATAAAGTTAGAGCCAAAACTTATAACCGAAGCAGAAAGATTATGGAGGATTATCTGTGTAAATGATAGAGAAAATATGGTTGAAGGTTTAAGATTACAGGCTTTCAATCAAGCCTTAAAACTTGGTCATTTGACAGAACGCAAAGATGAAAATGGCACTTACTACCAATGGAATGGTAAATTAAGATATAATGAATTTTGGACTTCAAGCACTTTAGACATTAAATTCAAAGGAACAATATGAAAAAAGCAAAAAACATACATTTAACGGAAGGAGCAATAAAGGCTCTTTCTATTATGGCAATAGAAGAAGGAACTAACTTTAAGAACCATGTAGAAATTTTACTCGAAGCGTGGGCAGTGGAGAAAAAAAAGAAGAAAAAGAATGGAATATAACGTTTGGCGGCTTGGCGGTCGTTTTAATGCCGCCAAACCGCTGTTATAAGCTGGCTGCGGATTATTAACGATAAACTAAATTTGAAATGAAAATATTAATAGCTTGTGAGGAGAGCCAAGAAGTTTGCAGAGCTTTCCGAGAATTAGGATTTGAGGCTTATAGTTGCGACCTACAAGAATGTAGTGGCGGAAAACCCGAATGGCATATTGTAGGCGATGCAGTAAAAGAGGCTTATAGTGGCAAATATGATATGATGATTGCACACCCACCGTGTACTTATATGAGTAGGGCTGGGGCAAGATGGATGTACCCAACGGCAGGTAATTTGTGCCAAGATAGATACGCAAAAGCAATGGAAGCGAAGGACTTGTTTTTACAATTACTTAATGCTCCAATTGAATATATTGCAATTGAAAACCCGACACCATTGAAAGTAGTTGAATTGCCAAAACAAGACCAAGCGATACAGCCATACGAATATGGACACGAATTTAGTAAGCGAACATTATTGTGGTTGAAAAATTTGCCACTATTAAAGCCGACTTATATTAAGAGCAACTATAAGCCGTATTTGCCAAGCAACACTGGAGGTAAAAAACGAGGACAGAAATACCAATTTGTAAACATAAGCAAAAAGGAAAGCTCAAAAACTTTTAGTGGGGTGGCAAAAGCTATGGCTGAACAATGGGGGGCTTTCATTCGGAGCAGGAACGTAGCAGCTTGCTTATAACGGTGGCGATTGGCGAAGTAAAAGCCTTGCACTACTGTTGATTTTTAGCACTACACTTGATGGCTTTTATTTTGCCAATTGCGTGTTAGCTGCTATTTTTTTCTCTTTGATTTTCAGCACTTTATAAAATAATTAAAAAATATCTTTGAAAAAGTTTGCGGTTTTAAAGTAACGTTGTATATTTGTATCGTTAAACAATTAAAACAAAAAAAAATGAAAGCAACAAACAACTCAGCAATTGACCAGTTTATTATCAAAGTTTCTTTAATAGACCCTATTAACAAAATATTGAGCCAACTTAAAAACGGAGAATTTAGAGATTGTGATATTAAGTGGTTAGACAAAAAACTTGAAGGTTTTGTAGAATTTGCTGCAAAAACATTAAATATAAATGGAGTAATGCCACAAAGAGAGAGCGTAAAGCCAGCTATTATGAATAGCTATGCTTATGAATATTATAGCAATTATTTCAACCATCTTTTAAACTACTTTAAAACTTTCTAATGGCAAAGAAAAAAGAAACAAGGGGAGGCACTCGGCAAGGTTCGGGTGCTAAACCTAAATACAACGAAGAAACTAAAACGGTTGCTTTTCGCTGTCCATTGTCAAAGGTTGATGAACTCAAATTAATTGTCAAGTCTAAACTTTCGGAGTGGTCGGTAAAATAGCAGCTAACGTTTTGCAGCTTGGCGCAGTTTGCGTTGGCTTGTGTGGTGGAAAAATTGCGTATAACTAATATATAGAAGAAATAACATAATAATAAATAAATAAAAAAATATAAAATAAATAATTAAACTTTGCAAAATGGAAAACCAAAAACTATATTATTGCAAAAAACATAATCAAAAATTTTATGTATTCGAGCAAACAAATGACTTTATAAAATTAAATTGCGTAAATAAAAGATACTACATTAAACAGATGCAGTTTAGCGTAGATTTTTTTTTTGATTTGCTTAAAGATAAACAGATAATAATACAAGATTAATGACTTCAACAGAATTAATTGAAATTATTTTAAAAGATGTAAGTTACATAAACATTTGCAAGAAAATTAATTTTAGTTATGCTGAAGATATTTATCAAGAAGTAATTGAGCAACTTTTAATAATGCCAACAGATAGGCTACCAACTATCCAACATTTACCTTTTTGGTTTTATTGCGTGGCCAAAAATACAATTAGTAGAAATGGCAAATTAGGTAAAATAGTAAATAGAGAATTAGCCGATATAACAACTATTGAAAGTTTTAAATATACTGAAGTTGAAATTAAAAAAGTTGAGCAGTTTATGTTTAGTTTAAACGAGTTTGAAAATAGAGTGGTATTATTATATAATGAATTAGGCGACATGAAAAAGGTACAACGAGCAACTGGCATTAGTTACTCAGCACTTAGAGCAGTTAAAGAAAAAATTAAAAAGATAAATGATTAAAATACTAATAGTAGTTCCAAGCTACCCAAAAATAAGCGGTGTTGATTATCATAGAATATTTCAACCTCATAAATTAATGGGCGATATGTTTCATAAAGAATTGGAAGTATCGTTAATTAATGAACTTGATTCTACAAAAAATGAGTTTTTAAGTGAGTTTGATTTAATTATTGCGAATAGATTTATATCACGTACCAACGGAACAAATATAATTGAGCGGTTAAAATATTTAAAAGTTCCTTATGTTTTAGATTTGGATGATGATTACAGATTACCTGACTGGCATATATTAAAAGACAATGCAAACGAACATAAGCACTCTGAAAAGATTATGCAAGCGGTTAGTAATGCTTATGCGGTTACTTGTACACATCAACTAATGGCTAATACTTTAAAAGTAGAATGTAATCAGTTCAATAGCTATATTGTACCAAATGGTATAAATCCAAGTATTGACCAGTATAAAATAAATAAAATTAAAAGCGATAGAGTTCGATTTGGTTGGAGCGGTTCTATTACACATTTCGAAGATGTTTTATTAATGCATGATGAATTATTATCACTTTACAAACAACAACAACTAAAAGACAAATACCAGGTTATTTATGGCGGTTACTCAGTTGATGATGAAACGAGCAGAGCAATAGCAGGAGTATTAAGTTGTAAAGGTATAGCAGAAAAAGATAACTTTGCAACTTTCCCAAGCACCACAATTGACAACTATGCAAAGTTTTATGATAACATTGATGTTTCATTAATTCCACTAAGGAACAACCGATTTAATAATTTAAAATCTAACCTTAAACTTATTGAAAGTGGATTTAAAAAATGTGCAGTAATAGTTTCAAATGTGTTTCCATATACACCAATGCTTAAACATGGCCAAAACTGTTTAGTAGTTAAAAATAAACATGATTGGTATAGACACATGGTCAAGTTAATTGAGAATCAAAACATGATAACCGATTTAGCTGAGCAACTTTATATTGATGTTCAAGCGCAGCACATGGAAGAAGTAGTAAAAACAAGATTTAAGGCTTATAAACAAATATTAAAATTATGATAGATAAAATTTTATATTGCATTGGAATATCAATGCTGTTCACTGCTTTTTTTTCACTTACACAAGTACCAAAGTGGATAGACTTTAAACCTTTTAATTGCGGTGTGTGCATTAGTTTTTGGACATGCATAGTAACACTTCCATTAATTGATTTATTGCCTTATACGTTAAATTTTGGATGGGCTGGTTATGCTGCTTACTTTTCAATGATATTAAAAAGAATTATGTTTAAAATATGAGAGAATTTAAAGACATATACAAAGAACTTACAGCAATGGGTGAACACCGATTTAGCTTATATGAGTTGATACAAATATTTATTAAAGAATCTGATTGGGTTGGCAACCAACAACAGTTTTTAAGAATATTATCAATTAGCCATGAAGTAACTGGGATAAGATTAAACCCAAGTTGCTCCGCTTGTAACTTAGAATCATTAAAAAATTTAGCGAATTGGATAACAAAAAAAGAACCTATAATAATTAAAGAAATAAACAATGGCACTAATAGCAATGGCGGTTCACGACACCGTAGAAAATAAAAGAACCAAATACACAAAAGATACTATAGATAATTTAATTAATACAGTTGATTTTAATTATCATAGGTTAATTATAGTTGATAATAATAGTTGTGAGGAAACAAAAGAACTATTTAAAGAGTATTCAACATATAGTCATCATTGTATAAAAGTAATAACCAACACTGAAAACTTAGGCACTGCGAAAGCAATAAATCAAGCGTGGGCATATAGACAACTAGGTGAAACAGTTATTAAAATAGATAATGATGTTGTTATTAATCACTTTGGGTGGATTGAGGACATGGAGATTGCAACGCTTAAAGGTAATTATGGAATAGTAGGTTTAAAACGTAAAGACTTATTACAATCACCAAGTGCGGATGAAATTTGGCGCACTACCTTAAAAATGCTACCACACGAAAATGATGAACCTTGGATAGTAGCTGAAGAGAGCGAAGACATAATGGGAACTTGCACTATGTTTCATCCACAATTAACAGATAAAATTGGCGGTTTATTACAAGCAGGAGTGTATGGATATGATGACACATTAGCGTGTATTAGAGCAAAGCTATTAGGATATAAACTTGCATTTCTTCCTCACATAGACATTGACCATATAGATGAGGGTGGCGATGCTTACACCGAATGGAAGCGCAAATATGCAGGCGATAGAATGGAAGAGTTTTATAAAATCAAAGAGGGCTTAATTAACGGAACTATACCAATAAAAGTAGAATTATGATATACATAACTTATTATTATCCTGAAACAAGTGGAACACGAGCCTTTATAGAAAGTGGCAAAAAATTAGGCATTGAAATAATAAACCTTTGTAAACATGATTATTGGATTGGAAACAAACAAGCAGGAATAGAAATGTTTGAGGCATTGAAACAATTTGACCATAACGATTTTGTATGTTATGCCGATGGTGCTGATTCATTAATTCAAAAGCCAGTTAAATACACCGAAATGTCAATGACATATCAAACTGAATTAGCATGCTACCCACATATTGAAATAGCTAAAAAATACCCAAACACACAATCACCTTTCAAGTTTTTAAACGGTGGTGGATGGGTTGGAAATGTTGGAGTGATAATTGATTTTTATGAAAAGTATTTAAAAAAATACTTAGAAAGTAACGAAGATTTAAACGGACAACACATACAACACTTAGCATTATTAGAAGCAATGGAAGATAATTTTCCGATACGATTAGATACCTATTGCAACTATTATCAATCAATTGCTTTCATTCCAAAAGAATCAGCATTTACAGTAAACAAACACAACTTAATCGAAAACACAATAACCAATTCCGAACCTTGCATATTTCATGGCAATGGTAAAACTAACATGGATTGGTTATATTTGCACTTAGGAATATGAAAATAGAAAAAGTTAAAATAAGTTTAATAAAAACTAACGATAGTTTTTATTCTTTTGCTAATAACGGAATTATTTAATGGCATACAATAAACAAAAAATATTTGAACAAGCGCAAGAGTTAATTAAAAATAAAAAACTATTCTTTATTGAGGATGTGGTTACTTTATTGCCAATATCAAAACAAACTTTTTATGATTATTTTAAAGTTGATTCTTACGAACTTGACACTATAAAAGAACTACTTGACAAAAATAAAATTGACATCAAAAACGGACTACGCAACAAATGGTTTAACGGAAACAACCCTTTAACTCAAATGGCACTTTATAAACTGATAGGAACAGAAGAAGAGTATCACAGAATCGCAAGCACTAAAACCGAAAACAAAAACATCAATATTGAACGCCCAATATTTAATGGACTTGATATAAATGTAAAAGAGGATGTTGATTAAAACTACTGCTCAAGATAAGATTGCAACACTTAATAAAAGAGTGCGAATAGTTAGAGGTGGAACAAGTGCTTCTAAGACTTTCAGTATAATACCTTTTTTAATTGATTTTGCTTATAAAAATAAAAGAAGTGAAATAAGTATTGTAGCAGAAACAATACCACATTTAAGGCGTGGTGCAATACGTGATTTTTTAAAGATAATGGATTTGGTTGGTATGTTTCAATCTGAGAACTGGAATAAATCAAGTTTAATTTATACTTTAAATAATGGAAGTTTTATTGAGTTTTTTAGTGCAGATAACCCAAGTAAATTAAGAGGTGCAAGGCGTGATGTATTGTTTATTAATGAGTGTAATAATGTAAACTTTGAAAGCTATTATCAATTAGCAATAAGAACAAGGAAGTTTATTTATTTAGATTATAACCCGGTATGTGAATTTTGGGTAGATACTGAATTAATGAATGACAAAGACAGCCAATTAATAACACTAACTTATAAAGATAACGAGGCACTTGATAAATCAATAGTACATGAAATTGAAAAGGCAAAGGAACGAGCAATTACATCAAGTTACTGGAGAAATTGGTATAATGTTTATGGCTTAGGCCAAATAGGAAGTTTACAAGGTGTGGTGTTTGATAATTGGAAACAAGTTGAGGCGATACCATTAGATGCACAGTTATTAGGTTATGGAATGGATTTTGGATTCACAAACGACCCCACCACATTAATAGCAGTTTACCGTTACGATAGCAAATTATATGTTGATGAAATTCTTTATAGAACTAACATGACAAATAATGAGATAGGAAACTTTTTAAAGTCAAATGGAATAGTAAGACCAAATGAAATAATTGCTGATAGTGCAGAGCCTAAAAGTATTCAAGAATTAAGATTGCAAGGTTTCAATATTACACCTGCTTCAAAAGGTCCTGATAGTATTAAAATAGGTATTGACATTTTAAAGCGCAATGAATTTTTAGTTACTCAAAGGTCAACTAATTTAATAAAAGAATTGAGAGCCTATGTATGGGACACCGATAAGGATGGTAAATTAACTGGCAAACCAATCGACCATAGCAACCACGCAATTGATGCATTACGTTATTTTGCATTGAATAAATTAAACAACCGACCAAGTGGCAAGTATGCTACAATAAAGATATAAGCAAAAATACTACTTTGTTATATTATATAATAATGAAGTACGATTTTAATGAACTTACGATAGCTGAATTTCTAAAGTGTAAATCAATTACAGATTTAGAAGATGATCCTTTACAGCGAAAAATAAAATTATTTGCCTCAGTCAGTAAGCGAACTATTGATGAAGTGGAAAGCCTACCTATTGATGTACTCACAAAGCAGATTAAAGAGTTTAGCGATGTGGAAACATTAGGCGCAAATGCAAAGGTAAACATGAAGTTTAAAATTAAAGGTAGGAGATTTATAATCATTTGGCAAACTCAAAAGCTAACATCAGCGCAATACATTGATGCTACTTTTTTCTGCAAAGACCAAGATAAACTAATTTACAACATCCATAATATTTTAGCTTCATTAGCAATTGAAAAAAATTGGTATGGTAAAAAGTTAAAGTACGATGGTTCAAATCATAAAGAAGTTGCAGACTTGATTCTAAACAACATGAAAATTAAACAAGCCTATCCTATCCTACTTTTTTTTTGCAGATACTTCAAGGAATTATTAGAAGCTACCCAAACTTATTTGGAGTTTCAGATACAGAAGCAAGTGAACAAAGCGAACAAAATATTGGACAAAGTTTCAATCAGAGATATGGTTGGATTGCAGTTATAAACAACATGGCAAACAATGACCGTTCTAAGTGGGAATACTTTATGGACTTAAATTTAATTGAATTTTTAAATGCAATTGTATTTTTTAAGGACAAAGCAGAAGAGGATAAAAGGATATGGCAAGCGCAACAGAAATAGGAAACCGATTTGGAACAAGTACGCAAGATTTTGAGCGCACTAATAAAACCGATTTAGAAAAGGTTGTTATTAATTGGACTAATCAAAGTATTGAGATTATGCGAAAGATAATACAAAACAAATCTAAAGTGAGAGGCGGTGCAAGTTTAGCGCAGGATTTAGAGCCACAATTTTATCAATCTAATAAAAAAGTAGGTGCAAGAATTATTACAAGCTCTGATTACTTTGATTATGTTGACAAAGGGGTAAAAGGAATAATTGAAAACAACATAGCTCCTGAAAGTCCATACCAATTTAAGAATCTAGGTACACCAGATGCAATGATTGAAAGTTTTAAAAGGTGGGCAGCAGCAGCAGGAATAAAATCAGTTGGCAATACAACATTATCATTTAAAGGTAAAAAAAAGGAGAAAGCATTAGAAGACCAAACAAAGGTTGCAAGGCAATTAGCGGTGTTTACAAAGTTAGGAGGTATTAAACCAATGAACTATATTGAGCCTGCAACAAATCAAAAAAGAATAAAAGAATTAAACAAAAATATAACAGTTGTTATGAAAAAAAATATAATTATAGAAATAAAGAAATAATGGCAATCACAATTATATCAACACCGAATCAATTTATGGCTGCTTACAATCAAGTAGCCTATACAGTAAGTTCCAATAATACAGCACAATCTAACTTTAATTTTATTGTTGATGTCAATCAAACAAGTGGAACAAACAATCCATTAGCACGTTTAAAATATCCTGTACAACCAAGTAGCGCACAACTTAAATTTGATATAGGTAATGTTTTAAAGAATTATGTAAGTTATGATTTTTTTAATGCAACTGGAACACTTTATGCACCTAACTTAAATAGTAGAATAAAACATTATTTAGATTTTAGGGAGTTGTATGATGTTAGTGGAATACCAACATTAAGTGGTGTTTTAGTTAGTTCACCAACTACACCAAGTTCATCAAGTTTTAAATGGAGTGGCAATACTATATTTGATTTTGAAGATTTTAGCGCAAATGAGTATTATGATTTAAGAGTTGAGAATTATGGTTTTTTAAATACCAAATTAACAACAGCTGAAAATATTTTAGTTAGTCAAAACAAAATACTTACATTTTTTGACCCTAATAAATTGGTTAAATATTTTAATTTAAGTATAAAAACAAGTGATTATTTAGTTGAAATATCTAAGACATCGCAAGAATTTTTGTATAATATAAATGTTGGTAAATATTTATTAGATTTAAGTTTATTAGCACTAGATACAAGTTACAAAATAGATTTATTAACAGAAAGTTTTGTTTCATTAGCAACTTTTAATTTTAAAAACACTCCTGAATGTAGCCAATATGAAATAGTTAGGTTACATTGGTTTAATAAAAATGGTGCTTGGGATAGTTTTAACTTTATAAAAAATAGTTCTAAAGAAATTGACATTGAAAGAAAACAATTTAAAGCACCATTGCCAATTGGATATTTAAAAAGCGATAGGCTAAAACAAAACTATAACACAACGATTACAGATGTAATAAATATTAATAGCGATTGGGTAAGCGATGAAGTAAGCGTTATGTTAGAGGAACTTGCAACAAGCCCAATAGTTTACTTAGAACGTAGTGCAACAGACTTTATTGCAGTTAATATTGTGAATAGAAATTATGAAACTAAAAAGTACATGACCGATAGAAGATTGTTCAATATCTCATTTGATATTGAGTACACGTATAACCGTTATAGACAGACATTATAATGAATCAAAACAAGCTTATAATAAATCAAGTATCAGGGTTAAATATAGTTCAATATGAGTTAGATTTGTATGATAATGTACCCTTGCCAATAAATAAAAGTATTATTGATATTCAAAACATAGCTGAACGCAAAAGTGATTTTACTAAAACTATTACACTTCCTGGCACTCACAATAACAATGATATTTTTAGTAATATATTTAATCTTGCAAGGTCGGTAAGCAATACAAATACTTATAATTTTGCACCAGACTTCAATCCTAATTTAAAGGCTAATGCAATCCTTTATAAGAATGGAATTGCAATGATTGATGGCTATCTTCAATTGACAAATATAAATGTGTTAGATGACTACCAAATAGAATATGAAATTGTCATCATTGGTAAAACTGCAAATTTATTTCAAGATTTGGGAGATAAAAAATTAAATCAATTAAATTTAAGTGCTTACAATCATACTTGGAATTATAGCAACATTGCGGCAAGTTGGATTCCAAATTATACATTAGGATATTACTATGGGTTAATTGATTTGGGGTTAAGTAATAATCAAAAAGGGTACTATACTATTAATTGGAAACCACAAATATTTTTAAGAACCATAATAGAACAAATATTTAAAGATGCTGGATATAGGATTCAATCTTCATTTTTAACAAGTGGTCATTTCAATAAATTAGTAGTTCCTTGCACTCAAAATAAATTATTATTAAGTGAAGCACAAGTAACCGCAAACACATTTGAAGCAGATAGAATTACCGATAGTAGTCCTATTTCATTTACATTTGGTGGTTCGGCATCAGTTCCTTTTAATAATGTAATTCAAAACACTACTCCACTTGGATATGATAATACTACATTTAGTTTTACGGTACAAAAAAGTGCTAAATATAAATATGGTTGTAGTATAATATCTCAATGTTCTAATGGAAATTTTTTCTTTAACTACGAAATACAAAGAACAAGACCATCAACTGGAGTTACAACTAATATGTTTAGTAGTGTTACACAACAATATGATAATTCATTAGTTAGCCCATCAATAAGAACAAGTAATTTTAGCACTGAATTTTATTGTGAAGCAGGAGATATAATAGTAGTTAAATATTTTACATTAAGATTTGCATCCATAAGCACAGCAATTGTAAAATTTAATTCGGGTTCTTTTTTTAATGGTGTAATAGATTCAGAGATTGCGGTAGGAGATATGATGTTATTATCAAATTGTTTACCTAATGATATTAAGCAAACTGATTTTTTAGTATCGGTAATAAATCTTTTTAACTTATATATTGAGCCTAATCCACTTGACCCAAAGAAACTAATAATAGAGCCAAGAGACCAATTTTATTTAGAAGAAATAGTTGACTTAACTAATAAAATTGATATGTCGAAACCAATCCAAATAAGACCATTATCGGAGTTAAGGTTTAAGGAATATAATTATCAAATGGCAATAGATAAAGATGCCGCAAATAATGATTATTTATTAAGATATAACCAACCTTATGGAAGTGCAAAAATACCTATAGTAAATGATTTTGTAAATGAAACTTTTACTACAAATGTATTATTCGCACCTACACCATTGATAAAATCAAAGAATGATGGAATGGTATTTTCCCAAATTGTTTTTAGAGATTCAAGTGGAAATAGAACCGATGGCACAAGTAAATTGAGATTATTATATGCTGGTGGTTTGAGTGCAAGTTTTGGAACTAATTTCTTTAGTTTAAAAGACCCCGATGGTACTTACCATTATTTTAATAGTTATCCGTATGTCGGACATTTAGATAATGTATTAAATCCAACTTATGATGTAAACTATTATACACCAAAAGAGGTATTTTATACAACCAATCTTCAAGTAGCATATACCGATAATAATTTTTTTAATCTATACCACAAAAAAGGACTTCAAGAAATAACAAATAAAGATAGTAAAACTATTACTTTATATGCAAAATTAAGTGAGAATGATGTAAACCAATTATCTTTTAGAAACTATTATTTCATAGATAAACAATACTACCGATTGTATGAAATAGACTTTGATTCAAATAGCGAAGACCCTGCAAAACTTACTTTTTTAAAGTTAGCCGTAGCACCTATTTTTAATGGACAAACACAAACTTGGAATGGAGGAGAGGGAGAACTTACTTTTGTAAGAAATGCAAATCCAAATGGAAATGATTATCTAAAAGATGTGGACTTAAATGTAAGTGGTCGTGAAAACAATGTACAGGGAGAAGCTAATTTAATTAACTCAAATAATAATTTAGTAAATGGAGAGTTAATAAATGTTTTAGGAGGAGGTAATAATCAATTAAATAATAATGGTGGGACTTATGTCGGTACATCAAATTATAAAAGTGTGTTAGATGGTGAAAGTGTTATAAATAACATTGACCAACCATTACTTACCACGAAAGTTTTAACGGTTTTAGAACTTCAAAACTTGCATACAACCCCTATTCAATTATTACCATCAATTGAAGGATTTTGGACAGAAATATATGATGCTTATATTACTGTTTTCTTTGAAGCATTAACACCAGTTGCATACAACAACCATAAACTACACTTTCAATATACAGGCGATGGAACACACTTATTAGAATTTGACAATGGAATAACTCATGTAACAACTGCAACAAAGCAAAGAGGTATAAATTTAAACGATTTACCTTTTAAAAATTTAGCAGTTGAAATACATAGTGCAGGTAATTTAGGAGCAGCAGGAAACGGACAAATGTTAATTGAATTAGAATACAGATTACACCCAATAATTATATAATGGCAACAACAACAGAAAATATAGTATTTGACACCACAATAAACGTTGGCAATAGTGGAAATTCAATCAAAAGTTTAAAATCGGAACTTAGAGATTTAAAAAACCAATTAGGAACACTTGAGCAGGGTAGTGAAGCATTTAATAAAGCAGCAGAAAGAGCAGGTCAATTACAAGAACAAATTAGAGGTGTAAATGATGCAATTGAAAATGCAGACCCTGAAAAAAAGTTTGCACCATTTACACGTACTGTTCAAGGTTTATCAGGTGGATTTGCGGCAGCACAGGGCGCAATGGGTCTTTTTGGTAGTGAATCAGAAGAATTACAAAAAAAACTTTTAAAAGTTCAATCTGCAATGGCTTTAAGTCAAGGTTTAAATTCATTACTTGAGTTTAAAAATGATTTTAAAGACTTAGGTAAAATGATATTAAACAATGTTGTAAAAGCATTCACTACATTAAGAGGTGCAATTATAGCAACTGGTATAGGCTTACTTGTAGTAGCAGTAGGTGTATTAATTACAAATTGGAAAGAATTTAGTAAAGCAATAACAGATGCATTCCCTGGTTTTAAAATTGTTACTGATTTTTTTAATAATTTTAAACAAATAGCAGCAGGCACAATTGCAAGTGTTGTAAAAGGGTTTGAAATAATTGGAGATGTTGTAGGTAAAATATTTAGTGGCAATTTTAGTGGTGCAATTCAGTCAGCCAAAACATTTGGAACTGAAACAGCAAAAGCATATAGTAGTGCATTTGCAGAAGAGGATAGAAAAATAAAAATAGAAAATGGATTAAAAGACAGACAATTTGCATTAGAATTAGAGGAAGCAAAAGGAAAAGATGTAAAGGCAAAAAGATTACAATTACAAAAAGACGAATTATCTATTTTAGAAAAAGGCAGTGATGAATACAATGCTAAATTAATTGAAATAGAAAAAACAAGAACAGAAATAAGGGAAGACGCACAAGCAAAAAAAGACAAAGCAGAAGAGGATGCTAAAAAGAAAAAAGAAGCATCTGACAAAGACAATGAAGAGAGAGCAAAAGAATATGATGAAAAAGCTAAAAAGAAACTTGATGACGATAGGGCAAGGCAATCATCCGTACTATTAGCAAAACAAGAACAAGAGGCTGCGTATAGAAACGATTTAAACGAAATAGCAAACGATGAACTTCTTAGTGCAGAAGAAAGATTTAAGGCCTTAGATGAATTAAATAAAAAAGGTTTACTATCAGACCAACAAACAGCAGACGCAAAAATAAAAATAACACAAAATGAGCAAAACGCAAAACTGCAACTTTTAGATTCTTATGCAGGTTCATTAAGTACAATAAGCGGATTGGTGGGCAAAGATACACAAGAGGGCAAAGCCTTAGCAATAGCCGCAGCAACCATTTCAACCTATACAGCAATAGCCAAAACATTAGCAGCAAATGCAGCGAATACACCATTAGCAATAGCCTCTTCAGTCGCAATTGGTTTAACGGGGTTTGCAGCGGTTAAAAATATAATTGATACACCAATACCTGGCAAAAGTGGAGGTGGAAGTCAACCATCATTTTCAGCACCACCGATTCCACGAATTCCTCAGTCAGTAAGTGGAACAAAGTTAAATCAAACAGACCCTTTAAGAACTATAAACGAGGGCAAAGATAGTAAGGTGTTTGTAACTGAAACTGACATTACTGAAACTCAAACCAAGGTAAAAAATATTGTCAAAAAAGCAACAATAAAATAAAGTTATATTATATTATAGTGATTGATAAATTACCTATATATAGATTTGTTGTAAGCGAGGATGATGAAGCGCAATTAGATGCTATTGCATTTGTTGATGAGCCTGCAATAGAAATGAATTGGCAAGCATTTAATGAACAAGTTAATATTATAGTTTGTAAATCATGCGGTCATTCATGGGATATAAAAGAGGGTGGCGAAAATCCTTACTTGTGTAAGTGTGGAGTTGACAATACACCGATAGAACCTAAAAGTTTTTTTAAGTTCAAAGCAGACACCGAAAAAAGAATTATATCAGGACCTTTAATGGTGGCCGATTTACCAATATACAGAAAAACCGAAGAGGGTGAATATTATGGTTTGTTTAGAGCAGAAGATATTTACAATTTAAGAAATAAGTTTTTTAAACAAGGTAAAAGTAATTTAGTAAACGAAATGCACAACAGCAATAAAATGATTGATGGTGTGTATATGATTGAAAGTTTTTTAATTGATTCTGAACGTGGAATAAATGCACCCAAAGGCTATCAATTAACTGATGGAAGTTGGTTTGGAAGTTATAAAGTAGATAACGATGAAATATGGAATGACTTTATAAAAAGTGGTGAGTTTAAAGGATTTTCAGTTGAGGGGATTTTTAACACTGTTAAAATAGATTCTAAACCACAAAGTATAATTAAGCAAATAATTGAAATAATAAAAAATACAAATGAATAAACCAAAACTTACACCAATGGAAGCTTTAAAGCAAATTGGTAATTTATTAAAAATGGATTTTGCAAAAAACGAAAAGTTTAAAAGCGCAAAATTAGCAGATGGAACTGAGGTTATGTGGGATGGTGAATTAGCAGAGGGAACTGCAATTATGGTAGTTGACAAAGACGGTAATCAAATGCCAGCACCTGATGCTACACATACACTTGAAGATGGAACTAAGGTTACTACTTTAGGCGGATTGGCAACTTCAATTGAGCAAAAAGAAGTTGAAGTTGAAATGGCAAATGACCTAATGGCTAAAATGGAAGAGCGTATGGGAGCATGTGAAACTAAAATTGCTGACATGGAAACTAAAATGACTGAAATGTTTGAAAATTACAAAAACAAATTTTCAGCTATTGACCAAACAATTAACAACAGCGCAAAATCAATAAGCGAAAAGTTTGATGCAATTAAAGTTATTGTTGATGACATTGCAGATAGCCCAATTGTTGAAACACCAAAACCAACAAACATTACATTTAAGAAAAAATCGGAGAAATCAGCAGCCGAGAGAATTGCTGAAATTAGAAACGCAAACAAATAAAAAAATAAAAACATGGCATTTAACGTAACTAGTCTTGCAGCATATACCAAGACAAATGAACAAACCCTAATTACTCGCAGTTTCTTTGAGCCTAAGACAGCTAAAAGAATGCAAATTTTAACTGGAGTAAAATCAACAATTCAAGTTCCTGCATTAACCGATGCTTTAATTTGGCAAAATGGCGATGCATGTGGATTTAGTGCAAGTGGTGACACTACTATTTCTGCACGTGTATTGACAGTTGGCAGAATAAAAGTAAATAAGGAATGGTGTGTGAATGATTTAGAAACTAAATACACTCAATTATTACTTTCACCAGGTTCTAATTATGATGCTTTACCAAACGGAATTGACCAAGCATTTACTGAAACTATTTTAGGAACAATGGGAGAAGATGTAGAGAAAGCAATTTGGCAAGGTGACACAACTTCATGGAATAGCCAATTGAAGCAATTTGATGGTTTAGTAAAAATTATCAACGCTGCAAGTGGAACTATCCAAGCGAATGCAAGTGCATTTATGACACCCGTAACAGCAATTACAGCAGCTAATATTATTTCAATTGTGCAAGGTATTTACCAAGCTATTCCAGTTGAAATTTTAGACAAACCTGATTTAAATGTGTACATGGGTATTGGTAACTTTAGAACTTACCAAACAGCATTAACCAATGCAAATTTATTTAACTTCATTGCAACAGATAATGCATTGGGTGAAATGAAGATTCATGGTACAAATGTTAACATAGTTGCAACACCAGGATTAACAGGAACTAATGCAATCTACGCATTAAGAGATAGTAATATGTTTTTAGGTGTTGACTTAGAAAACGAAGAAGAAGAATTTAAATTTTGGTACTCAGAAGATTTTGATTTAGTTCGTTTTAAAGCACGTTTTAAATACGGTGTTCAAGTTTCACAAACTCAAGAAATAGTAAAATTCACAATATAATTTAACAATATGGCAGTGATTAAGTTCACTGCCTTTTTAAACATAAAGGAGGAAAAAAATTATGCCATGTGCAATAGTAGGCGGTTACGCATTAGACTGTAAGGATTCAGTTGGTGGAATCAAAAACATTTATATAACAGAATTTGCAAATATAACAGCCGTAGCAGAAAATGCGAGTGGTTATGTAACAGCAATTACAAAAGCAGCAGCAACTAAATATTTTAAGTATGCATTAGAGCCAAGAGCAGCTAATAGTGTTACTGATAATATTCAGAGCGACCCTAAAGTAGGAACAGTTGCTTATGAACAAAACATAGTTGCAAACTTTACAAAAATGCAATATCAAACTTCATTCTTATTACAACAAGTAATTAAGAATAGAACTTCAATTATTGTTGAAACTAAAGAGGGTAAATATTTTTTATTTGGCAAAGGAAATGGAATGGAAGTGAACGGAGGTTCTAAAGCGAGTGGTGCAGCGATGAATGAATTTAATGGTTATAACATTACTTTTCAAGGTATGGAAGCTACATTTTCGCAGGAAGTTGATGCCTCAATAATAGCTGCTTTACAAGTATAGATTTGTTTTTCATAGTTTAAAAGCTACTTATTAATTTATGTAGCTTTTTTTATTTAGCAATATTTTTAACTTTTTATATTATATTATATAGTGATTCGATTTTTAAAAGATAATACCAATAATGTAGTAGTAACAGTTACTGAAAATTCAACTGTAACTAATCCTATTTATTTATTCTTATTTCAGAATCAAACCACATTTGACAAGTACTATTTTATAGCAACTGACATAAGCACGTTTAAAGAAAGGTACAATAAATTTATAGTAACTGAAAAAGCCAACCCAAACACATTAAGCGGTGAGGTTAGATTAAGTTTTAAAGGGTTCTATAACTATTTTATATACCAAACTAACTTAGCTAACACAAGCGGTTTAGCAAATGCAGCAGCAGCAGTTCCAAACATAACTAAAACAGTTGAAGTTGGAACGGTGCAAGTTGTAATTAGCGATTATGAAATAGATGAATATGAAGTACAAGACACAACCAATATAGTTTACCAACCTGATGACTTATAAAAGTAATTTAATTTCTTTAAGATTCGATAATAATAAAGTGCCTCAGTTTGTTGAGCAGACTGGAAAGCATTGGATAAAGTACGGTGAACAAAACAACTATCCTCAGTATCTTGTTATGTTGTTTAATCGAAGTGCAAAGCATAACGCAATTATTACTTCAAAGCAATTGTATATAAGTGGTAAGGGTGTAGAGTTTGACCAAGCAGATATGCAAGGCGATGACATTGCAAAATTACAAGCGTACATCAATGCTCCGAATCAATATGAAACGCTAAATGATTTGATGAAAAAAACAATCTTAGATTATGAGTTATTTGGAGGTTTTTATTTAAAGGTCGTTGGCAAAAAAGGCAAGAGCGGTATCGCTGAAATATATCATGTTGATTATTGCAACGTAAGAAGTAACGAGGATAACACCGAGTTCTATTTAAGTAATACATGGATAAATGAACAAGGCGATGAAAACACAAATCCAAAGGATATTAAAACACTTCCTGCATACGATATAAATAAAAACCAAGCAGAAAGTTTGTTTTATTTAAAAGCGTACAGACCAAATTTAAATACTTATACACTTCCTGATTATATTGGTGCAGTTCCTGCGATTATTACAGATGCTGAAATTGCAAATTATCATAGAGCCGAAATTCAAAATAGTTTCAAAGGTTCTAAAATGATAACTTTCGTTAATGGTATTCCAAGCGATGATGAAATGAAAGCCACTGAACGTAAATTAAAAAGTAAATTTACATCAACTGATTCAAGTGGTTCGATAGTTGTTGATTTTGCAGATGACAAAGATAGGGCAGCAATAATACAAGATTTAAGCGCAGGTGATTTTGCTGATAAATACAATGCTTTAAACAACACTATTCAACAAGAAATATTCGTAGGGCATAAGATAACTTCACCAATGATATTTGGTGTAAGAGTTGAGGGACAATTAGGTGGAAGAGCAGAAATGATTGATGCTTTTAATCTTTTCACTAATACTTATGTAGAACCTAGACAACAGATACAAGAAAGATTTTATGATTTTTTTGCGCCAGTAAAAGGGAAGATAAAAATTAAACCTATTGAGCCAATTATGGCAAGTTTTAGCGAACAAACTTTAATGCAAATACTTACTAAGGATGAGATGAGAGAGGTTATTGGCCGCAAGGCATTAGAAGTTAATCAAGTTGTTGCAGTTCCACAAGTTTCTAAGTTTTCTAAATTCTCAAAACAAACAACAGACTTAATCGACTTCGAAACGTTTAGTAAATATGGCGAACCGTGTGAAAATTTTGTTAGCGTAAAAAGAAAAAAGTTTATGTTTAGCAAACAAGATTTTGCATTGGCGAAGATTGATGAAGCGGTTTTAGATTTGATAAGCAAAACACCAAAAATTGATGTTGATGGAATTTCTAAGGTTTTAAATATTGACAAAACAAAAGCAACAGATATAATTGAAACTTTAACAGCTGAAAAATTAATTGATAGAAATTTAAAAGTAACAAAAATAGGTAAGGAATATAAAACACCTGCGTTTTCTGAGTTGATGATTAGATATAAATATGAATTACGACCAGATGCACCAGCATTAGAATCAGGTGGGCAAAGTCGTGACTTTTGCAAGGCAATGATGTCAAACCCTCGTTATTTTAGTAGAGAAGATATTAACGATATAGGCAATGAATTAGGGCAATTATATGATATTCCAAACTATGATGCTTTTCGTAGGCGTGGCGGTTGGTATCATGACCCTGATAGGGATGTAAATTTACCATTTTGCAGACATATTTGGGTTCAGGAATTAGTAAAGAGAATTAAATAATGGCAGCACCAGTACTATTTTTAAGTGAACAAACATTAAAACAGCGTTCTGTATTGCAGGATAATGTTGATATGAAAGTTGTAACTCCGACAATTATCGAAGTTCAGGAGTTTTATATATTGCCGATTATAGGAACAAGTTTATATAACGAATTAAAGACACAAATTGCAGCGAATACAGTAAGTGTAGCTAACAAGGTATTACTTGACACGTACATAACAAATACAATGATTTGGTATATGAGGTTAGAACTGCCATTAGTAATGAATTTCAAGTATTTTAATAAAGCAGTGGGAGTTCAGAACGCAGATAATATGATACCTGCAAACATGAGTGAGATTAGGGATATAATGGAAGAGGCAAGGAATAAAGCACAAGTATATGCTGAAAGATTGAGACTTTTTTTATTAGCGAATACAACAACCTATCCATTATATTTAACTCAAACTAATGTTGGTATTGATACTATATTCCCAATAGGCAATAACTATAATAGTGGGCTTGTATTGGGTGGCGATAAGTGTTGCATGGGAAACTATAACTTTCAAGGCATACCAATTGAACCTGCTGAACTAAGAAAACCATGTTCTTTTTGCTAAAATGAAAACAAAGAAGAAAAACGAAGATAAATTAAAACAATTTTTAAGACAACAGAATGGAATTTTACAGCCTCAATCAAATAATAAATCTAATACAAACACTAAGCTACAATCACGCTCAAATAAACGGATTTAACTTTGGTGAGGAGAGTGATATTTCAGCAAGTGAACAGGAACAATATCCATTAATTTGGATTGATGTTTTAGATAGTTCGATTGACTTAAATACATTAAATGTAAATATGAGTATGAAAGTTTTAGATATTCAAAAAGATGACCAAGCTAATGAACGTGATACCTTGAGCGATACTTTAAGCATTGCACAAGATATGTATGCAAGTTTAACGAATGCAGCATATCAAGATTACTTTCAGTTAGCAACAAATACAAACTTAGTAGTATTAAGAGAAGCGTTAGCAGATAAAGTAAACGGTTGGGAAATGAATTTACAATTTCAATTAATGCAAAATAGAAATAGATGTCAAATACCTTTAAAATAAAATAAATAAAATGAGTACAGCATTAGAAAAAATAAGTGGAAACGGTGGGTTTTATGCCAATGCAGGAACAGGCGCACGAACAGGATTACAAGTTGAATCATTAGTAGTAATGACCGATTGTGTTTTTACAGCATTTGCAATTGGTGGAGTCAATCAAATGACATTAAAAAACTTGACTGGCACAACCATAAA
>Ga0247844_1003358_pt1 | contig 23674 bp, 22 predicted proteins | sample LaCtaG_FD_192421 | JGI IMG/M metagenome (GOLD analysis project Ga0247844, IMG submission 192421) | Freshwater microbial communities from meromictic Lake La Cruz, Castile-La Mancha, Spain - LaCruzMarch201714.5m_1 | ecosystem: Environmental > Aquatic > Freshwater > Lake | place: Spain: Castile-La... | reverse complement strand
CTGAAGTTTAACGCCCACAACTGATAGAAATTGGGCTTCGTTTAATTTTAAATCGTTGTAATTCTGCATAATGTTTGCAAAGTAACAACTTTTATATCATATAATTATAACTTATATAACAACTAATTAATGCATGAATTCCGGAGGAAATACTTTTGGCTTTCTCACGTAATTCATTAGCTTTTTCTTGACTACAAAATTTTCTATCTTCAGCCAGATAAAGCATGCTTTTTACTTCACCGCAACTTGCTTTAGATATATCCAGATATTTAATAAACATAGCATCTGAACCATAATCAAAACCTTCAGCAATATTATTCATAACAGAAACGGCAGCTCTTTGAATTTGATCTTTGAATCCGAAATCCCTAAGATTTTCAGTTAAATCATAAATCTGATTTGTAAAAACTCGAGCTTCTTGCCAAATTCTCAAATCTTCAAAACTCTTCATCTTTTCTGTATTTTCTGTTGTCCGCCGTCAGTCGTCTTTTCTTTTTCTTCTCTGTCGTCCGTCGTCTGTTGTCCGTCGTCTTTATTTCACAAACTGATTTATTGCATTGATATACGCTTCTACGGATGCAGCAACTATATCGGTATTGGCACCAAAGCCATAATATACAATGCCGTCATGTTCTACTTGCATGTGAACTTTACCTACATCATCGCTACCTTTACTAATAGCCTGTATTGTAAATTCTTGCAAAGTCATAGTGCGTTTAATAATCTGTTTCAAAGCTTTGATTGCGGCATCCACAGGACCATTTCCAACGGCAGCAGCTTCAAATTTTTCGCCAGCAATAAGCAATCCTAAACTAGCAACCGACTTCACTCCTACTCCGGAAGTAACTTGAAGGTAATCAATTTGAATGCGTTGTTTTTCAGTGCGTTCCTTGCCAGCCAATAACAGAACATCATCATCGTTAATATCTTTCTTTTTGTCAGCTAACTTCAGGAATTCTTCGTAAATTTTATCCAAATGATCGCCTTCAACATTTACACCCAACACACTCAGGCGGTGTTTTAAGGCAGCACGTCCACTGCGAGCTGTCAAAACAATGGAATTTTTATCAATACCCACATCCGTTGGGTCCATAATTTCGTAGCTTTCGCGATTTTTCAAAACACCATCCTGATGAATACCCGAAGAGTGAGCAAATGCATTTCGACCAACCACTGCTTTATTGGCTTGTACTGGCATATTCATCAAGCCTGAAACCATACGACTAATACCGTAAATTTTTTGAGTATTGATTTGTGTTTCAATATTCATTGATTTGTGGCATTTCAAAATCATAGCAATTTCTTCTAACGACGTATTTCCGGCACGTTCGCCAATACCATTAATCGTTACTTCCACCTGACGAGCACCGTTTTGAACACCGGCAATGGTATTGGCTGTCGCCATACCCAAGTCGTTATGACAATGTGTTGAAAGTATAGCATTGTGTACGCCCTTCACATTATCCATTAGGAATTTAATTTTTTCGCCATACTGCCAAGGTAGACAGTAACCCGTTGTATCAGGTATATTTACAACTGTAGCTCCGGCTTTAATAACTGCTTCTACTACACGCGCTAAATATACATTGTCGGTACGACCAGCATCTTCGCAGTAAAATTCAACATCTTCCACATACTTTTTGGCATGTTTTACGGCAGCAACTGCACGTTCCAGAATTTCGTCTTGCGTTGAATTAAATTTGTGTTTGATGTGAAAATCGGAAGTTCCGATTCCGGTATGTATACGTTTGTTTTTGGCATATTTGAGTGCTTCGGCAGCCACGTCAATATCTTTTTGAACTCCACGTGTCAAGGCGCAAATAGTAGGCCAAGTAACGGCTTTCGAAATTTCGACTACCGAATTAAAATCGCCCGGACTTGAGATAGGAAATCCCGCTTCAATAACATCAACACCCAGCCCTTCGAGTGCTTTAGCCACCTGAATTTTTTCAATGGTGTTTAACTGGCATCCGGGAACCTGTTCGCCGTCGCGTAACGTAGTGTCGAAAATAAATAATCTGTCCATAATGCTTTTTTTGACGACGGACAACAGACTACAGACAACTGATTTGGAGTTATTCTGAATTTGTTTCCGTCTTTATTTATTTTATTTTTGAATTTTCTTTGTATTTCTGTTGTCCATCGTCCGTTGTCTGTCGTCTGATTACATTCGTCTGATTCACATTAAAAAAGCCTTCCACACCGTAGTGAGAAGGCCTTATATTATACATTGTAATAACTACATACCAAACTCACTTCTACTTGTTTTGCAAGAGAATAATAATACCGAGTAGAAGAATATGTAGAAAATTGTTGTTCATCGTTGTTTTTTATTGCGGTGCAAAGATAAGCTATTTTATTGAACATGCAAAACGAAATGTAATTTTTTTGATATTTTTACTTTCAAATTCAAAGTTTTTATTCCTATAAATTTATAGTATAAACAATAATGTTATAAAATTGTTCAACCTCCATTTGAATTTTTAATGAATATATTTTAAATTAAGTAATTGATAATATCAAATGATATGTTTTGAATTATTTAATTAAATGCTAAAACTGCAAGCTAATTCACTAAAACCGCTTTTTAACCATAACATTCAAACCTTCAGGAATCATTTTAATTTTCACTTCGAGGCCCTCCTCGTAGGGTTCACCGTCGTAATGAAATGGTCCAATCTCATCGCGATACAGGGTTATCTCGTTGGTTCGGAGGGTAGTTACAAAAAGATCGTTATCAATAGTTTTGGTAAACAGCTGCAAAGCAATGGAAGGAATGGCTATAATTGGAAAATTACTCATAATAGAAATATCCATCATTCCATCCTGCACACTAGCTTGTGGAGCAATATAAGCATTATTGCCCCACTGCGAAGCATTGGCAAAAGTGATAACAAAAGCCTTATCCTTGAGATCAATACCAACGCCAAGTAAGTGATAGTTCTGCGATTTATAATTGAAATAGCCCGTAATCATTTTCTCAATATAGGTCATTACACCACGATTCTTACTTTTGGCAAATTCGGTACTTACATACGCATCGAAACCAGTACCACAGGTACAGAAAAACGGTTGTCCGTTTACCAAACCATAATCCATTTTAATAGCTTCGGAATGATTTAGTTGCTGAATAGCTTGTTTGGCATTCATAGGGATTGATAAATGACGCGCCAATCCATTGCCCGAGCCGGCAGGAATAATACCCAATGCAGCATTGGTATCAATAAGTCCGCGTGCAATTTCGTTAACGGTTCCATCGCCTCCTACAGCCACAATATTGTCGTAACCAGCAGAAACATACACATTTGTGAGTTCGAGTCCATGCCCTTTATGTTGCGAAAAAACTATTTCAGGTTCAAAACGAGTAAGATCGAGTTCGTTCCATATTAAATCCGGAATTGTGTTTTTATTGTTGGTACCCGAAAAGGGATTTATAATAAAGGCAATTTTCTTTTTCATTTGAAATGGAATAGCTTTTTTGTTTTATAAAAAGGTTATAAATTTATATGTGAGTAAATAGCCTGCGAAGATAATAATATTAATTGAAACAAAAAAGAAAGCGCCAAACAAGATTTACAGTACTTGCCTGGCGCTTCAAATCAATTCCTGATACACTTAAATTTTTACTACTTTAAACTTCAATATCTCGGTCGTAGTATTTACTTTTACAATGTAAGCTCCTTTCGGAAGCATTGAAACATTTATTGAATTAGTAGGAAATGCAAGAGTCATAACTTTTTTACCTGTTATGTTATAAAGTTCGATTGCTTGAACATCAACACTTAAATTCGAAATTTTCAGCTTATCGGATACCGGATTTGGCCACAATGCAATCTTAGTTTCACCAATATTCGGATTGTTTGTATTTAACGATGATTTAAAATATACATTGTCAAGCAATAAAGAAGAACCAGCATAAATTTGATTTTTATTTTGCCATTGCGAGGAGATAGCCTGAACAATAACATGATCCGGCACATCGCCCAACTGAAATGGTAGTTCTGCATATTGATATGTCGATGATGCATTCAGATTAATGTAAGAACCGCCTATTTGTGAATTGTTTCTCTGAAAATCTAAATAAACCTGAGCCTGATCGTTACCCTGAGGAGCATATTTATACCAAAATGCCAAGGTGTCTTTTGTTGATGTATATGGATTTCCACCTTGTTGACAATTACAATTACTATCCCAATAACCCGAAGTTAGATAACCTGGTTGTGCTCTTGACTGATTATTTTCCTCGCCTTGATAGGTAGTCAGCTTTAGCGCATATTGTCCTGTTTTGGCTTCTGCACTACGTTCAATTCCCGATGATTTGCTTTGCAAATTCCAATCGTTTAACAAAGGAGGAAAAACAATTTGATCCCATAATTCATAATCACCATTAAATTGTGCAGGTTGACTCGATACTCCTTTGAGCGAAACACTATCTATGATTAGTGTGCTGCCTGTAACGCCACTTTGATTTTTATAAAAATCGCTCGAAGCTAGGGCAAAAATAAGTGAATCAGGATCTTGTGTAAGTGCTGGCAAAAACGTAAAATCGAATACTGTATAATCTGTTTTTATACCACCGAGCTTATACTGATATGTTCCAATCGTGGTTTTGTTTTTACGAAACAACACTATCATAATGGCTGAATCTACTGCAGCTAAATTGTACTTGTAACGACCTTTAACGCCTGTTGGCCTGCCTGTATAAGCCATTCCATTAGTCCAGAGGCTGGTATTACCGTTTTTGGAGTCGGTATTAACCATAAATGCCAGGTTGTTTGATAGGGTTTTGAGTTCTAAAGCATATTGCCCATGAAAGGCAGGAGTTACTTTATTAACATTGGAAGGATTGCCTTGTTTGTAGCAATTTTCATTGGATGTAAACGGATAATACATTGGATTTTCAATTGAATTTATCGTCCATTGTTCAAAATCAGGATTTGGTATCGCATTCTGACTTTGCATTTCGATAGCTGCGATTGCTAAACACAGGAAAAGTAGTTTTTTTTTCATTGTGGTGTATTGTTTGTTTTAATTGATAAGTAGAAATAAAAAATAACAAGTATCTGACTTAATACAAAATAAAAACTTAAAACAACAGAAATGATATGCAATAAGATTACCAGTCTTAATATATTTGGTAAGTTTAATTTTTATAAATTAATATAAATTCGATTAATTACAAGACAAAGATATGGCTTATTTATCAAAATTGTTACTTTTTTAACAGAATATTTTACAGAACAACAGCCTGATACGCAACAAAAAGAAAACGCTTGAATTTCAAGTATTGAAATTCAAGCGTTACAACGAAAAATTTGTTATTATTTTTGAGTATCCAACTGATTTACAAGTGGGTTAGCATACATTTCGAGCATTTTACGCATTAAAAAATCATCATCGCGATTTTCAATTTTAATTTTTTCAATTTGCATTTCGAGGTATTTTTCAAAATCAAGCTTTTCAATCAGTGTATATTCTTTTTCGAATCGACCAGTACCATCCAAAATATCGAAAGCAATTTTGTTGACATTAAAAATGGTATACCCTAAATAAATATGCTTATCAATAAGTTGTGTAATAGCAGTATACAATTCGTTTTTATTGCTTATAGCATTGCCTAAGTTCAATATATCATCGTTAATACAAGCATTCATGGTGTAAACCACTTTTCCTTTGTAACCCATTACACCCGTTTGCATATTTAGCAAATCGTCCTGAGGAGCCTTTTTAAAGTCAGGGTTATCACGCTTTTGTTGAAATTCTTTGGCTTTCAGGAAATCGCATGGGTCGTACTCGTACGAAATGCTTAGCGGACAAATATTTAGACTGGAAAGATTTTCGGCAATCGTCGACTTTCCACCCATATTGAGCATTTTCAGCAAACTTTCTTGTGTGCGGTCGTTAGCATCTTTGGCGCGTCCTTCGCGTTGAGCAAGCCAAATGGATTGGTTTTTATCCTGAATAGTATGTGCAATATAAGCCGAAAGCAACTGCGAGCTTTCCAACACCTGACGAGCACTCAATCCGCGTTTTACAATAAAACTCTTATTTACACGTACCAAATCTTCAATCCACGGAAATACCAATAGATTATCGCCTATGGCAATCTCAACTGTATCCATATCGTTTTGGATTAGCTTAGCGCACAGCAATGCCGAATCGAGGATAATATCGCGATGGTTGGAGATATACAAATAGGGGTTTTGCTTATTTATATGTTCAATGCCTTTCAAATCAATACCTTTGGTCAAATTAGCTTCGATGTATTGAAGAAACGGATACACCATATTCTTTTGAAAATCAAAATTGGTTGTAAACGAATTTAATCGTTGTTTGAGCACTTCTTTAGGCATAAGCGGGTAAATTGTGCTCAATACCTTCATAAAAGGTTTTTCGTTGCTTAAACGCTCAAGTGCTGCTGGTATCTGGTCGTTGCTATAACAACGGATTTCATCAAAGTTCATATCTTCATTTTTTTTATTTGACCTCACCCTAACCCTCTCCAAATGGAGAGGGAATGTGTATTTCTGTGCAAGTTATCTATAATTATTAGTTGTCTGTTATCTGTCGTCTGTTGTCTGTCGTCTGTCGTCTGTCGTCTTTAAAAAAGAAAACTCAGATAAATAAAGATTACTGGTGCAGCAAGCAGCATACTATCAAACCGATCGAGCAAACCGCCGTGACCGGGAATAATATTGCCTGAATCCTTAATATTAACTGTACGTTTAAGTAACGACTCAATTAAATCGCCAAAAGTGCCAAAAATCACAATAATTTCGGAGAATATAAGCCACTGAATAAGTGACAGTTCCGGAATAAACAACGAAAAAACATAGCCCGATACTAGTGCCGCAATAGCTCCTCCAACGAAGCCTTCCCACGATTTTTTAGGTGAGATTCGTTCAAACAATCGGTGTTTACCCAACGTAACTCCAAACAAATATGCACCAGTATCGTTTACCCAAATTGTTACAAATACGGCAATCAGAATTATCGGTTTATATATAGCATGGTCGATAAAACCTATGAAATTAAGCAGCGAAAAAGGCAATGCAATAATTACCTGACCCAATATAAAATAAGCCCAATTATGTATTGGATTGGGTTTACGTGTATAAAGTTCGGCAATTAAAGCCAACACCAAAAACAAGCCATAAATGGAATAAATTGGAAAATGAATATTTGCAGAAGCCTGCAAATAAGAGCACGCAAAAAGCACCATGCCACCTACAGCACTCATAGCGGTATTAACCTGAACTTGTTCTTGACTGTTTGTTAATTTGTGAAATTCGGAAACGGCAAGTCCTGTAATAACCGTAAAAACAGCTACAAAAGCAATTGGATTCCATAATATTGAGCCTACAACAAGCACTACAAAAACAAAACCACTGAGCGTTCGCATCAAAAAGTTATTCATATTCAATTCAAGGTGTGTTTATATTCCTATTGCAAAGATACATTTATTTATTTATAGATTGTAATTTGAACGAATTAAATGATACTTTTTTAAAATTAAACTTTATTTACAAAAAAAACGCTTCAGCGCTATTTGTCTTCTTTATTTTTAAGCAACTCTGGACCATAAATCAAAAAAAAAATGCACACCAATACTCGTGAGGCTTTAAAAGCAATTCACCATTGTATGAAAACCCTACAATATTAAAAGTAGCTTACTTTACAAATAAGTCCAACTTATTTCAGCAAACCCATAATAATATCCAATTTGGGTGAAAGGATAATCTCAGTACGGCGGTTTTTGGCTCTGCCTTCGGGAGTGCTGTTGGTTGCTTTTGGTGCAAATTCGCCTTTACCCGAAGCAGTAAGCCTGACTGCACTAATCTTATATTCGTCCACCAAAATACGAACAATGGAAGTAGCGCGCGCTACACTCAAATCCCAGTTATCGCGATATACGGCATTGCGTATGGGCAAATTGTCGGTATGGCCTTCAATCAGAATATCAATATCGTTGTTTTTGTTTAATACATCGGCCAACACTTTAATAGCCTCAAGTCCTTTAGCCTCAATGGTAGCACTAGCCGAACTGAAAAGCAATTTATCGGACATGGAAACATACACTTTACCATTTTTCACTTCAACAGTTAACTCATCCGATTTGAAGCCCAATAAAGCATTTTTGATTAAATTATTTAATTTCTGGGTAATGGAATCTTGCTTAGCTATTTTTTGTTTCAATTCTTTCATAGCCACTTCGCGCTCAAGCAAAATGCGTTCTTTTTCGGCCAATATATCCGATTTTTGTTTCAAAGCCAGATTCATCTGTTCAGCTTGCGATAACTTTTGATTCATCAAATCGCCATATTGGAGTTGTAATTCCATTTTCTCCGATTGTAAAACAGCTTTATCCGACTGTAATTTACTAATATCAAGACCTTTATCACGCAAATCATCTTTCAAGTCTACAATTTGCAACTCCCTGGCCGACAATGTACTACATAACGAATCGCGCTCATCAATTACGCGCGTGATGTACTTTGGCAGTAAAAGTTTCTTTACGGGTTTAGCTTCACCACATTTGTAAATGGGGGTACACGAAACAGTAAAAATGCTAACAGCAACAATGAATAGAATTTTGTTTTTCATTTTTTTATGTTTTTACCTTTTCAGGGTGCTTTTTGTAATTTGCAGTGACATGTAAGCAAAAAAAATGCCAAATAAAAATGAAACTAGTTTTTCACTATAAACATAATCAATTCTTTTGGTCCGTGAGCTCCAAGTACCAAGGTTTTTTCGATATCGGCAGTACGGCTCGGACCGGTAATGGTTGTGATGACGGAAGGAAGTTGGTTGGCGTATTTTTTTTGGATGGCAATTAAGGCCTCTTCGGGATAATCTACCAATTGCGAAGCACTTGCAATGATAATATGTACGGGTGGAAACACGTTCATTTGCCTGCCAGAAGCACCTGCTGAACTCACCAAAACACTGCCGGTACGAGCAATCAGTAACTCACAAGCTGTTATACCACAAGTCATAGCTTCAAAATCGGCATTACTATTGGTACTAGCTATGGCGTATTTTTCTAATTGTGACGTAATGGCTTCATCGCGACAAAATACAGTTGTTAATTGACGTACAGCAAGTTCATTTTTCAGGGTTTCGTACAATTCTGCTTCGTCGTTAACCACCAAACACTGCCCGCTAATGGCTTCGAGTTCGTTTTTGAAACAGGTAATCGCGTCAGGGAGTATGGGTTTGTAAATAGCTGTATTATCAAATTCCATATCGGACAAACTTGGTTGTTTGCGATTGGTGACTAGGCGTATTTTATCCAATATTTCCTGACGCGACGACATATTACTTATCTGATTTATTTTCTTCGGTTGTAGTTGTATTCTCTTCAACAAGCACTGTATCGTCCACAGCCGGAGCAACTTCAGTAGCTTCAATTGCTTTCACTTCCGGAGCATCATCCAAAATATCTGTGCCCCCATTTTGAGCCATAAGTTCATCGTTGCGCGAAACCCAAGCACGTTTTCCAAATACTTTTTCGAGATCTTCGGCAAATATCACCTCGCGCTCAATAAGCAATTCAGCCAATTTATTATGACCTTCGGCATTGTCGCTTAATATTTTTTTAGCTCTTTTGTATTGATCAGCTACAATATCTCTTGCCTCTTCGTCAATGATTTCAGCTGTACGTTCGCTATACGGTTTTGTGAAACCATAATCCGAATTTCCAGTAGAATCATAATAACTCATATTGGGCAATTTTTCGCTCATTCCAAAATAAGCCACCATGGCATACGCGCGTTTAGTAACACGTTCAAGGTCGTTAATTGCACCCGTCGAATTTTGATTCATAAACACCTCTTCGGCAGCACGACCACCAAGGGTAGCACACATTTCGTCCATAATATGTTCACGGTTGGTAAGTTGCCTTTCTTCGGGCAAATACCAAGCAGCTCCAAGCGCCTCACCACGAGGTACAATGGTTACTTTTACCAACGGATTGGCATATTCGAGCATCCAGCTTATGGTTGCATGTCCAGCTTCGTGGTAAGCAATGGATTTCTTTTCGGCTACAGTAGTTATTTTAGTTTTCTTTTCCAAACCACCTACAATACGGTCAACCGCATCCAGAAAATCTTGTTTTTCGACAAACGATTTATTTTTGCGTGCCGCAATAAGTGCCGCTTCGTTACACACATTAGCAATATCGGCTCCAGAGAATCCTGGAGTTTGCTTGGCAAGGAAGTTTACATCCACCGATTCGTTAATTTTTATCGGACGAAGGTGAACATTGAAAATTTGTTTGCGTTCATGCACATCTGGTAAATCTACATGTATCTGGCGGTCGAAACGACCAGCACGCAACAACGCTTTATCCAAGATATCAGCACGGTTGGTGGCTGCCAATATAATAACTCCACTATTTGACCCAAAACCATCCATTTCAGTAAGCAATTGATTGAGTGTATTTTCACGTTCGTCATTACTTCCCATATTCGGATTTTTACCACGAGCACGACCTACTGCATCAATCTCGTCGATAAATATAATACAAGGCGCTTTTTCCTTAGCCTGACGGAACAAATCGCGAACGCGCGACGCTCCTACACCAACAAACATTTCAACAAAATCGGAACCGGACATAGAGAAAAATGGCACATCTGCTTCACCCGCAACTGCTTTGGCCAACAAGGTTTTCCCTGTTCCCGGAGGGCCTACAAGCAATGCTCCTTTGGGTATTTTACCTCCCAGCTCGGTATATTTCGACGGATTTTTAAGGAAAGCTACAATTTCTTCAATCTCTTGTTTTGCTTCAGCAAGTCCGGCCACATCTTTAAACGTGGTTTTATTGGCAGTGCTTCCTTTCTCGAAAACTTGTGCTTTGGATTTACCAACACTAAATATTCCACCTGCGCCACCGCCCATTTGATTGCCAATGCGGCGATTCATAAATACAAAGAATAATATCAGCAGTAGAAATGGCAATATGCTATACAAAAACATTTCAATATAATCGCGACTAACCTTATAGTCCACCACACCATTATAGAGTTTATTCTCCTTGGCTTTGTTTATGAATTTCGAGAATTCCTCAACCGACGGAATACGCACACTTATCTTACGTTCCTTTTTGTATACTTCGGAGTTTTTGCCAAACACCTTGGTTACAGATTGTTCGGTCACTTGTGCTTCGAGCGTATTTTTAGTCGAAAAAACATCAATTTTTTCAACAATACCCGTTTTTACATATTCCTCGAAAGTAGAATAGGGTACATCTTTGGTAGGTGGAGTATCGTTAAAAAAATAGGAACCGATTAATACCACCATAATGATACCGTAGATCCATGAAATATTAAACTTGGGAGTTTTACCTGAATTTTTTCCTAAAACAGGAGGTGTTGTTGGTTTTTTGTTTTCCATAAAGGATTGTAATGATTATTCTTTCATTTTTAATTATAAAATATTCTCTAAACGTTGAATTTTGGCATCGGCCCATAAGTGCTCTATGTCGTAAAATGCACGTACATGACGTTGAAATACATGAACAATAATTTGACCGTAATCCATGGCTATCCACTCACAATTTTCGAAACCATCCACGGCATAAGGCTTGATATTTATTTGCTCACGAACATATTCTTTTATTGACATTCCAATTGCATTTACATGCACATTGGAGTCGCCTTCGCAAATCACAAAATAATTACAGGGAGATTCTTTGAGTCGGGTTAAATTAACCACAGCTATTGTTTTTCCTTTTCGTTCTTGTATTCCTTCAACAATTTTTGCAACAATTTGTTCGTTTTCAGTCATGTAAATAATATAATTTTGAGTCTTTTAATCTGCAAATATACTCAAATTTAACAATTCCTAAAAACTTGTTGCATAAGCTGTGATATTTGATAAGTTTGCGTTAAGTCAAAAATTGTACCTAGCAAAAAAATGCAACAAAAATGCCAAACCTATGACATAATGACATAAATTTGGCATTTATTGACTTTGCAATGAGTTTTGTCCGATTGGCAATTATAAAAGAATCCTGCTGGCTCAAAATTGTCAACAGGATTCAAAAGCATTGTTAATTAAATATCATATCGATAGCTAATCAAAAAGGGAGATCATCAACAGCAGGGGGAGGTGCCTGCATATCGGGAGCTGTAGTAACTGGTGCAGCCACAACTGGAGCTTCGGTCGATTCAGGTTTTTTGCCCAATAATTGAATTGTTTCAGCCACAACTTCGGTAATGTAGCGTTTTACGCCATCTTTTTCCCATGAGCGGGTTTGGATTTTACCATCCACATACAGTTGCATACCTTTGCGGATATACTTTTCGGCCAATTCGGCCAACCCTCTTCGAGCTACAATATTGTGCCACTCGGTACGCTCAGGCACTTGGGTGCCATTCTGAAGTGTGTAACCACGTTCGGTAGTAGCTAATGTAAAATTAGCAACCGCAACGTCTTTGTCGAAATAACGAACTTCGGGATCTTTTCCCACGTGTCCTAAAAGAATTACTTTGTTTACAGACATAATTTAATACGCTTTTAAAAATAGGTTATAAATTGTTTAAAAAATCGGTTCAAATATAATGTTAATATTTGACACTACAAGTATTAATTCCTATAATATTATATTTTTTTTTCAACACAAACACAATAGTTTGTGAATGAACATTTTACAAATCAAAAATTTTGACAATAAATTAAATAAACATTATGGAACTAATTTATTTACTATATTTGCGGTTCCGAAATTCAGTTGCTATAAAAAAACAAATTCTAATATTATGCACAAAAAAATTGAGCCACATCCACTTACATTAAAATCGATATTGGATTATTCTGTCAAAAATTTTGCTGACAAGCCATCGGTTTCGTTTGTCGACGGGCAAGCATTGAGTTATGCCGAATTGGGAGAAAAAATCTACGAAGTGGCTGCTCTACTTTTTTCGTTGGGATTAAAAAAAGAGGATAAAGTGGCCTTATTGAGTCACAATATGCCTAATTGGGTAATTTCCTATTTTGCGGTTGTAACCAAAGGCTTGATTATAGTGCCTATTTTGCCCGATTTTACTGCCGAAGAAATTGAAAATGTACTAGTGCACTCTCACGCTAAAGTATTGATTGTAAGCGAACGTTTGGCATCGCGCATTGATGGTTTACAATTGCCATCGCTGCAGGCTACGATATTGATTGACAATTTTTCGTTTTTGTCGGACGTAACGGCCATACAAACAAATGCTAAAGTGCCAAAACTGGCTGTTTATGAAGAAGATATAGCAGCCATTATTTATACTTCGGGCACTACCGGGCGCTCCAAAGGCGTGGTTCTTACGCACAAAAACATTGCTTTTGTAGGCATGCAATCTTTTGTATTTCACCCCATTTCGCACAACGATGTATTTCTGTCGCTCTTGCCACTCTCGCACACTTACGAAAACTCCATAGGCATGGTTTATCCCATTATATATGGTGCATCCATTTTTTATCTCGAAAAGCCACCTACGCCAGCGGCTTTATTGCCCGCTTTAGCCAAAGTGCGGCCCACCATGATGCTTTCGGTGCCGCTTATTATGGAAAAGATTTTCAAAAATCAGATACAGGCCAAATTTTCAACAAATGGTCTTAAGCGAATGATTTACAACACACCGCTTTTCCGTATGCTTATACATCGCATAGCAGGCAAAAAACTTAAACAAACTTTTGGCGGTCGATTGCTATTTTTTGGCATTGGAGGTGCAAAATTGGACTCACGCGTAGAGCGATTTTTACGCGAAGCTCGCTTTCCGTATGCCATTGGCTACGGCTTAACCGAAACAGCTCCCTTGCTGGCGGGTGCCGGTGTACAACACACCAAACTGGGTTCAACAGGATTTGCTGTGCCTGGTGTGACGCTGAAAATTGAAAATCCTGACAAAAAAGGTGTAGGCGAAATTTGGGCAAAAGGCCCTAATGTGATGCGTGGATATTATAAAAACCCCGAAGCCACACAAGAAGTACTTACCGAAGATGGTTGGTTCCGCACAGGTGACTTTGGTCGCATGGACAAACGGAAACGACTATTTATAAAAGGCCGAATGAAAAACACCATAGTGGGAGCCAGTGGCGAAAACATTTACCCCGAAGATATCGAAACAGTGATTAACAACCATCATTTAGTAATGGAATCGCTTGTAATTGAAGAAGATGGATTTTTGGTAGCCAAAGTACTAGTCAATATCGAAGAACTCGAAAAAACAATAGAACATATAAAATCGGTGATTGAAGACAAACGCGAAAAACACCTGATTTGGGCCAAGCACTTTACCCGCGAGATAAACGAAAAACTCAACAAAGTATCGCAAATCAAACGCATAGATATTATTGACGAGCCGTTCGAAAAAACTGCCTCCCAAAAAATTAAACGCTTTTTGTACACCAAACCACCGAAAAAATAAACCCAACGTAAGAAAAGGAAAAACGGGGTCAACATCGCTTACCCCCTGATTCAGACTCTTGAAAACACAACATTGCATGACGAAATTAAATGTATGAAAATTGAAATATGGAGCGATGTAATGTGCCCCTTTTGTTACATCGGAAAACGAAACCTCGAACAGGCACTGGCACAGTTTGCCGATAGCGATAAGCTCGAAATTGTATGGAAAAGTTATCAGCTCGACGATACGGTGCCCGAAACAGCTACCGAAAGCTACGAAGCATATCTTGTAAAGCGCAAGGGACTTAGTGCTACTCAGGTACAGGGAATGTTGCAGAACGTCACAAAAATGGCGCGGGAGGTAGGGTTGAACTACGATTTCGACAAAGCAGTAATCGTTAACTCCCGCAAAGCCCATCAGCTTATTCAGTTTGCCAAAACACGCAAGTTGGGCGACGAGATGGAAGAACGCCTTTTCCTTGCTTATTTTACCGAAGGTAAAAACATTGCCGATACCGACACGCTTACGCAACTGGGCATTGAAATTGGTCTCGACGCTAACGAACTGCAGACAGCTTTTACCGACGAGCAATATGTGTACATGATGACTCAGGATATTCAGGAAGCACGCCAGATAGGCGTGAATGGCGTTCCGTTCTTTGTCTTTAACCGCAAATATGCCATCTCAGGCGCACAACCGCCACAGGCTTTTCTCGAAACATTACGCAAGTCGTTCGACGAGTGGCGAGGGCATTAAAACCCCTAAAAAAATTCCATTTAATTCATTTTAGTTCCCTCCTTACAGTCCTACCTGCAGTAGGCAGGCGGGATGACAAGGACTTATCTTAACGTATATTCCGTTGCCCGACCAGCATACATAACATGTTCATTCTATTGGCAACGGTTCAAAGCGCCCTTCGAACCCGTCGCACATAAAACTACATGTTTGCAACAATAGGTCCCGTTTGAGACGGGATCTTGCTTGCACTACGATCGGCGATGGCTGTAGACTAAAGATGCGCTTGTCATTTCTATGGCACATCCCGCCAAAGCGGAGCCGGAGGGAGAAATATAATATGCTTCTTCAAAACACCGAAGGTGTTTACTGTGCATAACCCCCAATGAAATTGGGGGATAATACAAACCCAACCTCCATACGACCCCAGCGGGGTCGAACAACATGCTCGAATGGCATTTTTTTATTCTCTCACCAAAGTATTTTATTAATTGGCTGATTACCAATCCGTATAACTATCAACAAAAGCAATGGCATCGAGTGAGAGAAAATTATTTCATTCTATCTTGTCTTTATCCAAAATGATTGTATATTTGCATAGAAAATTAAATAAAAATGCCATGACTATTACAGTGCAAATAAAAACTTATATCTTTGTTTTATAAATTACTACTAATATGATACATACACTTAAAATCGATGATAGTAGACCAACTGGCAAACGCCTTATAAACGAGCTAAAAAAATATAAGAATACGGTTGTATTTGAGCATTCTGCTTTATCGGGAGCAGCCCCCGAAGGTTACATGACGTTAGAAGAGTTTAGAGTTAAAGCCAAGGAAAGTGCACGCAAAATACTAAATGACAATGGTATTTATTAGTAATCAAGCCAAAATTGATTTGGATAATATACTTATTGGCTTACTAACTTGGGAAAAGCACATTTTATCTGTTGCCTTTACTGAAAATTATATTGACGAAATAGTAGCACTTTGTTATACGTTAGAGAATAAATTACGACACCAAAACTGTACGTACAATTTGCACCAAAAATATGGCGAAAAATTTATTCGTTATCAAAGAAACAAAAAAACTACATGGTATATAATTTATAACATCGACCCCTATACTAATATCACGATAGAGAAAATAATTAGTAACTATCAAACAATTTACTAAAATCAAATCCTTCGTCGCTATGCGACTTAATGAAATGCATGCAACGGGTTTACATTTTATATCCCTCGCTACGCTCCTGCCTGCGGCAGGCAGGTCGGCATGACAAAGGCATTGTGAGGGAGTACAACTCCGTTGCCCGACCAGTATTCGTAACATTATCATTCCTTTGGCAACGGTTCAAAGCACCTATCGAAGCCGTCGCACATAAAACTACATGTTTGCAACAATCGTAGGCGACGGTTGTAGACTAAAAATGCGCTTGTCATATCGCCTGCCTACTGCAGGTAGGACTGCAGGGAGAAATATAATATGCCTATTCAAAACGCCGAAGGTGTTTACTGTGCATAACCCCCAATGAAATTGGGGGATGATACAAACCCCACCACCATACGACCCCAGCGGGGTCGAACAACAGCCTCGAGTGGTATTTCTTTTAATCTCTCACCTAAGTATTTTATTAATTGGCTAATTTCCAAGCCGGATAACTATTAACAAAAGCAATGGCATCGTGCAGATAAAAACCATCGCCTACAGGGTCCAAACCGCTGTTATCTAACATTCGGTAAATCATATAACGAACTATTGGGGCATTGTCATTATCAATACTAATAATCAAAAGCCTTTAAAATATCATTTAATCGTTCTTTTTCTTTCGATTGATTGGTTTTAAAACGATATATCTGAATATTGTTTGCAAGCAAAATTTTATCTTTTATTCGGTCATGCTCAGCTTGTTTTTTATCCTGTTCATGATATTTGATACCATCAACTTCTAAAACAAATAGTTTTTGCTTTGATACTTTATTGAAAAATAGAAAATCCACATGCGTCCAGGGATGCAGAATATATTTTTGTTCTGCTTCAGTAAAATCATCTGTAGTTTTTACAATCGAACCTAATCGTATATGCATGGCATACCCAATCTTATTATAATCAACAAGTAAATTGTCAATAAGCTCACACATTAGCAACTCCGTTTTGTGTTCATTAGGTCGATTTTTGTATTTCTCCAATAAAATATTACTTTGTTCGGAATATAATAAATCAAAAACCGAAGTTATGGTTGATTCTTTTGTAACTTCATTACCATACAGATATTCTGCATATTTAATAAAGTCGCTGATTATGTTATTTTCTGAATGATAAACTTTATCTGCAACAATGGCTGTTACTTTTTTTTGACCACGAGAAATAGCCACATTCAGCAACTTCTCACTAGTTACAAAGTTGTATAATCTACTTTTTTCTTTGTTTGGATCCTGATCCAGTGAGTTAACTACAAACGACAATATCACTTCTTCCATTTGCCTACCCTGAAATTTATGTATTGTATCAGCTTCAACAGTTTTGGAAGTAAATTGCTGTGTTAATAAATCAGCCTGATATCGGAATGGTGTAATTATACCCACACTCTTAGAGCTATTCTCACGAAGCAAATCAGCAATTTCATCAATTTCACGTTGATTGTATAAACCACTTCCATTAGGCTTCGGGTTACTTCTGGCATGATTTCCCTCCACGGTTTTTACTATCTGTAAATGATTTCTATCGTTCCGTGTCATGGCTACCAGTTCACCATTATAAAACATCTTGTTGCAGAAATTGATAATATCAGGGGCGCATCTATAATGTTCTTTCAATAATGTTGTTGGTACTGTTTTTACAGCCTCTTTCACTGATTTTAATATAGAATTACTCGAATAGCGGTAAGCCTGTGGCACATCGTATTGATTGGCAAGTATTTCAGATTGTTCAAAAAGCATTTCCTCATCAATCTGCTGTAACTGACGAGAATCGCCAACCACTACCAGATTAGTAGCGCAACTCATAGCTAATGTACTACTGAGTAAATCGCCCTGCGATGCTTCATCGATAATCAGGTAATCGAAGCAAAATCCCCGCGGTGCATTGTTGAGTAACGACTGCGAAGTACTCAATACCACCGGATAGCGTTGTAGAAACGCTTGATAGTTATGTTTATAATCAACCGCACTAAAGGAGTTGACCGATTGCTTGCTATAATGCTGATGAATATGCTGCTCCAACGATTTACGATAAAGCACTTGTAACTCTTTCGTAATCTGATCTTTGTGCTGACTCTTTAAATATTGCTTATTACTTTCTATTTGCTGGGTTAGTTCTCTGGTGCGACTTATATAATACAATTGCTCAACACTTCGAATTAAATCGCTAATATCTGCATCCCATCTTTTTAATCTTAGCCTGAAAGCAATCAACCAACGTTCATAAAACCACAACTTTCGGGGTTCCTGCAAACGGAGGATCAAAGACAGATAACTGACAGATGACAAACCCGCTTTCGTGCTCATTGAATTGTCTGTAACCAACTCATAGTATCTTTTTTCATGCTGCAACTCTATCAGTTGCGATTCCAATACAGCTGTTTCAACCTCCATGTCCTGAATCTTCCTAATCGTTTCGCTAAGAACATCTATTCGTTTGAGTTCTTTTTCATCTAGTGGGAGTGGCTTTTGTTCCAGAAACTCAGTAAGCAAATCTTGTTGGTCATTCGAAAAAAACTGCATCACATTTGTTCTGTTTCCCAAACTTGCAGCCAAAAATGCTAACTTTTCTGCTTCCAGCTTCTCGTACACATTCTCAACAGCTGTGTTGTTATTGGAAATTACCGCACAATTCTTGCCCGAATACAGTATATTGGCAATAAGATTCAGAATGGTCTGTGTTTTTCCTGTTCCCGGAGGACCTTCAATAACTGATATATTGAACTGTAAAGCGGATTTTATAGCTTTCGCCTGACTCTGATTAAAATCGAAAGGTAATATCAATCGTTCTTTTTGAGTTAAGGAGCGGACGTTGCCTTGCAGATACTCCGACAAAACAGAATCCGGCACTTCATTATCGAGGCGCATGTAACTCTGCGATAGAAAAATCAGCGGAGAATTTTCTTCTGCTACACTGTTGGCGTATTGCGCTAACGATTTGAAATATCGGTATATTTCCTTATAGTGATTATTCTTAAAACTGACATGCTTACCAAAATAGGTTCTTACTGACGATTGAACCTGATAATATCCCTGTCCGAAAGCATCAACCTGACGGGCAATTACTCGTTGACCTTCGACATATACATCCTGTTTTTGGATATCAATAGTTTGTTTTTTAGAAAGTATTTTTACTTTTTCAAGCGGATAAAAAAACTTACCGCTTCCACCACGAAAATATATATCATAGCCTGTATGATTGCCGTAATAATAAGCCTCATAAATAGCTGAAATACTGTCTGTTTTATCTTCCCATTTATCGCGGGGGCTATTATATAACAATACAGCTTGGTTATTTGGGTGGATTGATATACTTTCGCCCATTAAATGATGTTGATTTACTTCTATTATTACAACTTACCATAATCCACAATCTCTATTTTTATTCCTTAAATTTATCTTTATGGATTGCAAAACACAAAAGATAAATTATCAACGAGGACTAAGGCATTGTCGGGTTATGGGCATATTCACTATTGTATAGTGATACATTGAATGCGGGAGCAAAACCTGAGGAATGCACATCAGCTATTAGTTTACAAAAAGAGCTTGTGTTATGCGGAAGGCAGTTTGTTGGTTCTTGTTTTTGATTTTTGTTACTCTATAAGTCTTCAAGTGCTTTTTGTTTGACAATGTCACTATTTGTTTTGTCGAAATACGACAAAATCACGAAACTACTTAAATGATTACCTTTAATTTGTAATTCCATATTCCCTTTTTCTGTTTTAAAGATTGAATAATACTTGCACTTGTCTGATTTTACAAAGTAATATTTCATGCCATCGTCTTTAGGTTCTCCAAATGATTCAAATTTCTCAATACTCTCCGAAGGGACTCCATATTTTTCAGTTAGCATACCTTTAAGATTAAAGTAGTTAGAGGCAAGCAAAGACCAACTTTCTAATGCCGGAAAAATCACAGTGATTTTGCTTACTAAATCTTTTCCATTTAATGTTGTAACTCCAATTATACAATCTTTGTAAGAAGCAAAGTCGCCTTTTAAAGTTACAACACCATCTTCTGTGCCGAGTATTGTAAAACCGCTTTGTTTCATTCTTGTGACAAATTCGTTCAATGTTCCGTCAATAGGCACACCCTTAAATGAGAGATGGTCAGATGAATTTGTTTGTGCAAATGCAATCGTTGCTACGATTGTAAAAATTAAAGCTATTAATGTATTCTTCATAAAAATAATAATTTGAATGTTAGATATTAATGTTGTATTGAGTTATGACAGTTTTCGCAAACAGAAACAAGCCAATCAATCGGTTCTTTACCAATGTTTCATTTTGCAAATCGTTTATACTGAACTTATATGACACAATTACTCAATAACAACAACTGGTACTGTTTTCTCGAAATTATCTTGTTTTGTAGTATATTGATATGTGCCTATTTGTCTTGCACATTTATTAGAAATATCTGTTTTTTGGTTGTCATAGTATGTTTTGTTATCATAATTTATAAGTAAAACGACTATATTATTTAATATGTCATAATTACGGTATGTTTTATTATCATACAATTCTTCGTCCGAATAGAATTTGATATTTCCCAGTGCTGCATTCGGTGCTAGGACTTGAAATACTTCAATTTCACAAGATTTATTTTTTGAAGTAGTAGTTATACATTCACCCTTTTCAGGAAATAATGTAAGTCCAGGTAGCCCGTTTTCATTAGGTTTGTTCGCTAAAGAAATAAAATATGCTACTAAAATTGTTGCTAATATACCTGCAACAAAGCCACTAGTAAAAATTAGAAACTTTTTCATTTTCGTATTAATTTATGTCCTTTCGGACTATTATTATTTTACTTTGATTAACTCGCTGCATTCGCTCTCGTGGAACGACAAAGTGAGTGCTGGCGCAAAATTGCCGGAATGCACATCTGCCAGCCAATGAACCTAAGTGAGTTTGGGGCTAAGCGTTTACACTAATCGTTAGTTTCATTTACAATGATATACAAACTCAAGAACAAATTTAGCACTTACAAAAGCAGCATATTTTTGAAAGTTGTCTTTTTTCTCATTATTACCAAAATCACTCACTGCTTTAACAAATACTGGTTTTGTTCCAATGTGAAATTGTGCTGCTTTATAAATACCGAAACCCTCCATATCAATACCTTCTAATTTTCTGTCATTCTTAATTAATTTTTCTAAGTAATTTTTACTTGATAAAACATAGGGTCCAGATCCTACATGCCCAAATTTAATATTTAATTGTGTGTCTGGTTTATCTCCACTATAACTATGATAAATATTTGATAAATAAGTTTTTGAATTTGAAAAATCAGTAAGCTCAGAAATAATACTTTGATCGGTTGGTATACAATTCATCTCTGGTTTAAATATTAATTCGCCACTACTTTCCTCTGAAATTTTACCTGACTCATAATCCCAACATTGATTTGCTACAATGATGTCACCTAAATTTGTTCCATTTTCTTTAATACCTGCACAAATCCCTGTAATGAATAATTGTTTGGGAGAAAATAGAGCTATTACTTTAGAAGCAACAGATGCGGATGCTTGCATGCCCATTTGATTAATACAACAAGCAATAACCTTAATGTTATTGTTGTTTTTGGTATTAATAATTGTGCTATAATAAATTATAGTGTCTTTTTGATTCTCTAATTTAGTCCAAACAGTTGCTTTTAGAAGTTGTTCAAATTCGATGTTCAACGCGGTAATAATCGCAATGTCGTATGTATTATCATTTTCTATAAAACTTTCAAACCTTTTTTTAAAGGTTTGTAAATAGAAAATTTTAGATTTTAGTTTATCAGTCCAATCATTGTTTTGTAAACTAAAGTTAACTAAACTCCAAAGTTTATCATCAAATTGTTCTCTATATTCGATAAAAATTTCATCAAACTCAGTTAAACCTATAATGTGAACTGGAATATTTATATTGGGGTTGTAATATATTTCATCCAAAAAATTTGAACCAACTTTTGGAGACGGATCATCACCCTCATTTATTGGTAATACTAAATCTAGTAAAAGTAAATCATAATTATTTCTTAGTAGAAAATCTCTTCCCGAATTTGTATTTTCAGCATATGAGATACTGTCATCCTGAATATTGCATGTTTCATTCAAGAATGTAACTATTTTTCTTAGTTTCTCTATGTTATCCTCAATTATTAAAATTTTTATCATAATAGTATATTTAAAAATGTTTTAAGATCATCCATCCACTTATTATCTATATGTGAGAAAAAAACGTAACCTTTATAGTTGTCAATAAATTCTTCAGCCAAGGTAGAATGCAAGTCTTTTATTTTGGTTCCATCTTGAAAACGCTCATACATTGTTACTACAATGACTTTCGTTGGAATTTCACGTAAATACATTTGCGTCAATATACTTTTGCCTGCTAATGGTGCTGGGTCACCACCTGCTTCATCAGTTGATATGTCATAATTTTGCATGCTCATATCCAATAATAACAAGTCATATAAGTGATAATTGTCAACAATTTCTTCAAAACCACTATGAAACGAGGTTTTGACAATTATTTCTAAATCAGGAAAATCTTTTTCAAGAAAAGATTTCATTTTGTCTAATTTGTATTTATCATCTTCAATTATTAAAATTCTCTTCATACAATTAATTCATTAAAGTAAATTAAAACAGTAACTTTAAACATATCTTTACTTGGTAAAAAATATATTTGATTTTTTTCTTCTTTGAGATCATCTTTAATTGTTTTAACAGCCTTAACTAAACCAGATTTACCTTCAGTAATCAGTTTTATACTATCAAGTTTAGCTCCATATTCTGAGTCTGTGATAGGAAAATCGTAATCTGTTATTGGAAAGTCATTTTCAAAAACAATTTGAAAATAATCATCAAAAGTATTTACATTTATCGTACAATTAATTAATCTATTTGACGAATGCTTTAGCATATTGTCAACAAATATTCTTATAAAATCATTAAAATGCTCATAAAACTCACCTTTGATAGATAATGTAAAGTCAGAATTATAATTAAGTGACAATTCTTTTAATGGATAGCTTTTCTGCACATTTGAACAAATGATTTCAATTAAAAATTTTAATTTAAAATCAGAGTGCTTTTTGCCAGAGCGTTTAAACCAAGTTGCAATTTTGTCAATTTTAACTTGTATATTAGTTGAACAAGTAAAAACAGCAGTAAATATCTCTGGCATTTTTTGATTGTCAATTATTTTATGTAGTTCAAGTTCTAATTCTACTTTGACAGATTAGGATTTTGCCTTAGATAAGCATTGTTGATATCCTTTTGGCGTCTAATATGTCGGTTAATTATTTTTTCATACATTTGATCATCGGTCATTTTTTTGTACAATTGAA
>Ga0247844_1003357_pt1 | contig 23689 bp, 9 predicted proteins | sample LaCtaG_FD_192421 | JGI IMG/M metagenome (GOLD analysis project Ga0247844, IMG submission 192421) | Freshwater microbial communities from meromictic Lake La Cruz, Castile-La Mancha, Spain - LaCruzMarch201714.5m_1 | ecosystem: Environmental > Aquatic > Freshwater > Lake | place: Spain: Castile-La... | reverse complement strand
AACGATCCGGAACCCAGCTGTGGTTGAAAAACCGAACCTTACCGGTCAAATTCAACGAGAATGCTGACTTATCGGAGGCTACCCTTATCAAATAAGGACGATTGCCATCAATCAAAGAAAGGTTGTTATCTCCAGTAGGATCGTCCTGTTTCCATTGCTGCCATTCATCTTGATTGAATGTGGTGATGGTGCCGGGATCTCCTGCGAAAAACTCTGACAATCCGGCAAGCGGCTTGGGAGAGGCAATCGTAAGAATCGATGGATCCGCAAAAACCACGTCAGGGGCTTGGCGTTGACCAGCTCCATCGACCGGTTCGACTTCCAACCAGACGGCATTCCAACCGGCAGTGAGAGTGATAGTTTGGGTGGCAGACTGCGCACGAACCGAAGAGGTCAAAGTAACCATGCCCACGAGCAGGCCAGCCGCTAGGCACAAAAATGAATGGAATGTATATAATGAATGTTTCATGGAGTTGAGGGAGTGGGATATAACTACTGCACAGTGACAATGACACGGATGAATTTAGCTGGATCGGGAGAGCCCGCAACAGACCAACGATTAACGCGATATGGATCTCCTGCCGCATTAATACCGGTCTCAATCAGCTGAGCTGTGAAGCCACTGATCTGCCAGTTCACAAGGTCTGTAGACCACTGCACCGTGTGGACGACATCAATCAGGGGCACGACTGTCGTCCAATCGATGCTCAGTTGACCATCGATATAATTTACAACTGGCACAGGCGCGGTGACATGCACAAAGGGATCAAGTCCGGTGGCGTATTTGATCAAATTGGATACCCCATCTCCGGAAGGAGACACCGAGGGACCAGAGATCAGCGGATTCAACGCATCCAATCCAAAATTATTGAGCTGCCAAGCCCTGAACGTGATGACTTTGCTCGCAAGGCCATTAGCGATGGTGGTGCCTCCGCTATTGGTGGCAAAAGAGCGATAGAAGTACGTCGTCCCAGTCGGTGGTAATCCGGTAACGGCCAATTGAACGGGAATATCCACTGTTCCGTTCAGTCCCACAGCCGCTGGCAGAACCACTTGTAACGACGAGATGTCACGTATGACCGAACTCGCTGATTCACCAAATACGACCCCCCCACCCGGCTTGGTGGCAATGGAGAACGGGTTAGATAATAAAGCAATCTGACCCAATACTCGCTGCGGATCATACTGCGGAACCTTTCCAAATCCATCGACAGCCCCCAGAGTGCCAGTTCCGGCAACCGTGATCACGTAGCCATCCGATTCCACAATGCGAATACGATGGTTTCCACGGTCCGCAACATAGAGCTGATTATTCGCATCCACGGCCAGACCAACCGGATTTGAGAATCGGGCGGCGGCTCCGGCGGCATTCACAAAACCTGATGTGCCTCTGGAACCCACATAGTCCGAGGTGAGACCGTCCGCAGCCACTTTGCGGATCGCGTGGCTGGCGTTTTCCGTCACATAAACGTTACCCAATGGGTCCACCGCGATACCCACCGGAGTATCAAACTGCGCCACCGTGACGAAATCATCTACCAAGTCATTCATATAACCCGCAACTCCCGTTCCTGACAAGGTGCTCACAGACCCATCCGTTGCAACCTTGCGGATGCGGTGATTGCCGGAATCCGCAACATAAAGCACTCCGGCATGGTCGATCGCCAAGCCAAGCGGCATGTTAAATTCTGCGGCGGTATTCACCCCATCAGTGAACTCTGCATCACCAGTGCCACAGTAAGTGCTCACTTCCCCTGCGGCATTAATCGCACGAATGCGGTTATTTTTTGAATCAGATACAAACAGAGTACCGCTGGCATTCATCGCCAATCCAACCGGCTCGTCGAATTGCGCGACGTTACCCGCACCATTGGCAAAACCTGCTACTCCCGTGCCAGAGAAGGTTGTAACGGCCTTAGTGATCGCATCGATCTTGCGAATCCGATGATTCAACGTATCTGAGACATAAATATTGCCGGCGGCATCAGTGACCAATCCGGATGGTTGGTCAAATTTTGCCAGAACCCCTACATCATTCACATAACCCGCTGTTGATCCGGCCAAGGTGGTGACCCGGACTCCATCGAACTCGGAATCCAACGACCATTCGAACCAGACTGTCGTGCTGCTGTCCCGCGGATTAACAATCGCATTGAATGTCGCGAAAGTAGAACTCACATTGGTTTGTAGCAAGGTCGTCAAGATCGGCGGATCATAAACAATTCCTGTGATTGGGAATAAGAAAAACGGCACGCCCGGCAGCACATCCGGTTGGTCATGAGCATCACAAGTAATGACAACATCACCTTCATACGCATTCCCACTTCCTGCCAAAAGAGTGATTTCAAAAGTAAACGAGCCTAGCGGAGCGATCACCCATGGAAAACCTGTAAGTGTATCAAGTGAGTAACCGGCAGGCACCGTCACATCGCTCACCTCCAGCGGCCAGGTGCCGGGGTTGGAAATCGTGAAGGATCGAGTGACCGTCTCGCCCCTTGGTGTGGTTTCAAAGTCCACTGCCGTGAGCTGATTATGGATAATTGGGAGACCGCTCGCGCTGTTGCCATCAAACACTAGGATTTTTGTCTCTGATGTCACAAAACTCAGAATGTCACCGGTCGCCGTGCCACGATCGTTCGTCCCCACCGCACGGAAGTAATAAATGCTACCATAACGCAGAGGCTCGGGAATGTCCGCCGAGACCAAACGTTCACCGAAGCCCGTGGCATCGGGCACCACGGTCACCGTCGGCAGGATCGCCCTACGAGCAATCTTGCGCACCAATCCCTCCTGGGTAACGATCAAGCCGCCCGATCTATCAGCACTGATTCCAGTCGGTGCATCAAATCGAGTCGTCGTGGCAGGATACAATCCCGAAACCGGCGAGTTTACGTTGCCTGGAAGCCCCGAACCCGCAACAGTCATCACCACACCATCCGTAGCGATCCTACGAATGCGATGGTTTCCGGCATCGGTGACATAGGCCACACCGGCGGCATCCAGAGTGATGCCTGTCGGCGAGGAAAACTGAGCACTTACTCCCGGACCATCGAGGAATCCAGCCGTGCCAGAACCTGCCAACGTGGAAACCACCCCGTCATGGATCATGCGGACCCGATGATTGCCTGTGTCCGCCACCAGAATCTTACCGTCCGACGTCACCGCAAGCGCTCCTGGTGAATTGAACAGTGAAGTCGCAATAGGACCATCAGCGAATCCACTATCATCAGGATCACCAAGCACATCTGAGCCAGCCAGAGTCGTCACCACCATAGCACCCGCGTTGATGGTCGGCAACGTGGAGGTACCTATGGCTGCTTGGCTGAGCACAAAACTGGTGTTGGGAACAATGGATACAATGGTCGTTCCAGGCGCGATGTTCGCTCCGTTGATCGACATGCCTAACAGCAAGCCCGATGTGCTGGTGCATGTAACAGTCGTAGATGCGTTTGTAGTAATACAATTTGGCAACTCCAATTGAGGGACGAAGGTGAGGCTCACCGAAGCGGATCCAAGCGCAGTTTGATTGAGCACGAAACTTGTCGAATTGGGGATCGATGCAATGGTCGTTCCAGGTGCGATGTTTGCGCCAGTAACTGACATGCCTGTGATCAGGCCCGATGTATCGAAACTGGTGACAGTCGTGCTTGAATTTGTGGTAACACAATTTGGCAACACCACCACATTACCCACGTTGAAAGTCGTCAACGTGGAGGTAACCACCGCAGCTAGACTGAGTTCGAAGCTGGTCGAATCGGTAACGGATGCGACGGTCGTGCCAAGAGGAATGTTCGGACTGTAAATCACCATTCCCGGCGTGAGCCCCAATGTGCTCGAGCATCGAACCGTCGTGGATGCGATGGTTGTCGCGCAATTGGACAACGACACCGTACCTGCGATCTTGCGGATCCTATGGTTATCCTTGTCGGCCACATACACATTGTCTGATGCATCAACGGCCACACCTCTCGGATAGTGGAATTTTGCATTTAATGCAGTGTCATCGACTAGCCCTGCGTCTTGATCGATGCCGGCAAACGTGCTGACTACGCCAGCAGATGCGCCAACTGTGGGAATCATTCGAATGCAGTGGTTGAATTCATCAGCGACATACAAATTTCCTTTGCTGTCGATGGCGATGCCACTTGGGAATTCAAACGGTGCATCCAATCCGGCCCCTGCAAAGGTGGTGACCACTCCAGCCGGTGTGATCTTGCGAATCCGGTGGTTCGAACGATCCACTACAAAAATATTGCCACTGCCATCCGTTACAGCACCGGATGGATTGGAAAACCGGGCATCCGCAGGGATGACGTTATTAACATATCCCGGCGTAACAGCTCCCGCGATGGCCGTGACTTCGTAGGGATTCAACAGATCCGGATCGGTCGAATACGTAAACACGACTTCGGTCGGACTCAGTTTTGGATCAACCGTCGCATTGAGCCTTGCCGATGTAGGCGTCAAGTTAGTGGCATCTTCCGTCACCACTACAGGGTATTCATACACGACCGCGCTTTGCAGAGAGTTACCAATAGTCCGGCCGCCTCCATTGCTTGCGATGGCACGATAGAAATAAGTCGTTAACCCTGTTGGGAGACCGGTTACTAACAACTCCACTGGAAGAGTCGATGAGCCGTCGATCACAGGCGGCGCCTCCAGAAGCTTTTGAATAGGGGAAATCTTGCGGATGATTGAATCGCCGGATTGGCCAACGACCACTACCCCACCCGCCGAAGTGGCGAGAGAAAGTGGATTTGTAAATTGCGCAATCAACACCGCAGGTGCCAGAGGATGAATCGTATTCGGAATATCTCCATATCCATCGACCGTCGCGGAAGCAGCCGTTCCAGCAATCGTGATGACATCGCCATTCGTTTCCACAATGCGAATGCGATGGTTTCCAGCGTCCGCGACAAAAAGTCGGTCATTCAGACCCACGACCAAGCCAACTGGGCTGGAGAAACGAGCGGCAGAGCCATTTGCATTCACGAAATCATCCGTGTTTCTGGAGCCCACATAATCTGAAGTGAATCCGTTTGCAGCCACTCTGCGAATCGCGTGGCTAGTCGCTTCAGTCACATAAATATTACCAAAGGAATCCACTGCGACAGCCACCGGATTGGCGAACTGCGCCAACGTGCCTGCGCCATTATCAATACCAGCAACACCCGTTCCGGACAATGTGCTCACCGAACCATTCAACGCGACTTTGCGGATGCGGTGATTTACGGAGTCCGCAACATAGAGCAAGCCTGCACCATCGATCGCCAAGCCTAGCGGAGTGTTGAATCGCGCAGCCTCAGCCAAACCATCTGTGAAATCATCTTCACCGGTGCCGGAATATGTGCTCACCACACCTGAGGCACTAATCGCACGAATGCGGTGATTATTCGAGTCCGCCACAAACAAAGTGCCAGTGGCATTCATCGCTATACCAACTGGCTCGTCAAATTGCGCGACGTTACCCGCACCATTGGCAAAACCTGATACTCCCGTGCCTGCGAAAGTCGTAACGGCCTTAGTGATAGCATCGATCTTACGAATGCGATGATTCAACGTATCTGCGACATAAATATTGCCGGCGGCATCCGTGACCATCCCGGATGGTTGGTCGAATTTCGCCTCAGTTCCAATGTCCTCCACATACCCCGGACCCGAGCCAGCCAATGTCGATACAAAAACTCCGTCAAAGTTTTGGTCGATCGACCATTCGAACCAAACCGTCGTGTTACTGCCTCTTGGATTGACCGTCGCATTGAAGGTTGCAGTGCCGACATCCGTATCGCTTACCGCAAGGGTTGTTACCTCTGCAGGATCATAAACCAGTCCTGTGACTGGGATCGAGAAAAACGGCACACCCGGTTGCACATCCGGCTGGTTATGAGCATCACAGTTAATCACGACATTGCCGTCATAGGTATTTCCACTGGTCGCCAAGAGAGTCACTTCAAAAGTAAACGAGTCCAGTGGAGCGATCACCCAAGGGAAACCGGTGAGCGTATCAAGCGCATACCCCGTAGGTACAGTCACATTGTTTACGCTGAGCGGCCAGTTGCCGGGATTGGAAATCGTGAAGGATCGAGTGACGGTCTCATCTTTCGGGGTGGTTCCAAAGTCCAGATCCGTGGCCTGATCATGAAGAATGGCCGGGTCGCTCACACTGGAGCCGTCAAACACCAGAATTTTTGCTTCCAAAGTCACAAAACTGAGAATGTCACCAGTCGTCAATCCACGACCGTTAGTTCCAGCAGCCCGGAAGTAATAAGTAGTTCCATACAACAATGGTTCAGGCATATCAGCAGAGACCAATCGTGCCCCGGAACCCGTCGGATTAGGTGTCACCGTCACCGTCGGCAACGCAGCTCTGCGGGCGATTTTGCGCACCAAGCCTTCCTGCGTGACAAACAAGCTACCGGAAGCATCGATGCAAATACCAGCCGGCTTATCAAAGCGGCATGCTGTGGCTGGATACAAACCGGATACCGGAGAGTTCACGTTACCTGGGAGGCCCGAGCCTGCTAGAGTCGTCACCGTGCCATCGGTAGCGATTCGGCGGATGCGATGGTTTCCTTCATCGGTGACATAAGCCACACCCGAACTATCACGAGTGATGCCTGTGGGCGATGCAAACTGAGCGCTCGCTCCCGGACCATCGAGGTATCCTTCAACGCCGTTACCGGCGCGTGTGGAAACCACTCCGGAATCGATCATGCGAATCCGATGATTGCCGGTGTCCGCCACCAAAATCTGATTATTCGCCATCACCACAAGCGCCTGTGGTGATGAAAAATCACCCGGAACCGCGCCGCCGATCGTCGTCACCTGTCCGGTAGCGGCGCTGATCATCCGGATTCGGTGGTTGCCTGTGTCTGCCACATACACATTGTCATCGGCATCGACCGCCACACCCATCGGATAGAGGAATTTTGCTGCGGATTTAGCTCCATCGAGAAAATCGGCCTCTCCAGTGCCTGCGAAAGTGGTCACCACACCGGCCGGAGTAATCATCCGAATCCGATGATTGAATTGATCGGCGACGTAGAAATTGCCGTTGCTATCCCTGGCAATACCGCTTGGTTCCTGAAACTGCGCTGCTGATCCGGTTTCGTCGGCAAAACCAGGCGCTCCAGAACCTGCAAATGTAGTCACTACTCCCGACTGGGTCACTTTGCGTATCCGATGGTTCAATCGATCCGCCACATAGATGTCACCAACTGCGTCTGCGACAACACCCGACGGGCTTGAAAACTGGGCGGCCACACCGGTGTCATTAACAAAACCCGCCACACCGGAGCCTGCGAGCGCAAGGACTTCATAAGGCTTCAACAGATCAGGATCGGTCGAATAGGTAAACACCACTGTGGTCGGACTCAGCTTCGGATCCACCGTTGCGTTAAGCTGGGCCGATGTAGGTGTCAAATCAGTGGCGTCTTCCGTCACCACGACTGGGTATTGATACACAATTGCGCTTTGCAGTGATGTGCCAGGTGTGGTGCCTCCTCCATTGCTAGCAATGGCACGATAAAAATAGGTCATCAAACCCGTCGGAAGTCCGTTGACCACCAATTGTACGGAAACATCGTCTGTTCCGCTGAGCACGGGTCCTGCTTGAAGAAGCACTTGCAACGGGGAAATTTCACGAATGACAGAACTGCCGGATTCACCCACAATCACTTCTCCGCTTGCCGTGGTGGCGAGGGAAATCGGACTTGCAAACTGCGCAAGCACCGCCACTGGACCATTCACCCCCAACGGATGTTGTGTATTCGGAATATCTCCATATCCATCTAGCGTGTCGACAGGAAGAAGGCTGGTTCCAGCAAGCGTTTTCACATTACCATCCTGATCCACCGTGCGAATGCTGTGATTACCGCTGTCTGCAACATATAGCTTGTCACTGACACCCACGACCAGACCAACTGGATAGTTGAATTGGGCGACGGCGGGAACGCCATCCAAATTTCCAATCGTCGAACCAGCAAAGACCGAAGTCAAGCCACTCGCCTCAATTTTGCGGATCGCATGGCTGGCGGCTTCAGTCACATAGAGGTTACCCGAGGAATCCACTGCGATGCCCACCGGATTGGTGAACGTCGATACCGCGCCAAGGCCATTTCCATAACCCGCAACTCCCGTTCCGGACAAGGTGCTCACCGAACCATCCGTCTCTACTTTGCGAATGCGGTGATTCACGGAGTCTGCAACGTAAAGGACACCATTACCATCGATCGTCAGGCCCAGTGGCGTATGAAAGCGTGCGGCATTCGCATCACCATTTGTGAAAGAACCATAATTACTCACTGCAGTGAGCGACAATCCAGAACCGGTCGCGGTAGCAGGATTACTGATCGCAAAACTGATTCCAGGGTTAATCGACACGATCTTCGTGCCAGTGGAGATGTTAGTCCCGTTGATATACATATCCACTACTAAGCCAGCAGTGTTGGCACAGGTGACCGTAGTGGTCGCAATGGTGGTCGCACACCCCGTGAGAGCAATCATCTCCTCCGCTCCAGAGTATGTGCTCACCGCACCCACTAAATCAATGGCACGAATGCGGTGGTTTTTCGAATCTGCGACAAACAGGACTCCATCGGCATTGATCGCCAATCCAACCGGCTCATTGAATAGTGCGCTGGCACCCACTCCATTGGCATAACCCGCAACGCCGGAGCCAGCGAAAGTTGTTACTTCTTTGGTGGTGGCGTCAATCTTACGAATCCGGTGATTCAAAGTATCTGCGATATAAATATTTCCATTCGCATCCGTGACCATTCCTGACGGCTGGTTAAACTGTGCCGCCAAGCCTACGCCTTCCATGTAACCATTGCCGTCGCCGGCTACAGTCGTCACATAGACACCATCAAAATCTTCGTCCACCGACCACTCGAACCAAACTGAAGTATCACTGTCTTGAGGATTGACCGTGGCATTAAAAGTAGCAGTGCCAGAGAGGTTGGGCGGCATGACTGTCTCTATGATATCCGCATCACTAACCGGATGAGTGGTCACTACTGGCGGATTGAGCACAAGACCCGTGACAGGGAAGGAGAATTCCGGTTGGCCATGAGCATCACTGTTGATAATAATATTCCCAGGATAAGTCACGGTGCCATTAACCGCAGTCAAGCTAACTTGAAAAGTCGCGGAATCGAGCGCAGGAATGGGAGTCATGATACCGCTCGTGAGAAGATATCCGGCAGGCACACTGATAGAAGTCACCGTGAGCGCCGAACTACCGGGATTGGAAATGGTGAAGGTGCGTGTAACGGACTGGCCTTTTGGGGTGATTCCAAAGTCCAATTCCGCAGACTGATCATGAAGAATGGCTGGATCACTCACACTATCGCCGTCGCAAACCAAGATTTTTGCCTGCGTCGTCACAAATTCAAGAATGCCACCGGTCGTCAATCCACGAGCATTGGTTCCTGAAGCCCGGAAGTAATAAGTCGATCCATAACGAAGTGAAGAAATAGAGGCAAATACCGAACGTTCTCCGGAGCCAGTCTCTGACGCCAGCGTTACCGTCGGTAACGTCGCACTGCGGGCGATCTTGCGGACCAAGCCCTGTTGGGTGATATACATACTACCCGCAGTATCCATGCCGATGCCACTGGGTTCATCAAACTGGGACGCGGTGATGGGATAGACTTCGCCCGCTGGCGAGTTTACAGTGCCGGAAATCCCGGAGCCCGCAAAGGTCGTCACCACTCCATTTGTACCGATGCGGCGGATGCGATGGTTTCCTTCATCGGTGACGTAGGCCACATCCAAAGCATTTAGAGCTATGCCAGTGGGTGATGAAAACTGTGCGTTAGCGCCCACATCATCGAGAAATCCTTCGCTGCCAGCGCCCGCATACGTAGAAACAACACCGGAATCGATCATACGAATCCGATGATTGCCGGTGTCCGCTACCAGAACCCTGCCGTCCGAGGTCACAGCAAGGGCCTGCGGTGAGGAAAGTTCCGAAGTTGCAAAAGCTCCCTCAACAAATCCAGCCCCGCCTGTTCCGGCCAAGGTTGTCACAGCCCCGGAAATTGCATCAATTCTGCGGATCCGGTGGTTGCCCGTATCGGCGACGTAAACATTGTTAGCACTATCGACCGCCACTCCCCGGGGAAAGCTGAATTTAGCGGAAGCCTTGGCAGCATCTAGAAATCCCTCGCTCTGGGCATCACCGGCAAACGTCGTGACCACGCCGCTCGGAGTGATCATCCGAATACAGTGGTTGTATTCGTCGGCAACGTAGAAATTTCCATTATTATCAATCGCAATGCCGCTGGGTCTCTCAAAAATTGCCGCAGTTCCGGTGCCATTGGCAAACCCGGCCGCACCTGATCCCGCAAACGTAGTCACCACTCCCGCCGCAGTGATCCTCCGAATCCGGTGGTTGAATCGATCCGCCACAAAAACATCACCACAGGCATCCGTGACCACTCCGGATGGATTGGAAAACTCGGCGGCCACACCGGTGCCATTGGCAAATCCCTCCGCACCAGAACCCACAAACGCGCTGACTTCATATGGATTCAGCAAATCCGGATCCGTGGAATACTCAAACTTGACTGTGGTCGCACTGGACTTTGGATCAACGGTTGCATTCAACCGTGCCGATGTTGGAGTGATATTGCTGGCATCCAACGTCGCCACCGACGGAAAATCATACAAGGGGAAGGGCGGATAAATTCCAGTCTGCGTGTTTAAAGTGGATTTCCAACGGAAGTAATAGGTTACGCCGGGATTCAAGTTCAGAGCTGCGGTATCCAGCACTGCATTCACCAGCACATCAGATGCCCCATCCCAATTAGAAACGACTGAGTAAGGCACAGAAATCGGCTCGATATCAATGTGACGGATCACATGGTTCGAGGAATCAGCAACCAGCAAATTGCCATCGAGTGCGACGAGCACACCAGTCGGCGAATTAAATTGAGCCACGTCGGAAAGTCCATCCAACAGACCGCCATGGTAAAGGCTCACCGTGCCAGAGCCCACGGCAGGAGCACTCAGCACAAAAGTTGTGCCATTGGTAACCTCTAAAATCTTTGTACCGATGGTGATGTTCGTGCCGTTAATAGCCATGCCTACTTCCAAGCCCGATGTGCTGGAGCATGTAACCGTCGTGGATGCGTTTGTTGTAACGCAACTCAACACCACACTTGTGCCCGCGACATTAGCGACTGCACCAGTCGAGGTGAGGACCTCCCGAATTGCATGGTTATTTTCATCGGCGACATACAGCCTGCCGTTACCATCAGATACGATCCCCGATGGGGTGTTAAATTGCGCGGTGGCCCCACTGCCATTAACAAATCCGATGCTGTCGGGTATGCCGGCAAAGGTGCTGACTGCTCCAGGAAGGCTGCCATTCGGAAGTATTTCTCGAATACAGTGATTTAAAGTGTCCGCCACATAAACACTATCATTGTAAAATGCAACAGAGCGGGGCGTGTCAAACTGTGCGAGGGAAGCAGTTGCACTATCCATATATCCCTGAGTCCCGGATCCAGCGTAAGTGGTGACGGCTCCCAATGGCGTGATTTTACGGATGCGGTGGTTGCCGGAATCCGCAACGTACACATTCCCATCTCCATCAAGTACAAGTCCATAAGGATATCTAAATCTAGCTGACGAGCCGGTAGCATCGAGAAATCCTAGGGTTCCAGGGGGTGAAGGAGGTGATGGGCCGGCAAGGTTCTCTACCGTCCACGAGCCACCTGGGCTTGGCGGACGCGTCAGCCTGCAAATGCGGTGATTGTATGTATCCGAGACATACACATTATCATCCGGCCCAACTGCCAGTGCGGTGGGGAATGCAAATTTGGCATTCGCACCAGGGCCGTTCGCAAGCCCGAAAGCGCCTGTGCTGTCACCAGCAATCGTGCTGACCGCTCCGCTGGTGGCATCAATCATGCGGATCCGGTTATTGGTGGTATCCGCAATGAAAATGTTACCCTCCGAGTCCTGGGCAACACCTGACGGGTTGTTGAACTGCGAGGACAAGCGTGCTCCATCAGAAAAACCAGATGCACCCGTGCCGGCATAGGTGGTCACGCTTGGCCTGAATAATGAATCGGTGGAAATCTCAAAGACTCCGTCCGAATCCGCATCAGCCAATCTTCCGTAGATCGTAAGGCCCGTGGGATTATAATGAATTGTTAGATCGTTAGTGACAACATTGGGCACGACCGTTGTTTCACAAGCGCCGATATCAAGACCCACTTTCAAAACACGCGCCAAGCCGCGCTGATCGATCGTCAAAACCGTAGCGCCACCCGCATCAATCGCAGGCGATCCTAGGAGAGGCAGCATGGTTTGCGTGGGACCACCATTATCGCTCAGCACCCCAAGCATGGGACTACCACTGGTGAGGTTGTGATTACCCGACCAATTCCCGGCAATATTCAAGCAAGTTGCCGGAGTATTTCCAGCCACGATCGTGTTGTAGAGCGTCAGACTGGCTGGAAGCGGATTGTATATTCCTCCGCCGCTGGAAACCGCAGCATTGCTAGACAGAGTGGAGCTTTCCAGAATAACCGTGCCGAAGTTGGCAATTGCTCCACCATTTTGGCTGGAGGAGTTTCCGCTGAGAGTCGAGCTGGTGATCGTCAGGGTGGCGGACAAAGTATTCAAAATCGCTCCGCCGTTTAGAGCCGCTGTATTTCCGTTGAGCGTGCAACGTTCAAGTGTGACAATTCCGGAGTTGTAAATTGCTCCACCAGATCCACTGCTTACAGCCCCCACTCCATTACCGCTGCTCAGCGTCAGGCAACGGAGCATGAGATTGCCACTGGCATCCACCCTGAAAATGCGGTCAGATCCGCCACCGCTAATCGTCAGTCCATCTGGAAGGCTGCTGGCATCGATCGTGACACCTTTGTTCAGCAACAGTTCACTGTTCAGCGTGATAACATCACCGCTTAGAGTAGGATCAAAAGTAATGCTGCCACCGGGAATAACATCCAGAATCGCCTGCCGCAAAGAACCAGCACCAATATCGTTGCCATTAAGCACTATTTCCGCATTTACACCCGCCAGCGATAGGCTCAATGCCAGCGCGATTCGGGAAACCACCCGTAAGCCCCCGGCAAAACTTTTCCGAAGTGGCTGTGAAATTTCCGAACAAATATCACGACCATTGGCGTTCAATTCATATACGGACTTGGTCCGGGCAGGGGTTGGAAAAAAATTCATCGTATCTTACGGCTGTTGGCTAAAAACTATTGGCTGAAAACAGAGCTTTTGTTCATTCCTTCGGGGGGGCGGGGCTACTGATAAAATAGGTTTCCGGGCAGTCCTCTTTGCCGATTAAAACAATTTGGTATCTGTTTCCTGAATGAATGAGCGCGCACACTCCCCAAAAAAGAGAGTCGCGTAAAGCAAAAAACGACATGAGCAAAAATTGCGGAGCCAAAACCGCACGAAAAGCTCAGAGGGAAAGATTTCCAAATGACTGAGACTGGGGTCCCTTGATTCCTCGACGCCCTGCCGCGGCCTTCTCTGCACAGACCATGCGCACGCAAATAAAATCTACCTTTGGCCTTGCCAGCCAAGATTCGCCACCTAGTCTGCGTGTCCGTTTCCCTCTTGCTGGCAGACGGTTGGAGCCCCGGTGTCTGTCAGCATTTCCACATTCCGGGGCAATTGTCAGCAGGAAAACGAACCAACAACACAACCCCAAACCAAGTAAACATATGGCTTACGTATGCGCGGAACCCACCAACACCGAACTGAACGACCTCATCGATTCCAAGTTTCGCGAATTCCGCGAAGGATCGATCGTCAAAGGAACGATTCTCGAAATCCGCCCCCAAGTCGTTCTAGTTGACATCGGCTACAAATCAGAAGGCGCCATCCCATCGAACGAATTCGAGGATGAAGAAATCGAAATCGGCGACGAAATCGAAGTGCTGCTCGAAAAACTCGAAAACGATGAGGGCATGGTCGTCCTCTCGAAGGAAAAAGCCGCCCACAAACAAAACTGGGAAAAAATCGTCAAAGTCTTCCAAGACGGCGGTCTCGTCCGCGGCAAGGTCAAATCAGTCGTCAAAGGCGGACTCACCGTCAACGTCGGCGTGGAAGCCTTCCTTCCCGGCTCACAAGTGGACATCATCCCACCAAAAGATCTCAACGAATACGTCGGCAACGTTTACGAATTCAAAATCGTCAAGGTCAACGACGAGCGCAAAAATATCGTGCTCTCCCGCCGCGAAGTCATCGAAGCCGAACGCTCCGAACAACGTCAATCCTTCCTCCAAACCGTCAAAATCGGCGATAAGGTCACCGGCGCGATCAAGAACATCACCGATTTCGGTGCCTTCGTCGATCTCGCAGGCATGGACGGCCTGCTCCACATCACCGACATGTCCTGGGGCCGCATCAACCATCCTTCGGAATTGCTCCACATCGCTCAGTCCGTGGATGTCGTCATCCTCGATGTGGACCGCGAGAAAGAGCGCGTTTCGCTCGGCCTCAAACAAATGTCCGAAAATCCTTGGGAAGACATCGAGCGCAAGTTCCCGATCGGCCATCATGTCAAGGGCCGCGTGACCAAGCTCCTGCCCTACGGCGCGTTCATCGAAATCGAAAAAGGCGTCGAAGGCCTGGTTCACGTTTCCGAACTCTCTTGGGTCAAGCGCATCACCCGCCCAAGCGACGTGCTCGAAATCGGCCAGGAAATCCAAGCCGTCGTGCTCGGCATCAGCATCGAGGAGCAGAAAATCTCGCTCGGTGTGCGCCAACTCGACTCGAACCCATGGGACGAGATCGAACTCCGCTACCCAGTCGGCGCCACCATCAAGGGCCCGGTCCGCAACCTCACCGCCTACGGTGCGTTCGTGGAACTGGAAGAAGGTATCGACGGCATGATCCACGTCTCGGACATGTCCTGGACCCGCAAAATCAATCACCCATCCGAAGTCCTCAAAAAGGGCGACGAAGTGGAAGCCGTGGTGCTCGCCATCGACAAAGCAAACCAACGCGTCTCACTCGGCATCAAACAAGCCGAGAGCGATCCATGGAGCCTCATCGACAACCGCTTCAAAGTCGGCGACCTCGTCAAGGGCACGGTTGCCAAGATCGCATCCTTCGGCGCATTCGTCAGCCTCGACGGTGACATCGACGGCCTTATCCACATCTCGCAACTCAGCGAAGACCACGTGGAAAAAGTCAAAGACATCATCAAGGTGGGCGACGAAATCGAAGCCCGCGTCATCAAGGTGGACAAAGTCGAGCGCCGCATCGGTCTCTCGATCAAGGCGGTCAACTACAACGAAGATCAGCTGAAAAAAGAAAGCGCCAGCTTCGAGTCACTCCGCCCATCTTCCGAGATGGTCGGCCTCGAACAAGCGTTCAACCTCGCTTCCGCCGCCGCTTCCGAAGAGTGGAGCCCAGGCGAAGAATAAATCAAGGTGTGTGGGCACCTCGCCTACGCATCCATCCAATCAGAAAGCCGGACGGTTCATCCCCGTCCGGCTTTTTTGTGGGATTGGATGCCTGCTTTTTCATGGAATGAGTTGCCACACGAGCGTTGGCCGTCTTGGATTCGGGCTCACATGGCAGCCACCCCGACGCCTTCCGCCCCGTCTAAAGCGCTCATCTTCGCCCGTCGCAGTGCGAGCACCGCCTTTCTCTGGGCTATAGTCTCGGCTGTTTTCATGAGCCGTTGGTCCTGGGCCTTTTTAGGGCTCATCGGGGTGCTCACCATCATTGCCACCGTCGAATATTTTCGCATGCTGCGTGCCGCCAAGGTAAGTTGCTTTCCGCGTTTCGGCATGGGGGTGGCCATGGCCTACTGTGGGGCTCTGCACTGGTTTTTCCTTCATGGAATCGCCGCGCACCCGGATCTGGAGGCGTTTGCCATCTTCATCGTGCTCGCCGGATCATTCAGTTTGCAACTCCGCTATCCGATCTGCAGCGTGCAATCCCTCCTCGCAGTGGCGGCCAACGTGCTTGGCTTCATTTATATTGCCGTGCTTTTCAACTTCGCGGCCCGCTTGTTGTTCATCATTCCCGGCGGTAATGAGGCAGTAGGCATCATCGGAGAACCCGGTGCCTTTCTCCTACTGTGGCTGTTGGCAGTGACCAAATTCACCGACATGGGGGCCTACATCACGGGCTCAATGATTGGCCGCCACAAAATGATTCCACACGTCAGCCCTGGAAAAACCTGGGAGGGATTCGGTGGTGCCTTGCTGTTCTCACAACTCGCCGGTATCGGGCTGTATTTTGCCTTTCCCGCTGAACTCGCGGTGTTTGGCCACATCGGCCACGTGATCGCCCTGAGTTTCATTTTGGCGTTGCTGGCCGTCGTCGGAGACCTCGCGGAAAGCATCGTCAAGCGCGCGCTCGACGCCAAGGATTCCGGTCGTATGCTGCCAGGGATCGGAGGATCGTTAGATCTTATCGACAGCATCTGCTTCACCGCCCCCGCGATGTATTTCTATCTGGAATGGCTCTTGATTCCCAACACATGACAGCTCCCCGCAAACGCCGCGTTGTTTTGTTAGGATCCACCGGATCCATCGGCACTTCTACCCTCAAAGTCGCCCGCGAGATTCCGGATCGGATCGAAATCGTCGCCCTCGCCGCAGCGGGAAACATCGAGAACCTCGCCGCTCAAGCACGCGAAACCGGTGCCCGCCACGTCGGAATTTATGATGCCACCAAAGCTGATGCCCTGCGTGCTTTGCTGCCGGATGGAGTAACCCTCCACACCGGGCCTGAAGGTCTGCTAGAACTCGCCACGCTCGCGGATGCGGATATCGCACTCATCGCCATCGTTGGCACAGCCGGCCTGCACCCGGCGCTTGCAGCGATCGAGGCCGGCAAGGATCTCGCCATTGCCTCCAAGGAAATCCTCGTCATGGCCGGGGAAATCATCACCGCCGCCGCCAACCGACGCGGCGTCAAACTCCTGCCGGTCGATAGCGAACACAACGCGATTTTCCAATGCCTCGATGGCCATCGTGGCGGCGAGGCGGAAGTTTCACGACTCATCCTAACTGCCTCCGGCGGGCCATTCCGCCAACTCCCCGCCGAGCAACTCGCCCACGTCACACCCGAACAAGCACTCCATCACCCGACATGGGTCATGGGCCCAAAAATCACCATCGATTCCGCCACGCTGTTCAACAAAGGCTTGGAAATGATCGAAGCCCGTTGGTTGTTCGGAATCGGTATGGAACGCATTGATGTGGTTGTGCACCCGCAGAGCATCATCCACTCGATGGTCGAGTTCACCGATGGCTCGGTGCTCGCCCAATTAAGCCGCACCGACATGTGCTTCCCGATCCAATACGCACTCACCTGGCCAGAGCGCATCTGCGGCGGATTGCGCCCGCTGGATTTTCCAACTCTCGCCAAGCTTGAATTCGAAGCCCCGCGCGAAAAGGATTTCCCCGCGCTCAACCTAGCGCGCCGCGCCGGTCTAACCGGGGGCAGCTTGCCCGCCGTGTTCAACGCGGCCAACGAAATTGCTGTAAATGCATTCCGCAACGGCAGACTCCCCTTCCCCGGAATCTGGGGCTGCGTTGCCGCCGTCATGGATGCGCATCAAGTCCAACCATCCGACACCCTCGAAGCCATTGTCGCCGCCGATCAGTGGGCGCGTGAAACCGCCACCGCATTCTGCTTGGAAAATTCTGATTCCATCCGCCATCTTCGCCCGTAAAACAAAACTTCCGCTCCATGAACCGCCTGAGCCACCTGATCGCCACAGTCTTCCTGCTGTTAGTATTAAAGTCCGCTGCCACTCCGGATGCCGCCCTGCGGATTCAAAAAAACTGGGACCTCGCCGTGGAAACTTGGACTGCTGAAGCGAAAATCGCCACCACTCCTGAAGCCCGCGCCTTGGTGATCGCCAAACGTCCCAACGCCACCACCTTCGCCCGCAAAATGTGGGAAACCATCAGCCCGTCCCTCAAACAAGACTGGACGCTCGAACCCGCCGCTTGGTTTCTCCTCGCCGCTCGCGGACAATTCACCGAAGACGCAAAGGGCTCAAAAACCCCCACCTTCTCCGCCGAGACCGAAATCATTCGCAAATCGATCGAAACCGATCACCTCAAAAGCCCAAAATTAATCCCAATGTGCATGGCGCTAGCCGCCCTCGGCGATCCCCGCTCACTTTCAATTCTTGAAAAAATCGAAAGCGAGCATCCTAACAAAAAAACTCAAGGCGTCGCCGCACTAGGAGCCTCGATCATCTTAAAAAACTTGGGCGATAATGCGGACCTCACCCGCAAGCGCCTCACCTATCTGCGCAAAGCCATCATCGAAAGCTCCGACGTCCAACTCGGCACCACCACTGTCGCTAAACTCGCCGAAGACGAACTCTACGTCATCCGCTTCCTCGATAAAGGCCGCATTGCCCCGGATCTCAGCGGCGTCGATTCCGCTGGACGCCCACTCAAACTCTCCGACCACGCAGGCAAAGTTGTAATGCTCCTTTTTTGGAGCAGCACGATTCCAGAGTCGGACCGCGTCGTGCAAATCACCGCCGATATGATCAAAAAATTCCAAGGCAAAGCGGTCGTGATTCTAGGAGTCAACCACGATCCCTTGGAAAAGCTGCGCGCCATGGAAGCGGAAGAAACCGTGGCTTGGCGGAATTTTTCAGATCCTGAAAACAAGCTTGCAACCGAATTCCGCGTTAATACCTGGCCAACCGTGTACGTCCTCGATGGCCAACGAAAAATTCATTACGTCGGCACCCATGGCACCTTCGCCGAACTCACCGCCGAGGCCCTGCTTTCCGAGGCGAAGCCGTAGTCCGCTGCCGTGGGCCAAACTCAAGTTTTTTGAAAATCGTTTAACCCACCCAGTGATGAAAACCCTGCTTTGGATTCTCGTATGTTCATTCGGCATCACATCCGCCCTGCGCGCCGCCACCGATCAACCTAACATTCTCTGGATCACCTCCGAGGACAACGGCTGGAATTGGCTAGGCTGTTACGGCAATGCCGAGGCGCGGACTCCACGCCTCGACGCCTTGGCGAAGCAAGGGCTACTCTTCACCCATGCCTATTCAAACGCAGCCGTCTGCGCCGTCGCCCGCTCGACCATCATCAACGGGGCCTACGCCGTGACACAAGGCACACAGCACATGCGCAGCCGCCACTCGATTCCGCCCGCCTTCAAGTCATACGTCGCCTATCTCCGTGAAGCGGGATATTACTGCACGAACAACGAGAAGACCGACTATAACTTCAAGGGAAACGACAACGCGATCTGGGATGAGTGCTCTTCCAAAGCGAGCTATACCAAGCGCCCGGCCGACAAACCGTTTTTCGCCGTATTCAATCTTTACGTTTCCCACGAAAGTTCGCTTTTCCCGGCAAAAATCGCCGCGAGCCGCAAACATGGCACCATCCCGCAAATCCCACAACTTGATCCCGCAAAGATCAGTCTGCCTCCCTATCTGCCGGATCTTCCCGAGATCCGCTCGGACATCGCAATCTATCATGATACAATTGCCGCGCTCGATCAAGAGGTCGGAAAAATCCTCGATCAACTCAAAACCGCTGGCCTCGCCGACGACACGATCGTCTTTTATTACTCCGATCACGGCGGCATCCTCCCGCGCGGCAAACGCTATCTTGAGGATACCGGAGTTCGAGTTCCAATGCTCATCCACGTGCCTGCAAAATGGCGTTCGCTCTCGCCCTTCAAGCCGGGTGAGGCCGTGACGGAACCGGTTGCCTTCGTGGATCTTGCGCCTACACTGCTCTCACTCGCCGGCATCGAAACACCCGCGCAAATGCAAGGCCGCGCTTTCCTCGGTTCGAAACGCGTGGCTACCGCCAAGGACGATGTCGTGTTTCTTTATGCCGATCGCTTTGATGAAATTTACGGCATGCGCCGCGGGGTTACCGATGGACGATGGAAATACCTCCGCTGTTTCACTCCACACCTCCCGGCAGCTCCCTACAGTTACTATCAACTCGAACAAGCTGGATGGTCGGCATGGCAAAAGGCATGGAAGGATGGCAAACTCAAACCACCTTTCAATCAACTTTGGGAAAGCCCGCAGCCAGTCGAACGATTGTTCGATACGCTGAACGATCCATGGGAAAACCACAACCTCGCCGCCGATCCGGCGCACGCCGAGCGCCTCGCCGCGATGCGTGGACGACTGAAATCAAAGATGATCGAGGTCGTGGACACCGGTCTCATTCCCGAGCCGATGTTTGAAGAATTATCATCGGGCGAGCCAATTGCGAGTTATCTCGCGAGGCGCAAAACCGATCTTCCAGCGCTGGCCGATCTCGCTTTCGCCGCCTCCGCTGGGCAACTCGAAAACCTCGCGATCTTCCACAAAGAACTGACGTCCAAGGACCCGCTCGCCCGCTATTGGGCCGCGACCGGATGTCTGATCCTCGGGAAAGCCGCCGCACCCGCGAAAGACAGCCTTGCCATATTGTTAGGCGACAAACATTCCGCCATCCGTGTGGCAGCCGGACAGGCGCTTTTCAATCTCGGGGAATGTGAGCAAGGAAAAGCCGCCGTTTTGGCGGAGCTTGAAAATTCCGCCGATGAGACCGCTCAACAAAATGCCATCAACGTGATCGAACTCATGGGCGCGACCGATGAGATCTCCGATCGCTGGGTGAAACGCACGCTCGGCAATGCGAAAGAAGGAGAATACCTCAAACGCCTTGCCAAACGCCTCGATCAAAAGCGGTACTGAAAGGAAACCGTGTTAGTTATTTCCCCCAACGCTCTAGCAGAGTCTTCGCCATGGCGCTGGGTGTCTCTGAAACAGCGATGCCGCACTCGGCGAGAATCTTTTTCTTCGCCTGCGCGGTGTCTTCTTCACCGCCAACTATAGCTCCTGCATGGCCCATGCGGCGGCCAGGAGGCGCGGTGGCTCCGGCGATAAATCCAGCAATCGGCTTTTTGCAATGTTCCTTCGCCCAACGCGCGGCCTCGACCTCGGCATTGCCACCGATCTCACCAATCAGAATGATCGCTTCAGTCTCAGGATCCTCGTTGAACATCTGCAGCACATCCATGTGCGAGGTGCCGTTGATCGGATCGCCGCCGATGCCAACGCAGGTGCTCTGGCCGTAACCGAGCTGAGTGAGTTGCCAAACCGCCTCATACGTTAGAGTCCCGGAACGGGAAACCACGCCGACATTGCCGCGCTTGTGAATGTATCCCGGAGCAATCCCAATGCGGCAGCCGCCATGGCTTTTCTCACCATGACCCGGAGTCACCAGGCCAGGACAATTCGGCCCGACGAGGCGGGATTTCGAACCCGCAAGCATGGCTTTGACGCGCATCATATCCATAACCGGGATGCCCTCGGTGATGCAAACAATGAGCGCCACGCCGGCATCCGCAGCTTCGAGAATCGCATCCGCAGCGAAGGCAGGCGGCACGAAAATGGCAGACGCCGTAGCTCCGGTTTCCTTCACCGCGTCACCCACGGTATCAAAGATGGGGACGGTGTTTTCAAACATCTGCCCGCCCTTGGCGGGAGTGACACCGCCGACAATCTTGGTGCCGTAGTCGAGCGAGAGCTTGGCGTGGCGTGCGCCGAAGCTGCCGGTGATGCCCTGAACCAGGACCTTGGTGTTTTCGTCGATGAGGATGGACATGGGGTGTGGTGAAAGTTAGATGAATTATTTTTCGAGTTTGTCGTAGATCGGCTGTGGGATCAGATGCTTAATACCGGATTGAGCCTCAAGAAGTCTTGATATATCTGCGAGATCTTTCTGACGTTTGCTGGGTCGCCGAGCGGGCTCCTCGTAAGCGGCGATTTTCCCCTTAAGAGTGTCCTCAAGACTGGCCACCCGCATCAGAATTCCATGAACCGCAGTGGGAACGGCTCGCTCCGGAAAATCCAGATACATGTCTTCAGTGCTGATTTGGATGGAAACCTTGGATTCACCTTTGAAATTGATCGACCACTCGAAACGATTTTCAGCAAAGCCAAGGCTTCTCAACGTCTCCGCCGCTTCTTCGATTTTTTCGGATACGATCACGAGACCCACATCTGCAGTGGCCATGGGTTCTTGCGCCCAATGATTCACCGCGAGGCCTCCGATCATACACCAAGGGATTTCCCGCTCTTCCAACGCTGCGACAAGGCGCGAGACGTCTTTCCCGCCTCCAAGTGTCTGCCAGTCGTAGAATTGCCTCAACGTCATCGGAATGCGGGTGGAATTCAGGAAACAGCGGCGACGATTTTTTTCGCGCCGTCGTCCATGCCGTCGGCGGAGACGATGTTGAGGCCGGAGGCGGCGAGCGTGGCTTTTCCGGCATCGACGTTGTTGCCTTCGAGGCGGACGACGAGTGGCAACGAAAGCCCGGTCTCACGAGCGGCGGCAACGACGCCTTCAGCGACGATGTTGCAATCCATGATACCACCGAAGATGTTGATGAAAATGCCCTTCACGTTTGGATCGCCGAGGATGATCTTAAAGGCTGCAGCGACTTGCTCCTTGGATGCTCCGCCCCCGACATCGAGGAAATTTGCAGGATCTCCGCCGTGATGTTTGATGATATCCATGGTGGCCATGGCAAGGCCGGCACCGTTCACCAGACAGGCGATGTTTCCATCCAAGCCGATGTAGTTGAGTTCGTATTCCGCAGCAGCGACTTCGCGGGGGTCTTCTTCTTCCTTGTCACGCATCGCGGAAATTTCCGGATGGCGGTAGAGTGCGTTATCATCGAAGTTGAACTTCGCATCCAAAGCATAAACGTGCTCATCGGTGGTGATGACAACCGGGTTGATTTCCACCATCGAGCAATCGCAGTCGATGAAGAGTTTGTAGAGCGCGTGGAGCAGGCGGCCGAACTGGCGGGCGGAAGTGGTGAGGCCGAGGTTGCCGCAGAGCTTGCGGACTTGATAGGCTTGCAGGCCAGCCAGCGGGTTGACGAATTCGCGGAGGATTTTTTCCGGAGTCTTGTCCGCCACTTCCTCGATATCCATGCCGCCTTCGGTGGAGACGATGATGACCGGCTGGCAGGACTGGCGGTCCATCAGGATCGCCAGATAGAGTTCTTTTCGAATGGTGACGGATTCGGCGATCATCACCTTACGAACCAAGCGACCCTCTTCACCGGTTTGCTTGGTGACGAGTGTCTCACCGAGCATTTTGGCCGCAACGTCGCGAGCGGCATCGGCGGATTCGACGAGATGCACGCCGCCTTTAAAGCCATTTTTGAAAACTCCCTTACCGCGTCCACCAGCGTGGACCTGGGCCTTGACGACCAGATTTTTCACTGCCAGCCACTTGGCTGCATCATGGGCTTCCTTGGGAGTGGAAGCGACTTTTCCCTTGGGACTGGGCACGCCGAAGCGATCAAAGAGTTCCTTGGCTTGGTATTCGTGGATGTTCATAGTGGGGCAGAATCGATGGCTGGGCGCGGGAAAGCGGGGAGCACCGTATTTCCGCATCGCCGCCACGGTCAAGGCATCCCTTAGTGAAAAATCACCCCTGCTTGTTGAGCGTCCGGCCCGTTTCCTCCAGCAAGCGGGCGATCCGGCTATTGAAGGCATCCGCGGGCCCAAGCTCATCGAGGCCCAGATGCATGCGGTAGCGCCAGTAAAACGGCATGATGGCAGGCACATTGATGCGCTCGGCATCGGGATCTGGATGGCGGAGACCCTCATCCATCGCCAGCAAATCCTGAAGTGGGAAAATTGCCCACATCGCTGGAGACACGAGGTGTT
>Ga0247844_1003356_pt1 | contig 23700 bp, 18 predicted proteins | sample LaCtaG_FD_192421 | JGI IMG/M metagenome (GOLD analysis project Ga0247844, IMG submission 192421) | Freshwater microbial communities from meromictic Lake La Cruz, Castile-La Mancha, Spain - LaCruzMarch201714.5m_1 | ecosystem: Environmental > Aquatic > Freshwater > Lake | place: Spain: Castile-La... | reverse complement strand
TCTCATTTCGTTTCGATAACAGCGGGGCTTTCAAATTCCCACCGGTTCCCGTTCCAAGTTTCCCGATTTTATTGTGAAATCTAACTCCCCCGATTTCACGTGATTATCGTGACGCGTAACAGAAATGCTCGTTGCCAACGGCGTTGCGAAGCTCAGACACAGCACTTACTCAGCGAAGAGCGGGTGACCCCGGCGACAGTGGCTAGAGTTGGCTACTCGCAACCAGCGATCTGGATGGCGCGACACACGGCGAAAACTCGCTGTGATACCAATATCACCTAGCAATGAGACTTTTGGTTTTGACGATAGTGTTTACTTCAACCCGCATCCATTCATGAGTCAAAGTCATGAATCAGGTGGACGAAAAAATCCCGCCGCTCCCTCGTCGCGCAACTTTTTGCAGGCCCGCTTCACGCTGACCATGGGCACTCCGAAGGCGCGTGAAATCTCGCTCTGCGAGGCGTTGCCATTGGCTATGAGCTGGCTGGTAAAAAATCGGAACGAAGCGATATAAGTGACCGGATGGCTGAAAACCGGAAGATGCCCGTTGAAATACCAAACCACGGCGTCCCTTTCCTGAAAGGCAAGTTCGCTGGTGATCGGCGTGTTGCTGGCGGGAAAAATCGGGAGCTTGATCTGCGGCATACCCCACTATCACCACACGAGAGGAAGTCCTTCAATTCGGTTCATTGAGGTTCCTCGACTGCGGTGCGCGCCGCCCGTAGGTCAGGATGTCTGAACTTGGGCTATCGTGGGACGCAAGACCCCGAATGCCTGACTGCAACCTTCCGTCCGTCGATCAAACCAAATCGCTCGCCCGCGCTGGTTATCTCCACCCCTGACCGGGCCATCGGCGAAAAGCCATGACACAAAAATACCTCCTCAAAACCCAAACAGTTCCTGCGGAGCGAAGCTGGCGGATTTGTTTGAAAATCCCACCGTGACCCGAGCCAGCATTCCCGCATTTATTGTGAAATCGAATGCCCTCGGTTCCTCGTGATGATCTCGGCGCGGGACAATCCATCCGACTCCGCAAAACCTTGGAGGACTTGATCAACACCTTGCTGTCGCGCTGCCAACCCCACCTGGAACCATCAGCCAGTCCATGCGAAACTCCCCAACCAGCCAGATGCGGGCTCTGCGCCCCCAAACCCAGCACTGCTCGCCGCGGCAGACGTTCGGGGGGAACAAAAAAGTCCCTTACTCCGGCGGGAGCAAAAAAAAGAGGCCCGCCGGGTGGCGGGCCTCTTGGTTGAGTGGATTCTGTGGATTGAAGATCCTAGCTGCCTTGGAGCAAGCGGACGAGCGACTGCTGGCTGGTGTTCGCTTGGGCGAGCATCGCGGTGCCGGCCTGCTGGAGGATCTGGAATCGGGCGAGTTGGCTGCTCTCGGCGGCGACGTCCACATCGATGATGCGGCTGTTTGCGGCTTCGAGGTTGATGGCGTTGATCTTGAGGAGATCCATCGAGAAGTTGACGCGGCTTTCCTCTGCACCGTTCTGGGCGCGAAGGTCGGCGAGGTATTGAATGGCGTTCTGGATGGCAACTGTATCTGTGGGAGCAGAGGCGCCGGTTAGGGTGAGGCCTAATATGGTGGCAATGTCCCCACCGGTGATATTGGCTTCTGTAAGTCCTAGGGTCTGTCCACCGTCTTCAGATGTGGAAACTGTAAGAACAACACCACCAGCTCCAAATAGGGGCACTCCGTTGAACTCTTCTGTCCCCAAGCTGGTAAGCTGGTCTTGAAGATTTTGGAATTCTTTATCGTAGAGAGCAATATCGCCTGCGTTTTTTGTCGGATCATTTGCCAGTGTGGCGAGTTCCGACATGCGGCTGAGCACCTTATCGGCGACTTTGAAGGCGCCGTCTTGTGTTTGCAGGAACGATTGGGCGTTTTGGAGGTTGATTGCAGTCGCTTCCGTGCGTTTGAGCGCGGCGCTCATTTTCATTGAAACGGCGAGACCACCTGCGTCGTCGCTGGAGTTGATAATACGTGTGCCACTCGAAAGGCGCTGGAGGCTTTTCTGGAGGGCGTCGTTGGTTTTCCCGAGGTTGAGGCCAGAGGCGCTCGCTGCGGAGTTTACGTTGATTGATATCATAATGATTTATTTCTGTTTTGACCCTTTCCTTGGGTCGTTTCACTGCACTGGGGGATCGAGCAACAAGCGTGCCAAGAGTTTTTAGGAGGTTTGAACCCGAGGGATGGGTAATTTTTGCCGTTGCGGCGGGGAAAATGGCAGGGGTTGGGGGAAGGTTTTTCCAACTGGGGGCGATGCTGGGGGGGGAAGCGCCCTATTTTTCGGTATTTTTCGTCCGCGAAATCTCGAGCATTGGGACTGGGGAGGGCACGGGGGGAAGGGGTGGGGCTTCGCCGGGAGGGATGGCTTGGATGGAGTAGTCGCCAGTGCGTTCGTTGAAGGTGAAGCGGTGCGGACCGTGGAGGGGCGTTGCGAGGTGGATGGGCTCTCCCATTTCCTGTGAGCAGCCTTGGGCGGGAAGCGAGGCGTGGGGGACTCCGGTGTGGCCCCATTGTTTTTCGAGGGAGGCATCGGCGAGGAAGACGAATTCGGCGTGGGGGTGGTGGTCGAAGGTGATCTCGGTCTGCCATGTGTGGTCGTCGACCATGGTCATGAGGTCGGCGGAGGTGCTCCAGTTATTGAAGTTGCCCATGATGGAGATGCGGTGGTGATCGCTCTGGGCGCGGCGTTCGAAGCGGTAGCGGAGGTCTTTTTCGTTGAAGGAGAGTTGATATTCGCCGACGAGGGGGCCGGTGAGGACGATGGGGGGACCGCCTTCGACGGCGGTGCCGGTGGCGGGAAGGTGGGTGGCTTCGATGCCTTGCCCGCCAAACTGGGCGCCGGTCTTGGGGTTGAGGATTTTAAAGGCGACATGGAATGCACCGCCAAATCCCATGCCGCAGCGCCAGAGGTGATCGGCGACGATGCCCATGCGAAAGTCCGGATTGTTGGGATCCCAGGGCTTAGGGGTGGTGAAATTCACGAGCACGACGAATGCGCCGGCTTCGGTGGCGTAGGGAATCCACTCGGGTGGGGTGGGAGGTTCGTCTTGCGGGGAATCCGGGGAGGAGGGGTCGGCGGCGAGGGAGGGGTCGGCGGATTTTTCCTCGCCGTGGGCGGCCTGCCATTCTTCCTTCTTGGCGGCGAGGTCGATCTCGGAGGGTTCGTATTTTTGGAGGCTGTAAATCTGGGCGCTGTAGGGGGCGAGGTTGAGAGCGATCTCGTAGCGGGAGTTGGTTCGCAGGGATTTGGGGGCCATGCCGGTGAGGTCGGGTCCGTATTTGGGGTCGTCGGTGTTGAGGAGGAGGCTCCACTGGCCGGATTGGGGAAAAAACACAGGCATGTCTGTGAGTGGTTCGTCGGAGAAGTTGGCTACGATGAAGAGATCGTCTTTGGAGCGTTGGGGGATGTAGCGCCTCCAGGTGAGAAGTTTGGAAGCGTCATCGGCTTTGACGATGCGTGTGTGGACATCGGTGAGGGCGGGGCTTTTGCCTTCGAGGTTGCGGCGGAGGTGGACGAGGTCGCTGTAGAGTTGGAATGTGTGAAAGGATTTCTCGCCGCGTTTCCAATCGAGCGGGTTGGAGTCGTGGAAGTCCTGTGTTTCGAGAAGTTCCTGCCCCATGAAGAGGAGTGGCACGCCGGGGGAGGTGAGCGTGACGACTGCGGCGAGAGCGGCTTTGCGGCGGGCTTCGAGGCTGAGGGGGTTGGCCTCGTCGGCATCGGTGAGCAGGCGGCGGTTCTGATTGAGCAAGCCGACTTCGTCGTGGTTCTCGGAGTAGATCACACGGCGGAAGCCGAGGTTGGATTTGATGCGTGCGCCGATGTCCGAGACTCTGCGGACGGCGAGGGAGTTCCGAACCAACTGGGGGACGAGGCCTTGTGTTTTATCACCGCTATGGTGGAAGTCATACTCCCAGGAGCTCTGGAAACGGGGGTCGCCGATGGAGTCCTCGGCGATGCTGATTTTTCCTGGAAATTCTTTGGAGATCATGGTGGAGATGGAGTGCAGGAGGGACTCACCGTCGGGGTTGGGTGTGCGGCCATTATTGACGGCGCGGATGTTGATCGTGGAGTCCCAGCGCAGGCCATCGATCTTGTATTCCTGAAACCACATGCGCACGTTGTCGCGGATAAAATCCCGCACTTCCTTGCGGGAAAAATCGGGTCGTGGCCCCCAGGGGGTGTCGCCGCGCTCGGAGTCTTCGTAAAAATAGATGCCGTTGTTGGTATCCCCTCCCCCTTGGCCGTCGAAGCGCACGAGCGAGAGGTCTTGAGGGCCGTAGTGGTTGTGAACGATGTCCACATGCACGGCGATGCCGCGATCGTGGCAGGCTTTGACAAACTCCTTGAGCGCGTCGGGACCGCCATAGGTGCTCTCGATGGCAAAGAGATCGCTCGGGTTGTAGCCCCAGCTGTGCCGCCCGTGGAATTCATTCACTGGCAAGAGCAGCACGCAGTTCACGCCCATTGCCTTGAGGTGGTCGAGTTTCTTGATCGCATCGTGCAAGGTGGCCGGGGTGCCATCCTCCGGCTTCGGATCAAAAAATGTGCCGACGTGGAGTTGGTAGATCACGAGATCCCTGAGGGCTCCGGAGGATTGGAAGTCGACGGTGCCGCCCCAATCGAAGGCGGAGGTGTCGTAGATCACCCCGTTGCCGTCGGAGGCGGTGACTTGGCGCGCGCGGGGATCCTTGCGGCGGTGCTCGCCGTTTATGAGGAAAAGATATTCGTCGCCTGGCTTGGCCGAGGGAACCTGAATCTCCCAATTTCCGGTGGCCTCGTCTTTTTCCAACCGGTGCCGATTCCCGTCCCAATTGTTGAAGCCTCCGATCACTGAGACCGACTTGGCATTCGGGGCCCAGACGCGGAAGAGGGTGCCGGTGGGCGCCCCGGTAGGGTTGTGCTGCACGATCGCCCCAAGATCGCCTGCGAAAGCCCGGGCCTGCTCGCGCCGCATGGAGGCGTCTGTCTGAGGAAGGGCCAAAAATGCCACAGCGGCAGTCAGAAGACCACCAGCCAGCGGCGCGGTAAAACTTTTGCGAAAGGTTTTCAAACCGCTGCGAATCTCATCCCTGCGCGTGCCGAAGCGCAAGGAGTTTCCAAAATATTTGCCGAGTCGATCACCAGCCCGGAGGGTGCTTTTTTACCACCCGGTTGGCCGATTGGTCTTCCCATCCCACTGCAGGAACGCGCGGTTACTTGACCACAAAAGGCCAAAAGATCGGGATCATGAGATTCGCTGTGGCGAAGAGCAAGAGGTTGAGAGGAACGCCGATTTTAGTGAAATCCGAAAACCGGTATCCCCCTGCGCCGAAGACATACGTGTTGGTTTGATATCCGATCGGCGTGCAGAAGCTGGCACTTGCGGCAAACATCACCGCCACAATGAAGGGGCGTGGCGAGAGATCCATGGCTATGGCCATAGTGATCACAATTGGGGTAAGAATAATTGCGACAGCATTGTTGGTAACAACCTCAGTGAGTGTGGTTGCCAGCAGATACACTGCGGCCAGCAAAAAATAGGGTCCCATGTCGCCGACAGCATGCACGAGATGGCCGGCAGTCCAGGTGGCGGCGCCCGTTGTCTCGAGCGATTTTCCAAGGCCGAGCATACCGATGATCAGAAACAAAATCGGCCAGTCGATGCTCTCGTAGGCCTCGGAGGCATCGAGGCACCGCGTCAGCACCACCACCACCGCGGCGATCAAGGCTGCTGAGACGATCGGGAGAACCCCGAAGGTGGAGAGCAGCACCACCGCCGCCAGAGAGGCAATGGCAATAAGGGCCTTGGTTTTCCGGAATGCCTTGTGCGGGGATTCGTTAAGGCTCAAAAAGTCATCCTCCTCGCGCAAGCGCACCAGATTGGCCTCCGGCCCCTCGAATAAAACCGTGTCACCGAACTCAAGCGGGATGTGCGCGAAGCGTTCGAGCAGATTTTGCCCCTGCCGATGCAAGGCCACCGCCATGATGCCATAGTGGCGGCGGAGACCAAGTTGATGGATCGTCTTTCCCAACATCGGGGAATCCGGCCCGATGATGGCCTCCACCATACGCACCTCGCGCCTCACGGCATCCAGGCCGCTGGATTCGGACTCGAGGAGCAGGTCGCCACCTTCGCGAATCGAGGCCACATCCCGCGCGAGCCCTTTGAGGACGAGGGTATCGCCTGCGCGCAGCGGCAAGGAGTCCAGTGGCACATCGGAGACGCGCAGGCCGTCGCGAATAATCTCAAAGACCCGCAGGGAACGGCTCTCCCCGATCTCCGTTTCGGGCAGACACTTTCCAATGAGGCCCGACTTCGGCGCGACCACAGCTTGGGTGCAAAAGCTTCGCGTATCCTCGCTCGAGAGCAATGACGAGAGCGTGGGACGATCGGGTAACAACCTCCCGCCGAAGACAAGCATGTAAACAACGCCGATTGCTGCGTAGACCAGCCCCATCTTGGTGATCTCAAAAATACCGAACGGCTCCTGCCCCATCTCAGAGGCCACTCCGGAGACCAGAATGTTTGTGGATGTTCCGATGAGGGTCGTCGTGCCTCCAAGTATCGCAAAAAATGACAAGGGAATGAGGAGCTTCGAGGCACTCACGCCCGACTCGCGCGCATAGGCCATCAACACCGGAAGAAACACAACCACGACAGGTGTGTTGTTCACAAAAGCGGAGAGGGGAATGACCACCAGCGCCAGAAGCCCCATCGCCCGGAAGAGGCTCTTGCCAGCGAGTCGGGAGAAGTTTCTCGCGAGCCAATCCATCACCCCCGTGCGTTCGAGAGCGGCGCTGAGCACAAACATGGCGCCGATTGTGATCGGAGCACTATTACTGAAAAGCTCGAGGACATCCCCGCCCGGCAGCGCCCCGGTCGCGATCACCGCTCCCAGCGCGGCCAAGGCAATCACATCCGGCGCGGCCCACTCTTTGACGAAGGACACAAAAACGGCAAGCGTCAGAAGCACCACAAAGATCATCTGAAAATCGAGTGTGTTGGACATTGAAGAAGAAAGTTGGGGCCCTCCGCTGCACAATGCAAAGCGGGAATTGCACGCGGGCGGGGCGGCGGGCACTCAAGCACAAACCGCGACCTTGTCCACTATTCTTGAGTGCTTGGGGTCATTTTGCGCAGTGCGGACTCAAAGCAACAAGCGTGCTCCGTCCGGCGCTCGAGGCTTCAGCTTTTCGTAACCGAAAGGGAGATCGTCGAGCAGACATGGAGCGTGGCGACAGCGGCCGCGCAGGTCTCGCCCCCGAGCTTGGCGAAGGTATTTTCCAGATGCTTGCGAACGGTGTGCTTGCTGAGGCCGCCCGCTCTCTTCTCTCCAACGTCCTGCCCAAGCAGGAAATCGTTTTGCTTCAAACCTTCCTGAACTAAAAAAAGACGAATGCCTCTTCGCCGCAGGAAAACGGCCTCCAAGCTTCTCTGCCGGAATTCTTGATACCCCCGAGGAACTTCTCCATAGTGCGTGCCCTCTATGGCAAAACGCTCCAAAACAGGCAGGACCCCGGCATTTCTCGTCGGGCTAGTGCTGCTCTTCTTGGGTGCCTACCTCTTCGCCTCCCTAGCCAGCTACGATCCCCGCGCCGTTCCAGGCTGGGCCCCCCTCATCAGTTCGGTCTCGGCTGCCAAAGGAGCCACGCCCAACATCGGCGGGCCACTTGGCGCCCTGCTCGCAGGCTACACATTGTTTTTTCTAGGCGGTGCCGCCTACCTCCTCGCCGTTACGACACTCGGCTACGGCCTCGCCAAAATCTCCGTTCCCGGCTACCGCCTGACTGACAAAGTCGGGTGGGGGCTACTGATGGTGCTCCTAGGAGCCTGCCTCCTGCAATTGCAGCCATTCTTCCTGGAGCACTGGAAGTCTGACCTCCGCATCGAGGGTCCGGGCGGGTTCATTGGCCTCTGGCTTGGAAAAAATGCCATCCACAACGTGCTTGGCACGACCTCCCTCTTCCTCCTCCTCGCCCTTTACATCACAAGCCTTCTTTTTGCCGTCACCGCCCATCCAGTGCGCGACATCCGTCTTGCAGCGAAATCATTCGCCACCTGGCGCGAGGCCCGCCGCCTCGCCCGCCTCCAACAACTCGACGAGGGAGATCGCATCGACGAGCAACGTCGCGACCTCGAGAAAAGAGCCACCAAACTCGAGCGCAAAGCCAGAAAAAAAGGCATCGAAATCACAGAAGCCGAACCTGAACTCCCGTTCCCACCCACCCTTCCCGAACCCGAGATCATCGATGCCACCGCCCCCTCAACCGTCGCGAAAAAACCAAAACTTTCCGAACTCCGCAACGGCCGCGATCCCAAGGACGCCTTCCCGCCAGGCCTCCTCGATGTCCACCTCGAGAACTACCAACTCCCTGGCCCAGACCTCCTCGACATCCAAGACGAGGCCGACCGAACCCCCCTCGACCGCGAAGAACTGCGCAACAACCAGACCCTCATCATCGAGACCCTCGCCCAGTTCGGAATCCGCGCCACTCCAGGCACAATCACCAAAGGCCCTACCATCACACGCTACGAGGTCTATCCCGACGTCGGCGTCCGCGTGGACAAAATCGTCGCCCTCGAACGCGACATCGCCCGCGCCACCCGCGCCGAGCGCATCAATATCCTCGCCCCCATCCCAGGCAAAGACACCGTTGGCATCGAGATCGCCAACTCGAAAAAAGTCAAAGTCACCCTGCGTGAACTTTTCGAGAAGGATGCCTGGCGCGAATCCACCGCAAAACTTCCACTGGCCCTTGGAATGGACGTCTACGGCAATACAATCATCGGAGACCTCGCCAAGATGCCCCACCTCCTCGTCGCCGGCACGACCGGAAGTGGAAAAAGCGTATGCATCAATTCCATCATTGCCAGTCTCCTCTTCCGCTACTCTCCCGAGCAACTCCGCTTCATCATGATCGACCCCAAGGTCGTCGAGATGCAGATTTACAACTCCCTCCCCCACCTCATCACCCCGGTCGTCACCGATCCCAAGAAAGTCCTCCTCGCCCTCCGCTGGGTCGTCGATGAGATGGAGCTGCGCTACCGCATCTTCGCCAAGTGCAAGGTCAAAAACATCTCGGCATTCAACGAACGCCCCCTCCCGAAATCCCAAGCCGAACTCGACGCAGAAAAAGAAGCCGCCGAAAGGGAAAACCCCGCACCAGTCAACTCCGAGGAAATATCTGAAGAAATCTCCGAGGAACCCTATGAAATCGACCGCTCCAAGGACTCGGATGCCGCCGAATACGATGACGAACCAGTGGCCCCTCACATCCGCGTGCCCCGCTCCGACGACCTCATCATTCCAGACCGAATGCCGTTCATCGTTGTCATCATCGATGAGTTGGCAGACCTCATGCAGACCGCTCCCGCAGACGTCGAGAGCGCTATCGCCCGCATCACCCAGATGGCCCGCGCCGCCGGCATTCACATGATCGTGGCCACGCAGACTCCCCGCGCGGATGTCGTCACCGGCATCATCAAGGCCAACATCCCGAGCCGCATCGCGTTTCAAGTCGCCTCGAAAATCGACAGCCGCGTCATCCTCGATGAGAACGGCGCCGAAAAACTTCTCGGCCAAGGCGACATGCTCTACCTCCCCCCCGGCACATCCAAATACACCCGCGCCCAAGGCGTCCTCGTCACCGAAGACGAAATCCACCGCATCGTCGAATACGTCTCCAACCAAGCCGAACCCAAGTTCGACTCGGGCATCCACGAAAAGCTCACCAGCACTGCCCCGCCAGAGGAGGACGTGAGCGACGAAGACGAAGAACTCGTCACAAAATGCCTCGAGATCATCCGCCAAGAGAACCGCGCATCCACATCCATGCTCCAACGCCGCCTCAAATTAGGCTATACACGGGCCGCCCGCGTGATGGATATATTGGAGAACCGAGAAATCGTGGGTCCAAAGGATGGCGCGAAAGACCGCGAAATCCTAGTAGACCTCAACGAAGAGGGGATAATTTGAAAAGCACAGACCAAGATCACGAGGGCGATCTCTTTATTGGCGCGCGCCTCTCCACAAGGCGCCAGAAGGCCGGCATCACTATTGACAAAGCCGCCAAGGATACCCGCATCCCGGTTTCCCGGCTCCGCCAAATCGAGGCGGACGACCTCTCGACCTTCTCCCACCCCACCTACGCACGCCTCTTTCTCATCGATTACGCCAACTACCTCCAAATCCCCCTCGAGGAAATCCGTGACTACCTCCCCGGCACCACGAACCTCGGCGCAGCCGATAACCAATACTTGAACGTCCTCCTCGAGAAACCGGGCTTCCTCCAAGGCGAACAGTTTAAATCACTCCGCCGCCTCCTCATCGCAGCCACCGCCGGCATCGCCTTCCTCCTCCTTGTGGTTCTCGGCATCTACTCCTGGAAAACTTGGAAAAAATTCGAACGCGTCCAACCGGCACCTCCCCTCCCCGCCTCCTCCACACCGCCCCCCACTCCGGCACCCACGCCCGAAGCCGTTCGCATCATCCCCAACTCCACCCCCTCTCCGCGACTCGCCCCCGCAGACCCCTCAGCCTCTCCAACCCCCTTCACTCTCCCGCCATTCCAGCCCTCCTCCCGTCCCAAACGTCCACAATGAATTCCGCCAGCGGCCCAAGCCCCGCAACCGAGATTCCCCACCCAGCCCCACGCGTCGGCATGATCAGCCTCGGCTGCGCCAAAAACCTCGTCGATGCCGAGATCATGCTCGGCTCGGCCAAAGCCGAGGGCTTCGAAATCACCTCCGACCCCTCCGAGGCCGATCTCCTCATCGTCAACACCTGTGGCTTCATCGACTCCGCCAAACAGGAATCCATCGACGCCATTCTGGAAGCCCATCGCCAACGCGGCGAAGGCCGCCGCCCAGATGCCAAAATCGTCGTCAGCGGCTGCCTCTCACAGCGCTTCTCCAGCGAACTCGTCAACGAACTCCCCGAAGTCGATGCCTTCATCGGCCTCGACCAAGTCGCCGAAGCCGGTCCCATTTTCCGCCGCATCCTCACCAGCGAACCCAACGGCGTCCTCAATCTCGTCTCGCCAAAATCCCGCTACATCCCCGACTTCTCCACTCCCCGATTCCGCCTCACCCCCACCCACTCCGCCTATGTGAAAATCGCCGAGGGCTGCAACCACCCCTGCAGCTTTTGCGTCATCCCCCAAATGCGCGGCCGCCACCGCAGCCGCTCAATCGATTCCGTAGTCCGTGAAATCCGGGCCCTTGTGGCCGAGGGCGTCAAAGAAATCAACCTCATCAGCCAAGACACCACCTACTACGGCATGGACCTCTGGAGCGAGAAAGCCGGCCCCCGCCAACCGGTGGACTCCGGACGCGGCACATCCCTCGTTCACCTCCTCGACGAAATCGCCGACATTGGCGGAGAATTCTGGGTGCGACTCCTCTACACGCACCCCGCGCACTGGAGTGACGAACTCATCTCCGCCATCGCCCGCAATCCCCATGTAGCCCGCTACATCGACATGCCCCTCCAGCACATCCATCCCGAGATGCTCCAACTCATGCGCCGCGAGACATCCCGCGCGCACATCGAGGACCTCATCGCCCGCATCCGCTCCGGAATCCCCGGCATCGGCCTGCGCACCACTTTTATCGTCGGCTTTCCCGGCGAGACCGAAGAGCATTTTCAAAGCCTCCTCGCCTTCATTGAAGACACCCGCTTCGAGCGCCTCGGCGTCTTCAACTACTCGCAAGAGCATGGCTCCCGCGCCGCAAAAATGGAAAACCAAGTCCCCGCACGCGTCAAAAACCGCCGCCACCGCGAGGCCATGAAACTCCAGCAACGCATCGCCCGCGAAACCGCCGCCTCCCGCACAGGTCACACCCTCCGCATCCTCGTCGAAACCCCCAACACCGGCCGCACCGAACACGACGCCCCGGAAGTCGATTGCCAAGTCATCCTCACCCAACCAGCCACCCCAGGCACCTTCATCCACGCACACATCCTGGGAGCCCAAACCTACGATCTCGTCGCCGAACCACACTCCTGAGATGCCAACCCGCCCCCTCCCGCCATGCCTCCGTGCGAAATCTTGACGCCACCAAGCCAACTCCCTTAGCTTACCGCTCAGCGATGTCGTTCCGATTCCCATTGATTTTTTTGGCGGCGGTCTTTGCGGTCTGCCTCCCGGCATCCGCACAGGCCCCCGATTCTGCCGAGACCCAGCCAACCGCCCAGCGCCAACAGGTCAACCCAGACGCCACACCCGACGAGCGCGCGTCTTTTGACCAAGCCGCCGCCATCGACAGCACAGGCTCGACCAGCAACGCCATCGGAGCCTATCGCCGCTTCATCAAGAACCACCCAGCCTCCCCACTCGCCATGAACGCCCAGTTCCGCATCGCGGAGTTGTATGAATCCCAAGGCGACACCAACAGGGCTTTCACCGCTTACCAAAAACTCATCTCCCAATACCCCGATACCCCCGACTTCGAACGCTCCGTGGGCCGCCAAGTCGTGATCGCGAACGAATACCTCGCAGGCAAAAAAGTGAAGTTCCTCGGCCTCGCCATCATGCCCGGCACCGACAGAGCCGAGGAAATGTTCGAATCCATCATCCAGAACGCCCCCTACAGCAAAAATGCCGCTGTGGCCCAGTTCAACCTTGGCCTCACCTACGAGCGCCAGAACCGCGTGCAGGAGGCCGCGAGCGCCTACCAAGCCGTTCTCGACCGCTACCCGACCAGCTCGATCGCCGACGATGCGCTCTACCAGATCGGCTACATTTACATGCGCATCGGGGAAGTCGGAAAATCCGAAGACCTCTCAGCCCTCATCACGGCAAAAAACACCTTCGAAGACTTTCTTCTCCAATACCCGGACAGCGAGAAAGCCGCCCAAGCCCGCGACAACATCGCCGGCCTCACCTCCAAGGAATCCGGCGACCTCCTCACCATCGCCAAATTCTACGACCGCTTCCGCAACTACCGCGCCGCCGCAATTTACTACAACGACATCATTCGCCGCGCCCCCGAATCCAAGGACGCCGGCCTAGCCCGCGACCGCATGCAGGAAATCCGCAGCGAGGCGGGCGACGAAGCCCTGCGCACCGGCCCCGAACAGGCCGAGACAGGCGAGAAAGCCGCCCTCCGCCGCCGCCTCCAAGCGCAAGTCGAGACATCCTCCCTGGCAGACTTCAACGGACCATCCCGCCGTGACATCGTTCCCGATGAACTCCCGGTCGTCAGCAAACCCAAGCTCCGCACCGACTCGAGGGATGTCGCCCCAATGCCGGCTGTCGAACCCGCGCTTCCCAATCCATGAAAATCTTTCCAACGGCACTCCTCGCCGTGATTTTTGCCCTCGTCGGCTGCGGCTACAAACTCGGCGAGATTCGCCCCACCCCCATGCGCTCCGTGCGAACGCTGGCCGTGCCAACCTTCAAAAACGATACCTTCGAACCCCGCCTCGAAGTCCTCTTCGCCGACACCCTCGTCAAACGCCTCCAACAAGACGGCACCTACGAGATCACCAATGTCGCCCAAAGCGACGCCATCCTCAATTGCACCATCACCCGCATCAACCGCAACTCGCTCCGCGCCGTGCAAAACAACGTGCTCGCAACAAGCGAATACGGCCTCACCGTTTATGTCCGCTACGAGCTTGTGGATCAGACCACCGGCCGCATTCTCATGAGCGGCACCAGCCTCGGCAGAGCCTCTTTCTTCAGTGGCAACGACCTCACCACCGTGGAACGACAAGCCATGTCCAACGCCGCCGCCGACTTGGCAATCAACCTCACCACCCAAGTCGCCGAGGGTTGGTAAAAGCGGGACACCTCCCGTGCTCAGCGTCGTTCCAACCCCCATCGGCAACCGCCAGGACATCACCCTGCGCGCCATCGAGACCCTTAAAGCCGCAGACCTTGTCGCCGCAGAGGACACACGCCACAGCGGACTTCTCCTCCAGCATCTGGGAATCAAGAAACCTTTCGTGAGCCTTCACGGCCACAACGAATCCTTCCGCAGCGCCGACCTCGCAAACCGCATTGCAGAAGGCCTCCACGTGGCCCTCATCACCGATGCCGGCATGCCAGGCATCTCCGATCCCGGCCACCGCCTCATCCGCACCTGCATCGAGCGCGGGCTTCCCGTCACCGTTCTCCCGGGCCCCTCCGCCGTCATCACCGCCCTCGTCGGCTCAGGCTTCCCAAGTGACCGGTTTTTCTTCGGCGGATTCCTGCCTGTCAAAAGCGGCCGCCGCGTCAATGAACTCACCGCAGCCATCGCGAGGAGCGAAACCAGCGTTTACTTCGAATCCCCGCATCGCATCCTCAAGACGCTCGATGCCCTCAATGCCATCTGCCCGGAACGCACCCTCTGCGTCGCACGCGAACTCACCAAGACATTCGAGGAATTCCGCCGGGGCACTCCCGCTAACCTCCTCGAGCACTTTCAAAAACATCCGCCCAAAGGCGAGATCACACTCGTCATCCCCGCGGATGGCGGAAAATGACCCGGCCTCCCCTCCTACCGCACGAACGCTGGCTCCGTCTCGGAATCATCGCTATGCTGGCGCTCCTCGCGGCATTTCCCCTCCTCAAAAAAACAGCCCTCCCCCTCCCCTCCATCCCGTGCGGCTTCAAGAGCATGACAGGCCTCCCCTGCGCCTTCTGCGGAGCCACCCGCTCCGTCGCCGCACTCCTCGCCGGAGATCCCGCTCGCGCCATCCATCTCAATGCCCTCGCCCTCCCAGCCGTCGCCGCACTCCTCGCCGCAGCCGCCATCTGCCTCGCGGAATTCCTGCGCGGACGCGCCTTCGCCGACTGGCACACGCTCTCCCGACGCGTGGGCAGATTTCTCCCGCTCACACTTCTCCTCCTGCTTGCCTGGTGGATCCCCCACATCGTCTCCGCATTGAAATCCCCCAAACACGAACTGGTCGAATTGCAGAACCCCATCGCCGCACGCCTCCAATCCTGGCTCGCCGGGCGGCAACGCTGATCTACGACTTGCTCAAGCGCTCAACCGCCCCCTCAAACAACATTCCATGCGCCTCGCGAAGGATGGCCGGAATCCTTCCACGGAAGGGACTCCCCTCCAGCACACGCTCCATCTCCGTATCGGAAAAATCCGCCGCATTGTTCCCGGGAAACCAATGGTCCCCCTGCCCCAGCAGATTATAACGCATCCGCGCAAATGCGGTCATGTCTAACGCCGTCGCAAAATTCCAAAGACGCAGAATCTCCCAAACATTCACACCACCCGGGCACTCCTCCCACTCGGGAATTCCAACCTCCCAGTCCCTCAACCAATCCGCCCCCAAAGCCTCTTCCATCGCACCACGCAGACGCTCGCCGATCTCAGGGACCAACTGTGCAGCCTCCCGCAGAGACCCCAGGGAACTCACATGCCCGTCGAAATCCCCGGGCCGTGCCGCTCCAATCGAGAGCGTGTGCACCTCCGGACGCAGAAGACAAAAAAGAGTGTTGAAGGCCATCGGGCTCAACGGCGCGCACAACTCCACCAGCTTCCGCGGAGGATCGTAGAGCTTACCCCCCTTGTCATTCGGGCTGATAATGAAGACGCCCATGTCAAGAGCTCTGGCAGCCTCGATCGCCGGCCAATTGCGCCCGTTCACCCAATACCAATGCAGGTTCACGTAATCAAACTCCCCCGTGCGGATCGTGTCCAAAATAACATCCCGCGCAGCATGCGTCGAAAATCCAATGTGCCGCGCCCGCCCGCTCCGCTTCAGCTCAAGCGCCACCGAAAGCGCTCCGCCGGGTGCCAATGCCTCCTCAAGCAAACCACGCGTGTTCACCCCATGCAACGAAAGCAGATCTACATAGTCGAGCTGAAGATAGCCCATCGACCGCTCAAACCCTTTCAAAAACTCCTTCCCGCCCCCACCCACCCCGACCTTGGTTTGCACAAGGATCGACTCCCGCGGCAGGCTAGGCAGCAAACGGCCGAGCTGCATCTCCGAGGTGCCATAGCCACGCGCCGTTTCGATGTGCGTGATTCCAAGCTCCAACGCATGCCTCACCGTCGCCTCAAGATTCTGCTGGTTGGCTTCGGGGATTTTCTCCGGCGGAAGATCCTTCCAAGACTCTTGGTAACGCATCCCTCCGCAACTCAAAACCGGCATGTCCAATTCCGTCCGCCCAAAACGCCGTGTGGGTATCCTCATCAGCCCATCGTTATCCGACCCCGCGCTCCGAAGGAAGCCGGGATTCCCCCCACCCCGCACAACTCCGATTTTCCATTAGAGTGTGCAAGGAGTTTTGCTATCGTGCCGCAATGAAACTCTCCGCGCTGGCCGCCCTCCTGCTCTCTCCCGCACTCCTCCTCGCGCGGGAGACGATGATCGACAACACGGGCAACGTGGAAAATCCGAAGCCGACCTGGGAGACCCAACGGCAGGCCCGCACCTTCTCCCTCCTCATCCCGGCTCCACGCGGACAGATCACCGACCGCCATGGCTTCCCCCTCGCCCAGAGCCGCGTCAGCTACAACCTGGCCGTCAACTTCCCAACCCCCCTCGACTGGACCGACGCCAAAATCATCTCCTTCGCACGCCAACAGATCGCAATCGCAACAGGCCTCATCAATCGCGACGTCCGACTCTCCGACACCGCGATTCTCAACCATTACAAAAATCGCGGCGTGCTCCCGCTCGATATCGCCACCGACCTCCTGCCCCAGGAACTCACCGCCATGCAACGCAGCATGCCGCCCAACCAGATTCTCCGCCAAACCTACGTTCGCTTCTATCCCAACGGCCCTCTCGCAGCCCACATCATCGGCTACACCGGCATCGAAGCCCCCCTCTCCACCCGCCCCATCGAAAACAACGATCTCATTTTTGCCGAAAGCGAGGGACGCGAAGGCATCGAGCAAATTTTCGATCGCGAACTGCGCGGCCAACCAGGCCTGCTCCAAATCACCTTCGGCGCCGACGGCAAAAAAGTCTCCGAACGCGTCGCCCGCCAACCCGTCCCAGGCTACAACATCGTCTCCACCCTCGACCTCGAAATGCAGCTCTCCGCAGAAAAAGTCCTCGCAAAAAATGCCAAACGCGGAGCCATCGTCGTCATCGATCCCAACAACGGCGAGATTCTCGCCATGGCCTCGTATCCCTCCTTCAATCCCAATGATTTTGTTCCGATCGTCACCCCCTCCACCTTCTCCGCCTATTCAAAGGACCCCTCCAATCCCCTCCTCCCGCGCGCCTACAGGTCCGCCTACCCGCCCGGCTCGACATTCAAAACCTTCGTCGGATTCGCCGGACTCGAGTCCGGCCGCGTCACCACCCAGGAAACATTCAGCTGCCCGACATCCTACACCGTCGGCGACCATACCTTCCGCAATTGGAAAAAAGTCGACGCCGGCCGACTCACCTTCAAGCAAGCCCTCACGCAATCATGCAACACATGGTTCTATCAAGCCGGACTCAAAATCGGAGCCGAGCCGATCATCGACTACTCCCGCCGCATCGGACTCGGCCGCCGCACTGGCATTCCCCTCCGAGCAGAAGCCACAGGAAACATCCCCGACAACGACTACATGCAGCGCGTCCACAAACGCACAATCAAAAGCGGCGACATCGCCAACATGTCCATCGGTCAAGGTGACATTCTCATAAGCCCCCTCCAGATGGCCCAAGCCATGGGAGTCATCGCCAACGGCGGCTTCCTCCACCAAACCCGCCTTGTCCTCCAAGTCCAGACGATCGGCAATCAAGTCATCGCCGCCTACCCCGACAGAATCCGCGAGGAAATCCCAGTCAACCCAGCTGTGCGCGACGAACTCCGCACCGCCCTCGTCGCAGTGACAAGCGATGGACAAGGCACCGCACGCCGCGCAAAAGTCAAAGGCATCGATGTCGCAGGCAAGACCGGCACCGCCCAGTGGGGCCCCACGGATCGCCAGCGCATCGCCGCGTGGTTCGCCGGATTCCTTCCCGCAGACAATCCCCAATACGCCTTCGCCGCACTCTACGAAGGCGAACCAACCGTCAAATCCATCGGCGGTGGCTCGCACGCAGCTCCCCTCATCGGCGAACTCTTCAAAGAAGTTTACGCAGCCAAAAGCAACAACACAGAACCCCCCGCTCCCGCTGCCACCGCAGCCGCTCCAACCACAGAACCCGCCGCGACCATCCAAACCGAAATTCCAGTGGACGAATCGAACTGATTTTTTTGTTGAAAAGCGCGCTCCGCTTGACACAGAGCCACTCATTTGCTCGTCTCTCTCACGTAGCTCACCCCAATCTCAACCCAACACAAAAAACCATGAACAAAATCGAACTCACAGCAGCAGTCCAAAAAAACCTCGACTCCACAAAAGCCGACGCAGAGCGCGCCGTAAACGCCGTCATCGACGGAATCAAACTCGGTGTCAAAAAAACAAAAACCGTCCAGCTCATCGGCTTCGGCACATTCAAAATCACCAACCGCAAAGCCCGCACCGGAGTCAACCCAAAGACCGGCCAAAAGATCAAAATCAAAGCTTCCAAGACCGTGAAATTCGTTCCCGGCAAAGCTTTCAAAACATCAATCTAACTTTCCCCTCCGCCGTAGAGAAGACCCGCCGGCCAAGCGCCGCGCGGGTCTTTTCATTTCTTTTCAAAATCCCCCCACCCAGACCCTCAACCAAAAGTCAAAAGTCCACCGCAACCCGCAGAAGCGGATGCATCGGAAAATGCAAGAGTATGCACACTGACCCCTTTTCTTGTTTTCTCCGATCTCACTCGGTGAACGACGGTGTATCCCGCCGAAGCGTTTCGCCGCGGAAGAACCCCGGCTGGTGCCACGAGATCACCAACATCGTTCCCACTCCCAACAAAATAATCCCCACACCGAGCAGAAAAACCAACCCCACTCCAAACACCGAAGACCCACTGCCGAACTCCGGATTCATGCTGTCCCTCGCCGTTTGCAGAAACACCGCCGCGAGCACCCCCCCCCCGCTCAGCGGCGCCAGTCCTCGCAGGAAAAAATTCCGCGCATTCAAAAAAAGCGTCTTCCGGAAATAAAACACACACGCAAACGCCGTGAGCCCGTAGTAAAAACAAATCATCATCCCCAGCGTGAGAATCGTGTCCGCCAGCACATGCTGACTCACCACATGCATCACGGCATAGAAGACCCCCGCCACCACACCCGCAACGACCGTGGCATAGCCCGGCGAGCGGTATTTGGGATGCACCCAGGCAAACCTCTCCGCAATCGCCCGGTAGTGCCCCATCGCCAGCAAAGTCCGCGCCGGACTCACAAAAGTCGATTGCAGCGAAGCCAGTGAACTCGCCAGCACAGCGATCGCCACCAACATCGCAAACGGCCCCATCACCGGCACCGCCATTTGCGCCAACACATTCTCCCGCGTGCTCGGATTCGAAAGCCCCAGCCCCGTTTCCCCCAACCCCGCAAACCGCATCGTCGCCACAGACACCATCAGATAGAGCGCCAATATGATGAAAATCACCAACCCCGCCGCCCGCCCCGGCGTGCGCGAGCCATCCGTCGTCTCCTCATTCATCGTCAAACACACATCCCAGCCCCAATAAATAAAAATCGACAACGACACCCCCGCCGCAAACGCCCCAAACGACCCGATCGAAAAGGGATTGAACCAATCCCAAGAAAACGCCAACGCCGGCGCATCCCCCGCCATCCGCCACGCCGCCACCGAATACCACACCAACGCCACCACCTGCAGCAACACCAACGCGTATTGCACCGCCTTCGTCGCCGTCGCCCCGCGATAGCACAGCCACACCGTCCCAGCCACAAACACCAAGCTCGTTCCGATATTCACCGCCAGCAATTGCCCCCAGCCCACGATCTCCGGCATCCGGAAAATCTCCGCAAGCAGCAGATAAAAAAACTCCACCGCAATCCCCGCCAGATTCGACAGCACAATGATCGTCGCCGATACCAACCCCCACCCGCCCAACCAGCCCACATGCGGCCCAAACGCCTTCGTCGCCCAGGTAAACGAAGTCCCACTATCCGGCGCATCGGCGTTCAATTCCCGATACCCCAGCGCCACCAGCAGCATCGGCACAAACCCCAACAAAAACACCGCCGGCATATGCTCCCCCACCACCGACACCGTCGGCCCCATCGTCGCCGTCAACGCATAAGCCGGCGCCACGCAAGAAACCCCGATCGTCACCAAAGCCGGCAGCCCCATCGACCCCTCAGCCAAACCCTTCCGGCTGATTTTGCTTCGTGGATTTTCAGAGATCGAATGTTTCTGCGCCATAAAAAAATTGGTAACCACTCAGGTAAGCGCGTTCAAGGGTGGACTCCGCGATTTCTCAGACAACGGCATGCAGGCTCTATTCGCAACCACCGGAGCTCAAATTAGGGGTCAGGCCTTGCCTATTGACATATTTTTCTGATTGGCCTGAAAAAACTTCGCCTTGGCAGTTTTTTTGAGACGCGAACGATCGCCATCAGCAGGTGGCTCATTCAAAATCTTCACCTCGCAATCCAAGGCGCGCCTGCTTGTCCCGTCGCGCAGTTGCTCGACTCCCTTGCATCGAGAACTTGTCTTCCTGTTGAAGATGTCAATAGGCAAGGCCTGACCCCTTTTCCGCCTTGCGTGGTAGGGCGTGGAATCTGGATGCGCTGAATCGGTGTGTTTGCAATGCCCCACCCGGCGGATTCGGAGGCCCAGCGCTGAGGCGCCACATTATTGGCGACTACTCTCCGCCCTCGGTGAGCCAGGCGCGCAGGAGTTCCAATTCCTGAGTGGAAATCCTCGCCGCCGTCAAATTAGGGGTCAGGCCTTGCCTATTGACATATTTCGCTGATTGGCCTGAAAAAACTTCGCCTTGGCAGTTTTTTTGAGATGCGAACGATGGCCATCAGCAGGTGGCTCATTCAAAATTTTCACCTCGCAATCCAAGGCGCGCCTGCTTGTCCCGTCGCGCAGTTGCTCGACTCCCTTGCATCGAGAACTTGTTTTTCTGTTAATATGTCAATAGGCAAGGCCTGACCCCTTTTCCGGTCACTGCGCCAGAAAAAAAAATTGGTAACCACTCAGGTAAGCGCGTTCAAGGGTGGACTCCGCGATTTCTCAGACAACGGCATGCAGGCTCTATTCGCGACCACCCGAGCTCAAATTAGGGGTCAGGCCTTGCCTATTGACATATTTTGCTGCTCGGCCTTAAAAAACCTCGCCTTGGCAGTTATTTTGAGATGCGAACGATCGCCATCAGCAGGTGGCTCATTCAAAATTTTCACCTCGGCGATCCAAGTCGAGCCTGCTTGCCCCGTCGCGCAGTTGCTCGACTCCCTTGCATCGAGAACTTGTCTTCCTGTTGAAGATGTCAATAGGCAAGGCCTGACCCCTTCTCCGCCGCCGTCAGATTAGGGGGCAGGCCTTGCCTATTGACATATTTTGCTTCTTGGCCTGAAAAAACTTCGCCTTGGCAGTTTTTTTGAGATGCGAACGATCGCCATCAGCAGGTGGCTCATTCAAAATCTTCGGTTCGCGATCCAAGCCGCGCCTGCTTGTCCCGTCGCGCAGTTGCTCGACTCCCTTGCATCGAGAACTTGGCTTCCTGTTGAAGATGTCAATAGGCAAGGCCTGACCCCTTTTCCGGTCACTTTGTAACCGATCTCCTCGGTTCATACCCTACAGCCCCCCGACAACGCGGCCCTCGCGGCATTCCTCGCTAGGCGGTGGGGCGCTCACATCTCCACCACTCAGATGATTGCGGAAGGGGCTTCAGGCAACGTCAGGGCGGCGATGGCGGATTTGGAGATGTGGTTGGGGTGAAGGGTTTGTCCTGCTGGATCAACCTGCTGTCTTCTCCATCAAGCTCAGCATTCTCTTCGCACGCTTGGTGACGATCTCACAGACCGATGCGTCCCTTAACCCGGGCAGAGCTTGCGGTTCGCGGATCGCATCCAGAATCTGCCGACACATGGTCTTGATCCGGTCGCGAGCCATTGGCCATCCGAGTTTTGCCATACCGCAGAGCTGCTTGAAGTGTTCGGGAGAAACCTCCGCCAGCGTCGAGGCACTGCCGATTTTCATCGAGAGCGTGGTCGAGAGTTCTGGCCAGGCCAGTGTGCAGACCTGATCGTAGAGCGGTGCCATTCTGCGGGTGTTTTGTGCGTAGAGAAACGAGTGGTTCTTTCCATGGGCATCGGCATTGCCCGTCACAGCCGCGAAGATCACCGCATCGAGCATGTGCCTGATGTCCAGCACCGGTGTGGTGGACCAATCGCGGATCAGCTGAAAGCACTCGCACAGCGACGGCCCGCCTTCCTGCTGGTATTTGCGTGATGACGGATAACCAAGGGCTTGGCAGAAATCCTCCTGATGCAGACGCCGGACGATCTCGCCGGAAGCCCATTGCACCCGGTCGTATCGTTTGCTGATCAGACATAGCACATTGCCAATTCGCTCTGCCCAGGCTTCGGCGGCGTCCAGTCCAATGCGGCGGGCGAGTGCCATGCACCATGCCTCGTTTTCGGCGAGACCGGGAAAACGCGGTGGCTCGGGTTTGATGATGTGGGTGCTCGCGGTGTCTCCCAGCGGCAATGCCAAGCGGGTTGCACCGCAGGACGTGGAATCGATCACCACCGGCAATTTGACCTGCGCTCCGGCGAGTGAAAGTCGCAGGCCCTGCTCCCCGGCAAGCAACGGTTGATGGGGGAGTCGATCCATGATCTCGATGACCTCCCCCTCGCTTAGCCAACGCACTCCGCTATCGGACGGCGCCTGCCCTTCCATTTCCTCGGACACAAGCGCGATCGCCCCGGCGCATTCACCGCCGATCCTCTCCAGCATCGCAAAATCGTTGTTCGCGCTGATGCCCAAGTTTCTGGCGATCTGATCCCGAGAGTCGGCTTCCGGAAGCAAACCGCCAAAGAAGACATTCACTCGCTGACCAACAAAAGGCTCGGCTTGCAGTGGCAACTGGCGAGACAACGGCAACGCCCCCGCATCCGTCAACCGGGCTTCGTCATACCGGAAGACCAGTCGTTGGCCGTCATCGGTAAGCACACCGACCCGCTTCCCATGCAAGTGGACGATCAATGGTTTCATGGCTCGGAAATTTCGAGTTTCAAACCCAGTGTCCGGACAATCTCCAGGGCTTTGCCCAGTTGGCAGGTCGGCTTGCCCTTTTCCAAGTCGATAATGAACCGCAACCCAGTTCCCGAGGTCATGGCCAAATCTCTCTGAGTCACTTTCAAGCGGCGTCGCTGTTCGCGTATCGCCTGACCGAGGCTTTTTGCATCGATGATTTTCATTGTTCCTGATCGGGAATATTCAATGGTTTCGTCTGCCGATCAAGATAAAAGTTCCCGATCTAGCATATTTGATCAATTTTTGGATCAATGACCCAAATCATGCGTGATCGGGAATATTAGGGGGCTGAGATCGGACTGCGGCTAGGCAGTGATGTGCCCCACCAAAAACCTTGAGCGGCCTTTCTTCGCCGTCAGCGTGAAATCCGCCCTCGCCACGCTTCAAAGTTTTAGCCTAACTTAGGGGTCAGGCCTTGCCTATTGACATATTTTGCTGCTTGGCCTCAAAAAGCTTCGCCTTGGCAGTTTTTTTGAGATGCGAACGATGGCCATCAGCAGGTGGCTCATTCAAAATCTCCACCTCGCGATCCAAGCCGCGCCTGCTTGCCTCGTCGCGCAGTTGCTCGACTCCCTTGCATCAAGAACTTGTCTTCCTGTTGAAGATGTCAATAGGCAAGGCCTGACCC
>Ga0247844_1003354_pt1 | contig 23706 bp, 24 predicted proteins | sample LaCtaG_FD_192421 | JGI IMG/M metagenome (GOLD analysis project Ga0247844, IMG submission 192421) | Freshwater microbial communities from meromictic Lake La Cruz, Castile-La Mancha, Spain - LaCruzMarch201714.5m_1 | ecosystem: Environmental > Aquatic > Freshwater > Lake | place: Spain: Castile-La... | reverse complement strand
AGATCGTTGCTCAGTCTTACGCCTGGATAAGTACAAATGGTAATTTATGTTTGGATTCCCTTGAATGGAACCAAGAACGTGTGAGTGAAGAAATACTGAAAACACTGATGTCAAAATTTGCAATGGAGGTCTTGAAACAAAATCCTCAAATCAAATTCGTGAATGTTGGAAAAGGTGGACAAACCCCAAGGTATTTTAGTGGGGATGCGCTTCTCAGCGAAACACAAAGACAAGGCACGGCATATGGAGACTCAGAATCTCAATATTGCATTCAATCCAGATTGGCTCAAGATGTGACCGAAATGTTGAATGCAACACCTGCGTTGAATCAATTGAATGAAACTTTACAGAAAAAAATTCTATATTTATCAGCCTATTTGGTCACAAATGATTCGAGCCCGGAAAAGATAGCATGTATGTCAAGGTTACTAGAATCTAGTTTTTTCCAACCTTTTCCACCAATACATCAACCATTAACCTCTGAGGATTTTGAGGTTCTAGTCTTTGAGCAATATGTCGTCTTTCCGGACAATAAAAGACAAGGCATTTCTACATTTTGTAAATTACTTAATTGTGAAAGCTTTGATAGTTTCTTGAATTGGTTTTCGACGATACCGCCCCAAGAATGTCTGAATATACTTGTATCGAGAAACCAATTTGGGCGAACAGTAATTCATACTGCTGCAGAGCAACCAAAGTTCTCACCAATAATATTACAGCAACTCCCAGAAAAAGTCCGCCTCGCTGCGGTCCAAGTCAAAGATAATGATGGACAAACAGTATTACACCTAGTCGCAAGTAACCCCGATTCTTTGAAAATAATTTTGGATCAAATTCCAGAAGAAGACCGCCTCGCTGCGCTTCAGGTTAAAGACAGATATGAACAAACAGTATTACACCTAGCCACAAGCAACCCCGATTGTTTGAAAATAGTTTTGGAACAAATTACAGAAGAAGACTGCCTCTCTGCGGTCCAGGTTAAAGATAGAGATGCACAAACAGTATTACACCGAGCCACAAGTAACCCCGATTCTTTGAAAATAATTTTGGATCAAATTCCAGAAAAAGACCGTCTCGCTGCGATCCAAGTTGAAAACATATATGAACAAACAGTACTACACCGAGCCGCAAGTAACCCCGATTCTTTGAAAATAATTTTAGATCAAATTCCAGAAAATGACCGTCTCGCTGCAGTTCAAGTTAAAGGTGATTATGAACAAACAACAGTATTACATTTAGCCGCAACTAACCCCGATTTTTTAAAAATAATTTTGGAGCTAATTCCAGAAAAAGACCGCCTTGCCGCGGTCCAAACAAAAGATACAGAGGGGGAAACAGTGCTCAATGCTGCTGCAAATAACCCTAAGTCTTTTAAAGCAATTTTGGAAATTTATCCACCAGAAGCCCGCGTCGAGGCAGTCAAAGCAGCAGACAATGAGGGTAAAACAGTACTCCATGCTGCTGCAGGGAGTGCTGAGTCCTTAAAAGCAATTTTGGAAATTTATCCACCAGAAAACCGCCTCGAGGCAGTCAAAACAGCAGACAAAGAGAGGGAAACAGTACTCCATGCAGCTGCACGTGCCCTGAGCTATTGTCCTGACAGGTTAGAAGCAATTTTGAAGTGCCTTTCACCAGAAGACCGCCTCGAGGTAGTCAGAGCAGCATACTCGGATGTGAAAACAGTGCAGGATATTTTCAAAAAACACTCTGGGTCTTTTCTAACAACTCTAGACTATCGTACAAAAAATGATTCCCCCTCACCCGTATTAGCTTCTTCAATGTTCAAATCACTAGAGGACCCAAAAGAAGAGACAATCTCATCTTCCGTAAAGAATAAATTGGGAGAGTAATTTAAACTGTGTAAACGAACCGCGAAAAAGCTATAACAAAAGTAAATGAAAAAAATAAAATGACTAATTAAGCAGCTAACTAAATAGGACGGATAAACGGGAATTTACAGCAAAAATTGGACTTGACCCTAAAGGGATCCATTAAAGCGAGGGATTCCCATAAGCATTTGCGCCGCTTTAACTTTAATTGTTATGTATTGGAGTAGGTAAGACTATGGTTATTTATGAGGTGAATTTAGCGATTGATAAGGGGATTTATACTGAGTTTAAATTATGGTTAAAAGAGCATGTGAATGAAATGCTCCAATTTCCAGGGTTTATACAGGCGAGTATATTTAAACCAGAGCTTAATGAGGCGTCTGATCAAGAAAAACTGATTATTCAATATCAGCTAGAGAATATGGACGATTTGGAAAGATACTTTACTGAATTTGCGACTAAGATGCGCGCAGAAGGTATTAAACGATTCAGTGATAAGTTTTCGGCAACGCGAAGAGTTTTTAAGGTGGAGGAGATTATTTCGAAATAAATTATACGTATTTGCGTATATTATATTAATTGATGCATATTAGAGACATATCATGATTTAAAAGATGACTTGGATTTATGTGTATTAGTTCGAACCTAATAGGTAGGCACCATCAAAGGTGTTGGGCGTGTATGTTAATGGCCATTAATGACATTGAACATACAAAAACAAAAGTCCAATCTCCCCCAAACAAATGGGATCTGCGAACGCTTCCATAAAACAATTTTACAAGAGTTTTATCAAGTAACTTTTCGTAAGAAAATATATGAAACGATTGATGCATTACAAAAAGATCTAGACGAATGGCTTCAATACTATAATAATAAGCGAACTCATCAGGGTAAAATGTGTGGTGGTTGTACCCCAATACAAACACTCATCGATGGTAAACAACTCTGGAAGGAAAAGTTTTTGAACGAAATTTGACCTGACAGACACTTCTAAAAAACCGGCGACTGTCAGATAAAGTTTGAGCTACTAGAACTTATATCAGGATGAGCTGCATCTATCATTTTAAATGACCAGTCTTTTTTGCCATTAAACAACCTCTTGCTTCCATCTAGAAGCTGCTTTTTCCAGCTATGAATCTGTTTTGTGTGTACTTCAAATTCTGTTGCTAATTCATTGATTATCTTGTGACCTTTTAATGCTTCTATTGCAACTTTTGTTTTAAATTCTGCACTGAATGTTTTTTTTGGCCATTTTTTTAACCCCAAGGACTATGGTCGATATTTTATCATTAAGTAAAACAGTTTTTACAGAAGAAACGATGCTCTATCCCACAATATCCTTTGAACATTATAAAATCTTACTTGCAGAAATCAAAGGAAGATTAAAAAATGCACAGTTACGGGTTGATATAATTGTTAAATACGAACTTATAAAATTTTACTGGGATATCGGCAAACTGATCATTGAATCTCAAAAGAGAGCTAAATGGGGAAATAAGTTATTTGAGGTTCTAGCAAAGGGTTTGCGTCGTAGTTTTCACAATAAAGAAGGATTCTCTGAGAGAAACCTATATAATATGAGGCAGTTTTATCTTCGTTATCCTGATTTTGAAATTTTTCAGGCACTGCCTGCAAAATTAACGGGGACTCATCATGTTGTATTAATACAAGCGTTTTCCATACAAATTTCATTTTTTATCGGTGAGTAACGGTTTTGTATGGGCAAGGTTTTTTTTGGTGGTTGGGATTGTTTTAGTGATTGAAGGCTTAAAAGGAAAATAGTCTATCCTATGCGTTGACAATATTTTCTATAGATTGAATATCTTCGGACGAGAGTTCAAAGTCATCAATGTTTAAATCATCAGTCATATGCTGTGGATTGGTTGTGCCAGTTAATGCCAATATTCCTATTTGTAATGCAAAGCGAAATATAACTTGTGGAATGGTTTTATTATATTGTGTGCTTAGTGAACGCATGTATGGGGTTAAAAGATAGGGTTGATTGGCAGTGAGCAAAGAAAATCCCTGATAGATGATGTCGTGCTTTTTACAAAATAGCCTAACATCCTGATCCCACTTAGATGCAGCGAAACATCGATTTTGTATGAATAATGGTTTTACAGAAACTTTTTTGTATAACGTTTCAACCTGTTCAATGTTGACGTTTGAAATGCCGAGAACCTTAACTTTACCATCAAGTACTAATGTTTCCATTGCTTGCCATATTTCCAAATCGGCATCAATGATGCCATGGGATAAAGCAGGACCATGAAGAATATAGGAATCAATGTAGTCTGTTTGCAAATGTTCCAGTGAACTGGCGAAGGATTGCCTGACTTGATTGGTCAATGAATCAAGCTCATCATAGGGTTTGCGGTGATCTTGTCCATGTACAGAAGTGAATTTAGTTTGAATAAATAAATCACTACGCGTTTTTTGACTGGATTTTAAAAATTGCTGAATCCCAAGTCCAACCCCAACCCCCTCTTCGAAATAATGCCTACGCTGATTAGCTGTATCAATACCCTTAAATCCTGATGTTAGCGCCTGGGTCACATGTCGTTGTGTGTCATCTTCTTTCCATGCCGTTCCATACAAAATAGGTGGGATGAAGGTATGATGTTGTTCTATCGTCATTTTGATCACCAATCTATCACATCGCCATCAAAGCGATGGAGTACATCAGCGTGACTTTGAGAAAGATGCTTGTCAGCTTGATTGAGCATTCCTGCAACACTGGTTTGAACATCAATCAACGCATCAGGACCACCCATATTTGTTTTTACCCATCCTGGATGAATGAGCATGACATGAATCCCTTTGTCTTTTACGTCAATTGCAAAGCTGCGCATGACGGAGTTAAGCGCGGTTTTGCTGGCACGATAAGCATAGGACCGGCCCCTTTCATTATCTGAAATACTACCCATTTGAGAGCTCACTACTAAAATATTTTTCTCGCTGCTTGACTGAATATTTGGAAGTAAGGCATCACTTAGCTTTACAACGCCGATGCAATTTACATTGAAGACGTTAATGAAGTTTTCTCTGTCAATATTCCCAACAGTTACACCTTGCTCACCACTCATTCCAGCATTGTTAACCAGAAAATCAATGGGACGGTTATTAAGTGTTTGTTTTAGGGATACAATGTCGTTGTCGTGCGTCACATCTAATTGGAGTACTTCATCAGCCAACGCATTCAGTTCAGTTGCGTTTGCAGGATTACGGCAGCATCCAATGATATAATATCCTTTGTCTTTTAGCTGGCGAGAGAACTCCAAACCAAGACCTCTATTAGCACCTGTAATGAGCGCGGTTCTCATAGGCTCCCCTCATGAGGTTTTTTAAACTTCCATCGATGCCACATAATAGGTGTTGCAGCTAAATTTTTTTTTGCAAAAATAACAGGATCTTCGGCTTCAGTTGGAGCATTCAAGCATACCAACGCATAGCCATTCTTTCTTTTCATTAAGCGACGAAAAAAAGTGCCTTCGCTCGTTTCTATAATGCAATCATGCCCAACGCATTCATTGATTTTTTGCGGAATGATGTATTGAGTGCCACCAACAAAATCGCCTTGAGCATATCGTGGCTCCATCGTGTCATCAGAAACCATAATGACAATCGCATTTGGGTTATTCATTCTAAAAAAATCGATTTCTTTTTGAATGGTGTTTTCTTTATCTAATAAGGGGGTAATACCTTGATCAAGCGGGGGGTATGGGGTGAACTCCGACTCCAGCAAGGCTGGACTTTTACCTGCCCCTTCCAGTAGCCACTGCATTGAACAACTGACCCCAGTATTGTGAAATATTTCAACTAATTTTGATGCGGCTTTGTCGGTCAACGGGTTTCTGGCTAGCTCCGATGACTGAAGTGTATGCATGCTGATCCCATATTTATCTTCCAAATCTTTGCGTGAAAGACCGGCGAGCGTTCGTGTCATTTTAACACGACGCCCAGCATGTACTTTTTGATCGCCATTATTTATTTCAATCATAAACCTAAAAAATCCTTTTAACTTATACGCCAGTTATGTATATTTTACATAAAAATACTCATTCGGTGAATGTTTTTCATGGAGAGGCGCTGTGAAGCGACGAGGTTCATTCAATTTGTACTCTGTGAGCACTCTTGAAAACAGATTTCATTTTGTATTTTCACTTAACTTACTTATTTATTTGGTGTCACAGGCAGGATTTGAACCTGCGACCTGCCCCTTAGGAGGCGCAAAGTTTTAAATTTTATGTTGTCCGGAAAAGTCCATAATTCCTTATAAAATATAGCATTTATCCTATTGCGTTGTCCGATCTTGTCCATTAAAATGCGCTCACATCCTATGCTTTTTAGGTACCTGTATAGGCACCCATTGTCATCATTTAAATTACCTCGCGAGGTCACAGTATTATGAGCAGGAAGCCACCTGAAAACAAACTAATTATTCGCAATAGCACAGCCGAGTTTCTTATTTTTACGCAACAAGCGGGTGAAAGTGGAATTGAAGTGCGTTATGAAGAGAGGACCATTTGGTTAACGCAAAAGCTGATTGCTGAATTGTTTGGTGTGACCATACCTACTATTAATGAACACCTTAAAAACATTTTTGAATCTCAGGAGCTTGACCAAAATTCAGTCATTAGGAAATTCCTAACAACTGCCAACGATGGTAAAAATTACAATACTCAATATTACAATCTTGATGCAATTATATCTGTTGGCTACCGTGTTAATTCTAAACGTGCCACCCAATTTCGCCAGTGGGCAACCCAAGTTTTAAGTGAATTTTCTATCAAGGGTTTTGTTCTTGATAAAAAACGACTTGAAAATGGCAACTTTCTTGGGGAAGACTACTTTGAGCAGCTGCTAGAAGAAATTCGGGAAATTCGTCTCAGTGAGCGTCGTTTCTATCAAAAAATCACCGATATTTATGCGACCAGTGTTGATTACAATAACAATGCGCCAACGACACGAGATTTTTTCGCTAAAGTACAAAATAAACTGCACTATGCAATTCATGGTCACACTGCGTCAGAACTTATAATCAATCGCGCAGATAGCAACAAGCTGTATATGGGGCTCACGAGTTGGGAACACAGCCCACATGGAAAAATTCTTAAAACTGATGTGCCAATTGCAAAAAATTACCTGACATCAGAAGAATTAGATTCTCTCGGTCGTATAGTCAACGCCTATTTAGAATTAGCAGAAGATCGCGCCAGACGAAAAATTCCAATGACAATGGAGGATTGGGCTACACGATTAGATAAATTTCTTGAATTTGATGAGCGTGAAATTCTAAAAAATGCAGGAAAGATTAGCGCAAAAATTGCTAAAGATCATGCTGAGAGTGAGTTTGAAAAATATCGCATCATACAAGATCGTCTTTTTGAGTCGGATTTTGATAAAGAGATTAAAGCACTTGAAGAACAAATGAGCTTTCGAAATAAAGAGGGTGAATAAGAGAACAAAGATTCGGGAGACAGTGTCTCCCGAATTCAGAATTATCAATTATGCAGAGACCATCTGCACTAACTGTGCAACAACATGTTGCACAATTTAAATGAATCAATTATTGACCAATTCGGAATTCAGTGAATCCCGAATTGAAAAGTCTCAATTGTGCAGGAGCCTCTTGCACAATTAAGTAAATGTAATTGGTCAACAGCTTGCTGACCAATATGGGAGTCACTGGCTCCCATATTTTGCAACGTTGCGTTGCAAAATTAATTATCAGGAACATATATGGGAAAACTAACTGCTAAAGCTGTAGAAAAAGCAGCTCCTCGTGATAAAGAATACAAGCTACATGACGGTGAAGGTCTTTTTTTGCGAGTTCGTTCAAGTGGCGCAAAAAGCTGGCTTTTTTCTTATAGTTTACCTGGTGATAAGCGTTTAGTGCGTATGACCATTGGTACTCCTAAAGATCTCAGTTTGAAAGATGCACGCGATAAAATTAGAGAATTACAAAATCTTGTTGAGGAGGGTATCGATCCACGTACAGCAAAAGCCGCAGTTATTGCTGAAAATATGCAAGCAGTTACTATGCAGGTTTTATTTGATCGCTGGATTGAATTTGAAAAAGTAACGCAACGGGTTACCGATAAGTGGATTAAAAGACATGAAGATCGTTGGCGGTTGCATCTTCAAAAGCCGCTAGGTTGCATATTAGCAAAAGACGTAACACGGGCTCATTTATCAGGGGCATTAGATGCTATGACTCAAAAAGGAATCAAAGAAGAAACAAGGAAAGCATTATCCTCTCTTAATTTAATGATGGATTATGGTCTCACACGCCATCTAATTGATCAAAATCCAGCTCGCCTATTAAAGCCAAAAGATTTTGCAGCGACAGCCAGCAGATCAAAAGATCGAGTGTTATCTCTGATTGAATTACGCAAATTATGGTTAGCTTTAGAACAAGCTAGTGCAGTAGAGAAAGGAGAGTTAAATATATCTGAAATGTCAGCAATTACTGTGAGTGCAATTAAATTATTGATTTTGACTGGTGCACGTCGAGGTGAAGTTGCTGCTATGCGTTGGGATGAAATTAATTTTGCAGAGGGTATTTGGTTTCTACCTTCAACAAGAACTAAAAACCGTCAAGCACATACTATTTACCTTTCCTCGTTATCTTTGCAAATCCTGCAAGATTTAAAATCACTATCTGGACATTCACAGTTTATTTTTGATACTGGTCGTTATGCAAATGGCGGTCATATTCATGAAGACTCTCTAACTGGTGTTGTAGCGCGCTTAAGAGGCAGCACTAAAGGTGTAAAAAAGAAAATAATTACTGACGCTCCGTTAGTCAATATGCCACCTTTTACAATACATGATTTACGCAGAACAGCAGCTACAGCTTGGGGAGAATACTTGAAAACTGAACCACATGTAATTGAAAGGATGTTAAATCATCAACAATCGAATAAGTTAATCGCTACTTATCAAAGAGCAATTTATGCCGAAGATCAAAAGAAAGCATGGTTATCTTGGGGTAACTTGATTGAGCACCAGATAACAAATGAACCGAATAATATTGTGATGATAAGAAATACAATGAATGTTTAGTTGAGAGGTTATTATGTTAGAAGAAACAGATGTACTTGATAACGCGAAAGCAGATATGGATTATTGGTGTAAGTTTACTTGGTTAACAATAGATCAGCTGACGGCTTTATCGTTTGGGATAAATCCTGATATTATTAATATGGAAAGCATTAAAAAAACTCCTTGAAGAAGATCTAAAAACATTCTTATGCCAAGCTGCACAGAGAATGGGGATTGACATGTATGTTGCCAAATATTTCCAATTTAGAGAACAGTTATTTAAACAGTTTATTGCCTTAGCACATTTACCTAAGCCTGAATTTGCTAAAGACAGTGTGTATATAAATCTGAAGAATGGAACATTCGAGATAACCCCTCACCATACTACATTAAGACCATTTAATCCTCAGGATTTTATAACTTATCAATTAGGGTTTGACTATAATCCTGAAGCCAAAATACCCTTGTTTGAAGCCTATTTGAATAAAGTATTACCCGATAAAAGTAGCCAAAAAGTTCTTGCTGAGTATTTAGGATATGTATTTATTAGGCCTAGTTATTTGAAGCTGGAAAAAACATTATTGCTCCATGGCAGTGGTGCTAACGGTAAATCAGTCTTCTATGAAATAGTTAGGAAATTACTAGGTGAACAAAACACATCTGAATTTTCTCTACAAAATTTGACTCATGAAAATGGATATTACAGAGCAATGATCGCCAATAAACTTGTTAATTATGCTAGCGAAATAAGCGGCAAATTAGAAGCATCAATTTTCAAACAATTGGTTAGTGGTGAACCGGTGGAAGCACGCTTACCTTATGGCAAGCCATTTATTCTCACTGAATATGCCAAAATGATTTTTAATCGCAATGAATTACCAAAAGATATCGAACACACAGATGCATATTTCCGTCGTTTTTTAATCATTCCCTTTACGGCAACCATTCCAGAGAATGAGCAAGATACACAACAATCCTTGTGTTATGCGCAAAATGTTAAGGATTATAAATTAGAAAAGTATTATGTTAATTCTGGTGTTAAATTAGCCAATTGCTTCGTGCAGCAAGCAAATTTATTGGCTAAGTTACAAGGTCTCTGAGACCAAAAAATAACGGTGGAGCGAGTCGAAGTACACCAAGGAGGTCAAGCTATTGTAGGTAATATTCAAGGGGGTAGCAGCAATAAGGAAAAAATATGAAAACAACCTCAAGAACAGGGAGAAAACATTATGCATTCGAGTCAGCACCTCGGTGTGGAGCAAAAACCAAAGGTAATGGTGGTAGGCCTTGTAAATGTCCTGCTATTAGAGGAAAAACACGTTGCCGTGTTCATGGTGGTGCGCGAGGCTCTGGAGCTAAGTTTGGTAATACAAATGCTTTAAAGCATGGTGAAACCACAGCTGAAGCTAAAGCTTTCAGGTAGGAGATCAAACAGGCTATTAAATTTAGTAAAAGCTTAATTAATAAACTGAAGTAATCTAAAATGAATTTCAATTCTCAAAAATAATTGATGGTGGGTGGGGGTGTCAGGGTTTTTCGTTCACTGGTAGTCATCCGGTGGCGCACAATCTTCTCAGCTTCTCTGCCAGCGTATTTTGAAAGGATAAAGTGGATTAATTTTAGCTTTTTTACAAAGGGCAGCTTTATATTTTGATTTACTTAGTGTGCTCTTGACATAAATGTAAAAATAAAAAACAATATGGCATTAATTTGATGTTGTGAGCGTTTATGTTTGAACCTATTTTACAGACCTTTTATAATTACGATTGGATCATTATTTCAATAGGCACAGCTGGAGAAAATGAACAACAACAATGCCCTCCGTTTGCAAAACAATTAGCAGCTCAAGAAAAAGTTGTTATTTATAATATGGATCCTGGGTTTACAGAAGATAACATTGTTGACGAAAAAGGCTTAACCATTTTCCGTTTAAAAGCATCTTTCCCATTTCATAGAAATACTCAGTCATGCCAGATTTTATCTGAAAATTTTCGTATTTTAATCAGCGAGTTACTTAAGAATAACAAAAAAGTTGTGTTATTGACTTCTACTATTCCAGCACTACCCGATGCATTTTTAATGGCTGCATATGAAAATAAACAATTTCTTGAGTCATCCAATCTATTTGTTATTGGCAGCTATGTTAAAGATTTCTTAACTATTGTATATAATCCCATTTTTCTCAAAAATTGGTATGAGGCGCATTTACATAACAATAGCCCACTAATTCGCAATACTCCCAAAGAGCATATTGCATTTTGGGGTTGGATGAAAAAGCCTACGGATACTTATTATTCTCTTGGCGACAACGAAGAGTCAAGAGATGCGCGTTTTAAGGAGATTCAAACCCAGTTTTTAAGTATGGGAAAAGTAGTAAAAACGTTAAAAGATCTTCATTCTGAGGATCTGACAAGTACCATAGCTGTTTTACCAAAAATTCCATCGGCGTTAGATGAAGGTTTACAGCAGCTAAAATTAACTATACATGAATTGTCTGAATATGCATCATCTTCGAAACAACAACCCATTGTAGACTTAGCAAAATCTTTGAAACAAAAAGTCGATGGATTTTTCAATGGTGATTTTTTTAGCCAAGATACAACTACCATGTTGAGAAACTTTCATGACTTTAAAAGTGTTTTTACTAAAGAACTTCATTCAGAAGACAGTATTATTAATACTAAGGCAAAACAAATAGTTCTGAACATTCTTATTGCGTTAACTGGGATTGGGACAATCCTGTTATGTATGCACGGGATAAAATCATACTATCAAACGGGGCAATGCAGCCTATTTTTTCAAAAAGGTGTTTCTTTACAAGAGCATGTTTCTCATATTGAAGCTGCGGTTAAGGAAGTAGACGAGGCATGCACAAGCATGGTTGCTTGATAAATTTTGATTTTTTTGAAATTACAAAAATTATTTAGGCCCCTAGATAGGTCCCAGAAAAATAAATTAGGTAGATAAGTTATTTTTAAAAAAGATAACCCATTGATTTCATTGGTGTCCCAGGCAGGATTTGAACCTGCGACCTGCCCCTTAGGAGGGGGCCGCGCTATCCAGCTGCGCCACTGGGACGAATGGGCCAAGTTTATCGGGATTTATGGTAAAACTCAAGGTTACATGCCTACATAATTCGGTCCGCCACCACCTTCAGGGGAGGTCCAGAAAATATTTTGTTTCGGATCTTTAATATCGCATGCTTTGCAATGAATACAATTTTGGGCATTAATTTGTAGTCGAGGGCCAAAATTGGATTGCACCATTTCATAGACTTGAGCTGGGCAATATCTGGTTTCAGGTGATGCATATAAATGATAATTGACATTAATAGCAATTGTTGAATCTTTAATTGTTAAATGTGGCGGTTGGTTTTCTTCATGATAGGTATTGGTGAGAAATACAGACGATAATTTATCGAAAGTGATAATGCCATCAGGCTTAGGATACGCGATGGGTTTACTATATTTGGCAAGTTTAAGGCTTAAATGGTCGGCACGATTTTTGAAAGTCCAAGGTGATTTCCCTTGGGTGATATAGGTTTCCCAAGCGGCAAGAATCAATCCAGGAATCAGACCATAATGAAATCCTGGCCGAATATTTCTCACGCGATAGAGATCAGTCATTATCCAACTTTTCGCAATATTTTTGCTAAAGGTCAATACCTCTTGTCCCTTGGCTTGTTGCTTTTCTAAAAAATGGATACAGGATTTTGCCGCAATCATTCCTGATTGCATGGCACAATGGATGCCTTTAATTTGTGGAACATTTAAAAATCCTGCAGTATCACCAATGAGCATCCCGCCGGGGAATGTGAGTTTGGGGAGCGATTGCCATCCGCCTTCAACAAGTGATTTAGCGCCATAGGCAATGCGTTCGCCACCGACTAGAAGTCTTTTAATGCTGGGGTGGGTTTTTAAACGCTGCATCTCTTCAAATGGATTAAAGTAGGTGTTGGTGTAATCCAAACCTACGACTAGACCAATGGAGACTTTGTTGTCTGGAAGATGATAGATAAAGGAGCCACCATAGGTTTTATGATTTAATGGCCAGCCTACGGTATGCACAGCCAAGCCTGGTTGATGAAACCTGCTGTCGACACTCCATACTTCTTTAATACCGAGACCATAGGTTTGTGGCGATTTCCCTACTCTCAGCTGAAAACGCTGTATAATTTGACCACTTAAATATCCACGGCAACCTTCTGCAAATAAGGTTTGACGCGCATGTAGGTGCATCCCTTGTTGGTAGTTATTAGTTTTTTTGCCTTTTTTGTCAATGCCCATGTCACCAGTACCGACACCTAATACATGTCCGGCTTTATTATAAATGACCTTTGTGGCCGCAAAACTGGGGTAGATTTCAACACCCAGTTCAATGGCTTTGTTCGCTAAATATTGGCATAGTTCACCCAAGCTAATGATATAGTTGCCATCATTTTTCATAGGCCTGGGGGTTGGTAAACGCAGCGCATGTTTCTGAGTTAAATAATAAAACTTATCTTGTGTGACAGGGGTAAGCAAGGGGCCATTTTGCCACTCATCTGGCAAAAGTTCTTGTAAAGCAATCGGATTTAAAACTGCTCCAGAAAGAATATGGGCACCGACTTGAGCACCTTTTTCAAGCACACAAATTTTAATGTCTAACGCTTTACTGTTTGCTAGTTGTTTTAAGTGAATTGCGGCAGCCAAACCTGAGGGACCTGCGCCAACAATAATGACATCAAATTCCATTGTTTCTACATCCTGAGTCATCAAAAACCTCATATTATTTTTCACGATCTTTTGTTAAGCTTGGCATGTGAAATTGTATCTGGCAAGTACTCGGAGAATAAACAAATGCAAATTTGGCAACGTTTGGTTGAATTGGAAATCTCAGGTAGCGATTTTGGTCTTAAGTGGCCCAATTCATTGGAAATTTTAGCGCAAATTGAAAGTGAATGTCAGGAGATTAGAGAACATTTACAAGCAGGGGATTGCACAAGCCCCGAGCTTCAAGACGAAATAGGTGATCTGATGCATGCGGTGATGTCTTTGTCTTGGTTTTGTGGGTTTAATTCGAAAACGATTTTAACGCGAAGTTGTGATAAGTTTGAGTCAAGACTGAATATGATGAAGCAGATTATCAAAGAGCAAGGGCTTCAAGATATGAAAAACAGACCTTTTGCAGAACTGATGCAGCTTTGGGACGAGGCCAAGCGGCGATTATGAGGTAGGCGTTTTTTGTCCATATATAAACACAAAATTAAAAAATGTAACAATTTATTTAGTAGTTGTGTAAAATACAAAAATATCTTCTTTTTAATTGAACTATGAAACGAGAACTCTTATTACGTCGCCCCTTGGCTTTGACCCTAGGATGGCGCTATACGCGCGCTAAAAGTAAAAGCCATTTTGTATCTTTTATTTCTTTAAGTTCGATGTTGGGAATTGGTTTGGGGGTGGCGGTGCTGATTACTGTATTGTCGGTGATGAATGGATTTGATGTGGAAATACATCATCGGTTTTTTTCAATGGCACCTGCAGTTACTATCAATGGTCGTGATGAGGGTATTGCCCAGTGGACAAAATTAATTAAGGTTTTTGAGCAAGATAAAAAAGTGGTTGCTGCAGCTCCTTTTATCAGTACGCAAGGATTGGTCTCTTTCCAAGGACAAGTTCAACCCTTGGTGATTTCCGGGGTTGATTTAAAGCAGGAGGAAGGTTTTTCTGAGCTTTCAAAAAAACTATTAGTAGGGCGTCTTCAACCCGCACCTGATTTTGGAATTTGGTTGGGGGAAAGTCTCGCTGATTCACTAGGGGTAATGGTTGGTGATAAAGTCACTGTGATGCTGCCTCAAGCTACTCCAACACCGGTGGGGATGATTCCTCGGTTTAAACGCTTTACCGTTGCAGGTGTTTTTTCTGCTGGTCATGGATTTAATTTTGATAGTAAGCTTGCTTTTATTCAATTGAAGGATGCGCAACTACTTCTACAGATGGGTTCTAATGTTAGTGGCATTAAATTAAAAATGCATAATGTGTACCAAGCCCCTGAATACGCACAATCGCTTGCCAATCGTTTAGGACAAAATTATGCGATAGGTGACTGGACATTGACCTATGGCCCCTTTTTCCAAGCCATCAAAATGGAAAAAACCATGATGTTTTTTATTTTATTGCTTATCATTGCGGTGGCCGCATTTAATTTAGTCTCTTCTTTAGTGATGGTTGTCACCGATAAACAATCGGAAATCGCAATTTTACGAACGCTTGGGTGTACACCAAAGATGGTGATGGCGATTTTTATGACACAAGGGATGTTGCTAGGTTTTGGGGGAGTGTTCTTTGGAGTCATCTTAGGCTTGCTTTTAGCGACCAATGCCACGCATATTGTTGATTTTCTTCAACATTATTTGGGGGTGCAATGGTTGTCCTCGAATATCTACTTTGTTGATCATCTTCCAGTTCATATTGATTGGCATGATATTATGAATATTATTCTTATGGCCTTAGGATTAAGCTGGTTAGCTACCATTTATCCCTCTTGGCGTGCCGGTAAAATTATCATTACGGAAGCTTTGCACCATGAGTAAGACGGAATCATTGATTGAGGCCTCTCAAGTCTCTAAAATATTTATTGATGTCGACACCCATATCGCTGTACTTAAAGATATCGATTTTACCTTAAAGCACGGTGAACGGATTGCCTTTGTCGGACCATCAGGTTCGGGTAAAAGCACCTTATTACATTTGCTTGGTGGTTTGGATTTTAGCACTAGCGGCACCGTGTCGGTCGTAGGTGAAAATTGGTCAAAGATGTCTGAAGAAAAACGCTGCCTTTGGCGTAATCAGTGCCTTGGTTTTGTCTATCAGTTTCATCATTTATTGCCTGAGCTATCGGCTTGTGAAAATGTGATGTTACCTTTATTGTTGCAAAAAGTGAGTTTTAAAGAAGTACGACTGCGTGCCGAAGAACTATTAGCTCATATGGGGCTCGCTAAACGGCTAGCCCATCATCCTCATCAGCTTTCAGGGGGTGAGCGACAGCGGGTAGCAATTGCACGTGCGATGGTAACACGCCCGAAATGTATTTTAGCTGATGAGCCGACTGGTAATTTAGATCGAGAAACCGCACATTTGATGCTGGATTTGTGGAATCAACTGAATCAGCAGTATCACACGGCGATGGTCATTGTCACACATGATCTGACCTTGGCAAAAAAAATGGATAAAGTCTATCAATTAAATAACGGTGGTTTATCTTTGCTTTGATAAACGATAGGAGTGACATTACTTATGGAAATACAAAAAGAAGAACTTCCTAGCTATGCTATACAATCATATGAGCCCCATCAGTTAACCATTGCTGGAAAGGTGTACACCCAGTCTTTACTGGTTTGTGCACAAGAATTGATTTGTCCTTGGGGTGGTCCTGCAGGTCAAGATTTGGATGTAAATGATTTTTTGCAACTAGATTTGTCAAAAATTGAACTTATTATTGTTGGGCAAACTCAAGATTACCTTCAAATACCTGTCAACATTCGCCGATACCTATTCGAACAACGCATCGGTATTGAAACAATGAATTTAGGGGCTGCTTGTCGAACTTTTAATATATTGTTGAGTGAAGATCGACAGATATTAGGAATCTTTAGGCTAAATCAATAAAAGCATTTCATTTGAGTTAAGAATCTTTTAAACTGCAAATTAAGATTTTTTTGATTAAAACACGATGCTCAATGTCATTGTAGATGCTTGCCACCCCAACCCTAAGACTTTTGCCCATCCTTTTTATTGCGAGCAATCATGGCATATGAATTTAATGCATGCCACCAATCGATCTCAAGGGATAGCGCGTTTATTAGCGAGAGAAATAGGGTTGCCAGAAGGGCAATGGCACATCGCCACACCCATCCACTGGGAGGCGAGTCATAATGATGTCATGATTGTAGCCGAAGGGCCGCAGGCGTTTACGCAAGCGGCTCTGCATGTTTTCCAACAGTTTCTTGAAGCTGATGGTATTGAAGTCTACCCCTATTCATCCCATCTTTGGTTATTTCAGACCACACAAATGTCTCCTTTAGATTCAGCTTGCTTATATCAAGTGATGAATTGCTCATTTAAAAATTTTTTAGTGGATTTGCCTACGGATTGGCGAACGTGGTTCACTGAAATACAAATGCTTTTTTATCGAGAATTAAAACCCAGCCATTCGCCCATTAATGGGGTTTGGGTATGGGGAACGGGAGATCTGCATTTGCCACAAGAGATCTGGGCAATGGGAGATTTCCCAGGGATTGAAGCCAAGCCTTGGACGCTTAAAACCCCCCTCCTCGCCGAGGGTGTATTATTGGTTGGAGCATCCCATGCCACACAAATCGAGAGTTTTTTTTCTAAACAAGATGTTCAGTGGTGGTGGCGTGATCAATTCTATCAAATATTAAAGCCTTCGCTATGGCAAAAATTGAGAGCTTGGATACACCATGAAAATTGAACGAAGACAGCTCATTGAAGATTCTCATCTCCCTTTGATAGACCGACTGTATCAGTCGCGTGGTGTGACGCTTGAAGAAGCGCAAACCGATTTGGCCTCCCTTTTGCCTTATCATCTTATGATGAATATTGATAAAGCAAGTGAAAGATTGGTTATAGCAGTCACTTGCCAACAGCGTATGCTTATCATTGGCGATTTTGATGCCGATGGTGCAACCGCCAGTGCATTGGCGGTTTCTGCACTGCGGGTGATGGGAGCCCAGCATGTTGATTTTTTAGTCCCCAATCGTTTTTCATTTGGTTATGGTTTAACAGTAGGAATTGTCGAGCAAGCTTTTTTATTAAAACCCGATCTGATCATTACCGTTGACAATGGTATTTCCAATATTGATGGTGTAGAAAAAGCAAAATCTCTCGGAATGGATGTGTTAATTACCGATCATCACCTTGCAGGAGCAGTATTGCCAGAAGCGGATGTGATTATCAATCCCAATCAACCGCATGATACATTTCCAAGCAAAGCCATTGCTGGCGTGGGGGTGGTGTTTTATGTGATGTCCGCGTTACGACGGGCTCTCGAGGCCCAAGGATGGTTTGCCCAGATAGGGCGCGCTGTGCCCAATATGGCGCAATTTTTGGATTTGGTGGCCTTAGGAACAGTTGCTGATGTAGTTCCCTTGGATAGAAATAATCGTATTATGGTAAAACACGGGTTGATGCGTATTCAAAAAGGACTGGCTCGTCCTGGAATTGAGGCTTTAATTCATGTCTCTGGTCGAATACGTCAACAATTAAAAGCTAGTGATTTGGGCTTTGCTTTAGCGCCACGCTTAAATGCAGCCGGTCGTTTGGATGATATGGCTTTAGGAATTCATTGTTTGCTTTCCGATTCTATAGAGCAAGCAAAGCCAATGGCAAGCCAATTGGATCAGCTTAATGTGGAAAGACGGCAAATCGAAGCGGAAATGCAAGAGCAGGCTTTACAGCATCTTCAGCAAGCGTTTGGTGCTGTTGGAATGAATACCAGTGCGATATGTCTGTATCATGAAACGTGGCACCAAGGTGTGATAGGTATTTTAGCTGGGCGATTAAAAGATAAATTTAAAAAACCCACGATTATTTTTGCCAACGGCGATAAAGGTGAGTTAAAAGGTTCAGCCCGATCGGTTCAAGGAATTCATATTCGTGATATATTGGCTGCGATAGATTCTCATCATCCAGAACTTATTATCAAGTTTGGTGGTCATGCTATGGCTGCAGGGCTTGCCATTGCGCGTGAAGATTATCAAAAATTTACCCAAATTTTTGATAATCAAATAGAATTTTTAAATTATGAGCCCCAAACCAGTGTCTGGACTGATGGTGAGCTGGATATTGATGATTTGAACATGAATACCGCTGATTTGATTCAACAGGCAGGCCCCTGGGGACAAATGTTCCCTGAGCCTTGTTTTGATAATGTGTTCAAAATCATCGAACAACGTATCGTCGGTCAAAAGCACCTGAAGTTGTTGTTACAAATGATGGGTGGCCAGCAAATGATTGATGCGATTGCATTTAATATTGACACCGAGGTCTGGCCTCAGCATCGAGCGCAGTATGTGCGAATGGTGTATCAATTGGATATCAATGAATATCAGGGACGCAGGCGTCTCCAACTGATGGTTCAATGTCTAGAAGCTGTTGATGCGCCTGAAATTAGCGAGCCATCTTATGTTTAAAATCATTGTATTGTCTTTAGCTGTAGCTAATACATGGGCTTCAAGCCATCACCCCGAACAATTTTTATCGCAATTAAAAAATGATCCTCATGCCACAGAAAAGATTTACCAACAATTTTGTGCCAATTGTCATGCAAAAGATCCTTTAATTCCTGTAGGGGCTCCAATCGTTGGAAACAAAGCGGATTGGAAGCCACGTATCAAAAAAGGTCTTCCGTGTCTATTGAATAGCACCATGAATGGCATAGGCATAATGCCTGCACGAGGTGGTTGTTTTGAGTGTAGCGACGAGCAATTGACTATGATTATTAATTACATGACGAATCAATAAAAAATTCATAAAGTATTTTTTTTAAATCTTTTACTAAAGTTTTGAGCACCGTGTTCGATATATTTGATAATGCAATTGAAAGGAGAAACTCAAATGCGGATCAAAGTATGGTTAACGGTGTTGCCATTTGTACTAACAGGTTGTCAAACCATGACGTCAAAAAGTGTCCCCATTGTTGACGATGCAGGACATGTTCATTATACAGCGTCGATGGACTCAGACAGTCGAGGAAGTTTTACTTTTCCATCCACTCAAGAAGCGACAGGTAAAAAAGTGTTTATTTTTGACCCTAGTGCTCATGCGTGGGCAGCTTATGACAAGAATGGTCAGTTGGTTAAAACCGGTAGTGCTTCAGGCGGGGCGGACTATTGTCCTGATATCGGTCGTCCTTGCCGTACAGTGACGGGGACATACCATGTGTATTCTAAAAAAGGTGCCGATTGTACTTCAAGTTTATATCCTGTAGAAACTGGAGGGGGCGCTAGAATGCCTTACTGCATGCACTTTTATGAAGGCTACTCGATTCATGCGGCTTATGATGTACCCAACCATAATGCCAGTCATGGATGTGTTCGGGTATTGCCTGATGCCGCAAGATGGCTCAATCAAGACTTTATTAATGTCGGAACCACTGTCATTGTAAAGCAGTATGAGGGTATATAATTCACAAGGTGTATCCATGTCAATGGATACACCTTGCTATTTTGTATAAGATTTGGGATGATCCATTCATGATGTGATGGAGTCCAGTATGCAAAAGCGGGTAAAAATTCCAGTCGTAATCCAAAGTGGTAAAAAATATCAAACTGAGCAAGGCTTTAGTGCCATTAAAGATGGAATGAAGGCTTGTGAAACAACAGAATATGAGCGTCTTCCAAAACCCAAGTGGTTACGGATTAAAGCGGTGATGTCACCAAAATACCAAATGGTAAAAGACAAGGTAAAAGAGCATCGTCTAGCCACTGTCTGTGAAGAGGCAAAATGCCCTAATATCAGTGAATGCTGGTCTCATGGCACAGCGACCATTATGTTAATGGGGGCTGTTTGTACGCGTGCCTGTCGTTTTTGTTCTGTTGATACGGGCAATCCAAACGGTTGGCTTGATAAGGATGAACCCAGCAATATCGCTCTGACAGTTGAGCTTATGAATTTAGATTATATTGTGTTGACCTCAGTCAATCGCGATGACTTGTCCGATGGCGGGGCTTTGCACTATGCGGATAGTATTCGTGCTATTAAACAAAAATGTCCAAGCACTAAAGTTGAAGCACTTACCCCTGATTTTCAAGGCTGTCATCAAGCGATTCGCACTTTACTCGATAGTGGTGTGGATGTATTTGCTCAAAATGTTGAAACAGTTGAGCGTTTAACCCATCCTGTGCGAGATATTCGTGCAGGCTATCATCAAACGATTGATGTGTTGCGTTATGCTAAACAATATCGCCCTGATGTGCTTACCAAAACCAGTTTAATGTTAGGTTTAGGTGAAACCATGGATGAAGTATTAAAAACCATGGATGAGCTCAGAGAAGCCCAAGTTGACATATTGACCTTGGGGCAATACTTGCAACCGACGCGCAATCATTTACCCATCGAGCGCTATGTTTCCCCCGAAGAGTTTAATTGGCTTCGCGACCAGGGATTAGCAAAAGGCTTTTTTGAAGTCGCATCTGGTCCTATGGTTCGTTCGAGTTATCGGGCCGATCGGGTTTTCAAAAAAGACAACTTAGGTCTAAGGCTGGATGATAATTCGGGTAGTTATTAGAACCAATCTTACCATTTCATAATTCATTTTGAGGTTGAAAGGGCGGCCTATATTAAGAGTGTATTTTATACTTTAGCCCTATTTCGACCGATTATTTTAGCTGGTGCTCCAGCGACAATATCACCAGCAGCAACATTTTTTGTTACCACACTATTTGCTCCAACAATAGCTTTTTCACCAACTTCAATATTACCAAGTATTGAGCAACCCGCACCTAAAAAAGCTCCTCGGCGAATTTTTGGATGACGATCCATGTGATCTTCTAAGTTTGTTAATTTACTGGCTAAACTTACTCCCTGCCAAATAGCGACGTCAGATTCAACTACCGATGTCTCACCTATGACAACACCTGTGCCATGATCAATAAAAACAGGGGCAGAAATTTTTGCTGCGGGATGAATATCAATTGAAAACATAGTTGAACTCCAATGTTGAATTAAAACTGCTAATTCTTTTTGATTATTTTCCCATAACACATTTGCAAAACGATAATATTGTAAGGCGTGATAACCTTTAAAACTTAACAATCCAATTAAGTGATTTAAACATAAAGGATTTATCTCCATTAGCATATTAAGATCCATTGTTGCCATGTCAATAAGCTTAGGGCATGTGATAGAAAGGTCAAAAAATAACTCGTTGAGATTTAATCTGATATGAATTTGTGTTTGTAAATTTTGTGCCAGAATAGAAGTTAGTAAAGAACCAAGGCTCGTATTTTGAGTGAATAGCGCGTCTAGATAACTTTCAAGAGAGGGATTATTTTTTTTTAACTCGGCTGCTTGTGTGTATAATAGATTAAATAGACTCATTATTTAAACTCCAGGCTTTAACTTTTTAAAATTAAATTGAACAAATATCAACAGCCTTATTACGCAAGCAAACTAATTGTATTTGATGCAGATTCTTTAGAACAAAGTCGTAATGCATTTGGGTGCTTACAGCAAAAAGTGACCTTAAAGTTAGGACTTTCAACCTCGATCTGCAACATTTGTTATAAACTAGACGAAAGCTAGAGTGAGCCAGGAGAAGGGGATATTCTCATGGTACCCGCTAACGAGACTAGTATGGAAAAGCCTGCCATCACGTAACCTGAGTTATAAGATCTCAAATTTACTTGTTAAAAGCAACAGGGATAAGCCCTGAAATTAATAGAAACACTTGAGGCTATCGCTATAAACAAGCTGATGCCAAGGCTATAGAACCTCGGAAAACTTAAGAATCCCCTCACTTTTTCAAGTGATTTGCTAGATTAGGTTCGAACGAATAAATTTTAGTGCTCTTTTCCTGACTACATTTGACATTAACTCTAAATAGTCTATCTTCAGTACTATGGTATAGCATAGTACATTAGGGGAATTTAATGGTAATTAAGCGATTAGATCATGTAAATTTTATTACCCACAATCCGGAGGAGACTATAAAGTTTTATACTCAGGTGGTCGGTCTAAGCCTTGGAAGCAGGCTATCAATTGATACTTCTACTCCTCTACACTTCCACATCCCTGGACATGAGGCTGCAATTTTACATGTAGGCCATGCTGCATCTGATAATATTCAACTTAATTATGAAAGGTTAGCTGAATTGAGTAGTCAACAAGCAGGTTAGTTTTCAACAGGATCATTTGATCACTTTGGTCTGGCCATTGATATCAAAGCTTATAGTGATTACGTTAAACGAATAGAGAAGAATGGTCTTCCCTATAAAACGTATTGTCATCAAGATCTATTATTTAAACAAATTTGGCTACTTGATCCAAATGGCGTTCGAGTGGAGTTAAATTTTATATAGCGCTAGTATAGTGACAATATTTGTCGAAACAGTTAATTTCGCAAGAGATGTGGTTTAAGAGATCGGTGTTTTGCAAGATAGTATTAGCGTAATTTAGATATGTGCGGTTAGCTCTCTCAGATCAACTCCTTTATTTACTGGAAGGTGCGCATTGATGCACATCTTCCATGTCCAATGCTGCTACCCCTTGCGGCAATAAGCGGGGGGCAGAGCTCCATTGTAATTAAGATAAGGGATAGTGCTTCATTAATAGAGTTGATCTCTATTTTATTTCTTGAGATGTCTACGTCCAGAGTAGAGCCTAGTATCTCCTGAATTTTTCAACTTTTTTGTCAGTTGTTGGGGGCATCATATTCATTAGCTATTCAAAAAACGCAACTTCGCCGGTTTGTAAATTATGCATTGCACCCACAACTCTCACATCACCTGTAGCAATGAGATCACTAATAACCTTGCTTTCTTTCTTAACTTTTTGAACAATCATTAGCACGTTTTGTTTGGCAATCTCATCAATAATTTTATTGTCGTGACAATTGAGACGCTGGTTTTTTTTAGTTTGTTTAACAACATCCAAAGCTGGTTGAATCTTTTGCAATAATTGAGTTAAATTACCTAGTTTAACGCCACTACAAGTGCCCGCAACAGCACCACAACTGGTATGACCCATGACCACTATTAAATGCGAGCCAACGGCTTTTGTTGCAAATTCCAACCCACCCAATTGATCGGCATCCAATACATTTCCCG
>Ga0247844_1003350_pt1 | contig 23733 bp, 24 predicted proteins | sample LaCtaG_FD_192421 | JGI IMG/M metagenome (GOLD analysis project Ga0247844, IMG submission 192421) | Freshwater microbial communities from meromictic Lake La Cruz, Castile-La Mancha, Spain - LaCruzMarch201714.5m_1 | ecosystem: Environmental > Aquatic > Freshwater > Lake | place: Spain: Castile-La... | reverse complement strand
AATTCTTGGAAGTATTCTCTAACTTGGTCTTTGGAACGGTTATCCGTTTTTTTTCGGGATGGGTTAATTTCATTGGGGTTTTGCTTGGTCGTAAAATTTACAAACGTAGCTCATCCCAAGTTTTTATCAAAATGCCCTGATAGGCATTAAGAGACAGGCGTTTATTAAGCTTCAATCTTCCGCCAACTCCCAAAGCAAAAAGTGCACGTTCCTGTTTTGCCGTGGCAACACGATTGCGATACAACAGCGTCGGATTGAGTTGCAAAGACAGTTTATCGCTGAATTTTCGGGCGATTAAAAGTTGCGTGCAGTAGGAGGTCTGATCTTGTGTACCCAACGTTTTGTCTTGAGTTTCAATAACCGCACTCACGAAAGCTGTTGCCGAAACCGGGACATTTCTTGTACCGGAAGATTGACGAAGCAATTTTGCCTTGGCCAAAAAGTCATACGTTTTTTGAACACTGCTCCGCCCGATTCCAATCATAAATTGATCCGTAATACCATATTCAAATCCCAAACGAACCGTAGAATAATCAAGACCATACAGATTATACGCCCCGGAATTGAGCGCATCAAAACGGTGATGAATGATAAAATCTAAGTGATTCTTTTTTACCGTTTCCACCGAATGCCCATTAATAATCCGTGTGCCTTTAAAAGTTGCTGTGGTGAAATTAGAGGTTTTCGGCTCATTTTCTTCGAGCATCTTTGGCAAGTCATCCTGTGCCCACCCCGCTATCGAACTCAGCCACAGCAATGCGATACTTATCTGAATAAATACTTTCATAAAAATATAGGTTCGTCGAGGTTCTACGTTGAGTTTCAAAGAATAGACTTGTAAAAGGAATTTTATGCTTTTACCGTCAATGTATTTCCGTCCGAGCTAAGTTGTGCCTGATACACTGCCAAGGCTTTTGTGGCCGGGCCCACTTCAACGGCTCCCGTAGTACTGAACTCTGAGCCGTGGTTACTGCAGTGAAAATCATTTTGAGCAGAACGGTAGCTTAGTGCAGTGCCTTCATGGGTACAGGCTTTCGACAACGCAACCAATGTACCTTTGGCATTTGCTACGATGATGCTGTCCACGATGACAAAGTTACCCGCTGTTTTAAGGGTTAAATATTTACTGTTTGTCAAATCAAGGGTGAAACTAATCGCTCCTTTGGCGGTATCCGCATTACCAGTGATTCCGGATGTTGTACCGGTTGTTGTTGGAGTGGGATCACTACTGCCGGTAGAACAGGCAGTCATTGTTGTTCCAATACAATAAAATGCTAATAATGCGCTACTGCTCAGCCCTAATTCGCGTAAGAATTGTCCACGCTTCATTGTGTTTTCCTGCATGTTCTTTAGTTGTTTTGTTTATCTCAGAGAATGTTTCCGCAGTTATTTACGTAGGGTTGTCAAATCCGGTTGCGTAAACCAACTTTTTTTTTAATATCTAACTAAACAACTATCTGAAATTGGGGAGGTTATCCCTGAAAAACAATTACTAAAAGAGGGTTCCCTGCACTGCTTTCGGTTGAATCCGAGGGGGAGAAAGAGCAAAATCGCACTGTTGATTGAGTTGCTCAATCCAGTATTTAGTCAGTTCGGGAGCATTTATATTTTCACCGCAGTGAACAAAGATGTAGGCTGTTTGTAGCCCTTGAAGATACCAATTCTTAAGTCTGTTTGCCCAGGCATTTACCCGAGTAAAATCGGTGGGATGCAGTTCATTTCCCACAAAACGTAATACGACGGTTGGTGTGGTAAGGCTCATGTGCAGTACATCGCGACGGCCTGCCACATCTGACATGACAGTACCAACTCCCATTTGATGGAGCATCAGAAGTGTTTCCTGCCAAACGGATGGATTGGAAAACCAATCGGGATGTCGAAATTCGACGGCAATCGGAAAACCCGGGGGCAGTTGTTTCAAAAATGCTTCCAATGTACGGAGTTGACGGGAATCAAAATAGGGAGCTAATTGCAAAAAAGTAGTTCCCAAGTGTTCACCTAAACCCAACACTGAGTTTGTAAAGGCATGACTCAGGGCTTCACAGCCTCTTAATTGGCGTTCATGGCTGATTTCCTGAGGCCATTTAGGACAAAATCGAAAACCCGGCGAAGCCGCTTCCCGCCAACGCTGAATAGTCGCTTCGCTTGGGATTTGATAATGTGTGACGTTAAGCTCAATCGTGTTGAACTGCCGAGTGTAGTGATATAGAAAATCTTTTTCTTTGGCCGTAGTCGGATAAATTTTGCCTACCCATTCTTTATTTGACCAAATGGGCGGGCCCACGAAGCAGAGATTGGATTTGGGGGTAGAAGCTTCGAAGCTATTAAGAGCTTTGCTCATAAACGGGTGGTCCGTTGGCAAACTGAAATTTACTCCTGAAATGTCTTCTAACTTCCCAAAATCCATGCTAAATACTATTTTACTCGTTCGTCATCTGAATAAACTCCTGCTTCACGGCGTCCGTCTCTGTGATAAAATGCTCCTTGACCGTTGCGTTTGCCATTTTCGTAGATTCCGACAAATCGGTCACCATCTGCGTAATAGTAGGTTCCTTTTCCATGGGGTAAATTGTTTTGAAATAAACCCACGTATTTGTCTCCGTTAGAAAAATAATAGGCTCCGTACCCCGCACGCTGATCAGCGCGAAATTCACCTTTGTATTTCATTTTTCCTTCGGGATAATATTGCACTCCTGTACCATGACGTTTGCCATAGCGGAAATCACCTTCGTAACGCTCGCCGCTCTCGTGGACATAAATTCCGAGGCCATTGTCGCAGTTACCCGCAATACATCCTTCATCCTCATCTTCCTGTGTGTCTGCCGCGGGTGACTCGTGGGTAGTAGTTGGCATCTGCTTGGGAGCGCTGACATTCACATGATTAGTAACCGTGGCAGGCTTATCATTTTTTGCCATTGGGTTTTTGGATAAACCTGCTGCATCCGCCCATCCCTGACGGATAGCTTCTACTCGTGTAGCTTTGGCCGGATGCGAATACGTAGGTTTATCGTCACCCAACGTTTTGATGGCAACAAGTGCTTCATCAAGAGAAGCGCCCAAACGTTGCATCACAAAACCCGAAAAACGGTCTGCTTCCAATTCTTTTTGTGGACGTGCTCCTTTGCCGTCGATGGTATGGCCCTGCAAATGATGCCCGATTTCATGGGCTACTATGCTAATGGCTGACCAGTCGGTGTTGGTAGCGTTTTCGACGCGTTTCATAAACGCGCCGTCATACACGATGTACCGTTGTCCATCGACAACGGTAGCAAAGCAATTTTCTGTGTTAGGACACTCCACTACCACGAAGTTGCGGAGCAATCCCACTTGACGCAGGATTTGATCCACTACTTCTTCGGCGTGCTGGTTGGAGCGAAAGCTCAGAAAATTACAAATCTCCTTCGGGGTTTTCAATTGTTTATACCCGAAATAATGACACACAAATGCTTCATCTTCCGTCTCCTCAGCGGATTGAGTAGTTTGGGCATACGTAAAGGTTGAAAGGGCTGTTAACAGGCAGATAAGGCGTTTCATGGAAATTTGCGGTAAGCAGGCAGTTGACACTATTTTAGAGTAAATAACGTGAATGTTGAAAAAAAATTACATTAAAAACAACAAAGACTCGTCCTTTACGAACGAGTCTTTGTTGTTTTTAATGTAAACTTGTCAGTTATTGACTTCTTGCTTATTTAGCAGCAGTCAAAGCCAAATCGATTTCAAAATCATCATTGATCATTTTGTCACCAATGTTAGGGAAGAATGTTTTTGAACCGTAACGGATATCCCATTTTGCACGGTCAAGCACAATCTTTGCATTCGCAGTTACACCTTTCGCATCAGCGGTTACTGTTGCAGGGAAAGTAACGCTGTTTTTGATGCCTTTGATTGTCAAATCACCGGTAATGTTTACGTTAGCTCCTTTGCCATCTACTTTCGTAATAACAAAAGTTGCTTTTGGATTTTTCTCTACCGAAAAGAAATCCTCTGATTTTAAGTGGCCTACTAATTTAGCGTTGTATCCTGCATCAGTAAGGTCAGTACATTTAATGCTGGTCATGTCTATTTCAAAAGAACCGCCTGAAATTTTAGTGCCATCAACATTCAATGCACCAGTTGCCAAACCAATCGTACCAAAGTGCTCGCCTGTTACTTTCTTTGCATGCCATTTCACTACGCTTTTTGCCGCGTCTACTTTGTACGCTACTGCTTTTTTAGCGCCATTTTTTTCAGTTGCTACCGCAGTATTTACTACTAACAAACCGGCAACCAACACACTTGCAATCATTCCAATCGTTTTCATTGTATTTTGTAGGATGTTTAAAAATTAAAAAAATTAAATTAAAGATTTTGATTTATTGATTTAATAGATTTTCAAATTCTACTTATGATTTCCAGGCTCTTTTTGTTGGAAATTATTACAAGAACCTTAATCGGCCATCTCAACGGAGCCGCGAAGCTTATCAATCAATTCGCTCAACAAATCGGCTTCCTGCTCGCTCAACCGTTTGAGTTGATTTTCCCAACTTTCCTGCATTTTATCTAATTCAGACAAAATTTCCAGTCCAGCTTCAGTAATGACCACATCTACGGCGCGACGGTCGTGAGGGCATTCAGTTCTTTTTACTAAGGCTTTCAATAAAAGTTTGTCCACTAAGCGTGAGGCGTTCGACATTTTGTCCAACATGCGCTCAATGATGTCATTTACCCGTACAGGCTTTGGATACTGTCCCCTCAAAATGCGAAGAACATTGTACTGTTGCGGTGTTAAATCATAAGGTTTCAACAAACACGCCTGACTGTTTGACAACCAATTTGTAGTATAAAGCAAATTGAGAGCCATTCGATGATGCGGATTTCTGAACTTTGTTTGTTTGATGTCGGTTTCGATGGACATATACGTATGAACTTTGACGATGCAAATATAAATGTAATTACATTGTATGTCAATACATTTATTAAAATAAATTTATTGGAAGGGGACAATTTCTGGAGCGGAGATGTCAAAATCTCGAAATCGAAGCGGTGAAATCCCGTCAAATCCGGCCCGAAATGGCTGCGTAACGTCAGGAATGCCGGAATAGTAGCTTAATCGAACCTGAAACGTATTGAAGGTAAGATTTTCGTTACGAAATCTAAAACCAATGCCGTAGCCTTGGTAAGGAAGATGACCGAATAGTTTTTGACCATCGAAGGTAGTCCAGCCAACATTGGCAAATACAAACGGAGCTATTCTGAATCCTAATACATTAACAGGGCTAAAAAATACCGTCTCTACTCCCACTACCAGTTTTCGTGTACCGCGAAGTTCATCACTATAAATTCCCGGAATTCCTTCATTGCCGCTTATATTCAAATATTCGTTTTGAAAACGATTGAAGCCCCACGCAAATTTCAAATTAAGAAAATGCCGGGCGTACCATCCTCTGCCCAATCCATGCAAGGGAGTAAAGTAATTATCCTCAGTACTAAAAACTCCCTGTTCGGCAGCTACATCTTTTAAATAAGTACCGACATTAACCAACGTGTATAGATAGCCTGCTTTAATATACCGAGCTCTTGAAAATTTGATACCTACGTATTTCCGTTGGCCCAATTCTGCGGGGTCTTTGCCATAGATAAAAGCCGCTAAATCTCCCACAGGAACGTCTTCGGTACGACCGAATCCATAAATCAGCAAATCTCGCTGGTAACGGCGGTTGGAAAACCCAACACTAAACAAAGTAGGACGCGTGTTTTGAAAAAGTTGATTGGTGCTATCGGTTACTGACCTGTCGCGGTTATAAAATGACTGACGCGTGTGACGCAGGGCTACTACAAATCGAGCGCGTTCACGGAGTTGTTGATCTCCAAAAAATAATTTAAAAGAACGCCCCATCCAGGCGTCAAATAAGACGTATTGAGACCAGAAATAATTGCGGGTAGAGCGCCCTGTAAGCGGGTCTTTGATAAATTCAAACAGGCGTATATTGTTATATCCGATTTCGATAGAACCTGCATATTTCATTTCGGGAGTCAAAAAAGGACGATAGGCTTTGAAATTTATCTGTTTTTGGTCCCGCTGCATATTCAGAATTCCCTGCCCCGAAATAAACGTTTTTCTAAAAGAAGGAATAAAATAACGGCCTGCGTATTCGAGTCGTTGCCGCTCGTCTTTTCCGTTGTAAGAAATCGTATTTTTGAAAGAATGACTCATTCCTCCAAAATTTTTCTGGTCAAGCCCTACCGTAAAATTATCGACACCAGAAGCAGAGCCGTCAGGAAGCAGCGACCAAATATCCTGCGTATAGACGTGGACATCCACTGCATCTTTGGCGTTCATGTAAGGGATAATTACGATCCGAACGTCATGAAAAACACCCTGCTGACGCAAATAGCGCTCATTATCCTTAATTTTTTCGGGATCTATGATGTCTCCTTCCTCAAAAAATAGAAAATTGCGCATAATGACCCGCTCACGGGTACTTCGGTGAAACTGATTGCCAACACGATCCAGCCAGTTATTGGGTACAATGGTCGTATCGTATACACTGTGTCCAAACGCATCCATATTGTGAACATAGACTTTCCTAATCCAACGTCCTTCGTAAGGTTTGTGGGGGTTTTGTTCAATTTGACTTACCTGACCAGAATCGGTTCTGTTATAAATATCTCGAAAGAGAAAATTGTATACTGTTTTTGGAACCACTTTTTTGGCCTTCATTCCAAACGCCGTATCTTTTGCCGTTGGAGAATCTATCCGAACTTTAAAAAGGCTGTCTAACGTGGGTTTGTATTCCAGTGTATCTCGGGTACGCGACGCTTTCCGTGAATCTATACGATTGGGATTGGGACTTTGCCCCAATGAATCGCGTAAAATCAAGGTAAACAGAAGTAAGATTAATATGTTATATCTACTAAAAACCATCGAAATAATTACGAGGTTACCGTTTCTTTTGGTCAATTTTACTCAAAAAATAAGAAATCTCTCAATACATTAGATAACTCTACCTGAATCAGCTATGAAACGCCGAAAAATTATGTTAGTTGTGTGTCTGTTTTATATGATTGCAGTCGTTGCGTCTTCCTGCTTTAGTACACGCATTAACGACGAAGCGATGTACAGTTATTTTTCCAAAAGTAATTATCCTCCTCAACGTCATTTTTATGAATCCATTGGGCGTCAGTTACATTACGTTGCCACCGGTGATTCGTTGCGCCAACCGGTATTATTTGTGCACGGTTCGCCTGGTTCATGGGATAATTTTAAGGCATTTCTTAAAGACACTTTTTTACTCCAACATTGCCGGTTGATGTCGGCTGACAGACCGGGCTTTGGAGAAGCCGCAAAAGGGGGAGCCGAAGATGAACTTCAGCTTCAGGCCGAAGCTTTATTGCCGATTTTAAAAATGCAAAAACAACCTGTCGTGCTGATAGGCCATTCCTACGGAGGCCCCGTGATTGTGCAGATGGCTATTATGTATCCACAGTATATCAAAGGTCTTGTTATTGTCGCAGGAGCTGTTGACCCTGATTTAGAGCCTTCCAATTGGTACCGTTTCCCCTTAAAATATACGCCGCTACGGTGGGCAATGCCCGCTTTTTTCAGAAGCAGTAATGACGAACTATTACCTTTGGAAAAGGAACTGAAAAGGATGAAACCGAACTGGGATAAAATTCACTGCCCGGTGGTAGTGGTACAGGGAGGTAAAGATGTATTGGTAGCACCGGGAAACGCTGAATTTGTAAAAAAACAACTCCCGCACGTGAGAGTAACGACAATTTGGAAGGAGAACATGAATCACTTCGTACCTTGGAGCGACCCCGATTTGATAGTAGAGGGGATAAAAAGGGTTTTGGAACTGAAGTAAAGAACTTACAGGCTAATCCGTTCACTTAAAAACTTCTGAAAGTTGGCGGATAGTTTTTACTTTTGCCGACGCATAACGCAACCGTTTTGATGTTTTCAGTATTACTCATTCTTCTATTCTTACCGCTAAGCTCTTTTTTGGTCTTCTTCCTCGCGGGAAAAAAGACCAATCAATGGGTCGGCGGGATTGCTTCTTTCATCACACTGATTGGATTAGTCTTGTCTATTGTGTTGGCAAAAGAATTGGTAAATTCTCCACAGCACTTTGTATTCGAATGGTTTAGCCTCGGGAAAAAATCTTTTACCTTATCGCTTCAGATTGACAATCTTACACTTTTGATGCTCGCCGTGGTGCATTTGGTAGCGTTATTGGTACACGTTTTCTCCATCAGCTACATGCACGATGATGCAGGAAAATGGCGTTATTTTGCTTTTCTGGGCTTATTCGTCTTCTCCATGTTAGTCATTGTTTTGGCAGGAAGTTTACTGTTGATGTACGTAGGATGGGAATTGGTGGGACTTTCTTCTTATCTATTGATTGGCTTTTGGTACGAGAAGCCCCGTGCTGTTTGGGCAGCAAAGAAGGCTTTTTTATTGAACAGAATCGGTGATGCCGGTTTTTTGGTGGGCATTTTATTGCTGTTTTGGCAATTCGGGACGACGGAAATGTCAGTTATCAGTTATCAGTTATCAGTTAACGGTTCACAGACAACGGAGAATGGTTTGCTGATAATTGGGCTTTTGCTATTTTGCGGGGCCATTGGCAAATCAGCCCAATTTCCGTTGTCAGCTTGGCTACCTGATGCCATGGAAGGGCCGACACCCGTGTCAGCGCTGATTCACGCGGCTACGATGGTGGCAGCAGGTATTTTTCTATTGGCAAGAATCCATTTTCTATTAACGCCTGATGCCCTTCTTGTGGTGACTTTGATTGGCACTATCACCATGCTGCTGGGAGCCTATCGAGCTATTTTTCAAACTGATATTAAGAAATTATTGGCCTACTCAACCATTTCGCAACTCGGTCTCATGGTAATGGGAATGGGGGTAGGCGCAAGAGAAGCTTCCCTGTTCCATTTATTGACTCATGCCTTCTTTAAGGCCGGGTTGTTTTTGTGTGCAGGAGCGGTAATCCACGCTGTTCACTCACAGGATATGCGACAGATGGGCGGGTTAAGGCAGAAAATGCCCGTTACTTTTTTTGCGTATACCGGTTGTGCGGCAGCGTTAGCTGGATTGCCTTTCTTTTCAGGCTTTTTATCAAAAGATGCGATTTTAGTGGAAGCTTTTGCTTGGGCAGGCAGAAACGGAGGTATAGCTTATTTTATTCCCACAATTGGGTTACTTTCAGCAGGTTTGACAGCTTTTTATGTAGCTCGGCAATGGCGAATGGTATTTTTAGAGCGTAGTGCTGATTCCAAATCAGCAAATCCCGATGAGCATTTGCACGAAACCGACGGCTTTATGAAAATACCGATGGTTATCTTGGCATCTTTGTCAGTTTTTATCTGGTTTTCATGGAATCCTTTCGACGCGAGTCATGGGTGGTTTTTCAATTTATTCAAATCCAACCTTAATCATCAATTACACACCGTTGTTGCGATTGCGTCCGTGATTGTGGCAGTGACAGGATTGGGTTTAGGTTATCTTTGCACCTTTACTCATTCAGCACCCTCGTTGGTTCAACTGCTTGCGCAGTGGCACGATCAACTCAAAGCCTCATTTATACACCGTTTTGAAGATGCAAAACAGTGGGTACAGTTATTGCGCGAGCATGACCCTACAACCGATCATTTTTTGTTTTTAATTACTCCAATGCAAAAAATAGCGCATCATTTATCCTATTTTGATCAAAGAGTCTTAGATGTGACAGTAAATGGATTTGGTTATTTGACTGTTATTACTGCACATTTGGTAGGACGTTTTGACCGAATGATAGTAGATGGTATTGTAAATGGATTGGCTTGGGTAGCAGGATTTTTCGGAAACCGAACAAGAAGTTTACACAACGGGCAAATCCAATCGTATTTTGTGGCGATGTTGGTAGGGGTACTTTTCCTGTTATTCTGGATGCTAAGTTGATTTTACGATAATCTATATATGATTCCTTATTTACTTTCTTTCTTTTTATTCCATCCACTTGTCGGAGCGGTTGCCATTGTACTGCTTCCAAATTCACAAAAGCATCTTTACAAGAGCATCAATCTCTTTTTCTGTGTCATGCAGGTAGTGGTTTCGGTGGTGATGTGGACTCAGTTTCAAACGAATACCTCAGCCTACCAATTTGTCGAAAAAGCGGATTGGATTACACTCTCTCTGGGCAGCCTGGGTACTGTTTCCATCGATTATTTGGTCGGAATTGACGGCATCAGTTTTCCTTTGGTTTTACTTACTTCCCTTGTTATGTTGATAGGCGCAGTAGCTTCCTGGAACATTGACAAACGCGAAAAGGCTTATTTTTCGCTGTATTTATTGCTCACCACAAGCATAACGGGTTGTTTTCTCGCCTTGGATTTCTTTCTGTTTTTCTTGTTTTTTGAATTCATGCTGCTTCCCATGTACTTCCTGATTGGTTTATGGGGAGGACCTCGTCGCGAATATGCTTCGATTAAATTTTTCCTCTATACACTGGTCGGTTCAATCCTTATTCTGATTGTAATGATTGGACTGTACCTGTCCGTCATTGACCCTTACGAATCGGAATTGACCAAAACCTTAGTACATACGTTTGACTTACGGTACATGACCGACGGGCGCAATTATTTATCTGACAGTATTTTATCACTCACCGGCGAAGTCAATATTTTTGGAATTCCTTCTCGAATGTTGGCTTTTTGGTTGCTGTTTATTGGCTTTGCCATCAAACTTCCGATTGTTCCCCTGCACACTTGGCTCCCCGATGCACACGTAGAAGCCCCTACTCCAGTGTCGGTCGTATTAGCGGGAATTTTGTTGAAAGTTGGAGGGTATGGATTGCTCCGAATTGCCTACCCCATTTTTCCTGATGCTGCCAACGAATATGCCTTTACGTTGGCGTTGCTGGGCGTTATCTCCATCATTTACGGCGGATTCAACGCACTGGCGCAAAATGACTTAAAGAAAATGATTGCTTACTCATCCGTATCCCACATGGGGTTTGTCGTATTGGGAATAGCATCATTGACTGCCGAAGGCGTCAACGGGGCCGTTTACCAAATGGTCAGTCACGGAATACTTTCAGCGATGTTGTTTTTAATTGCGGGAGTACTGTACGACCGCACTCACAATCGTCTCATTGATAATTATCGCGGACTGATAGGCCCTATGCCTGCTTTCACCGTAGTAACAGGCATCGCATTTTTTGCATCGCTCGGAATGCCCGGTTTCTCGGGTTTTGTGGGTGAGTTGTTCACGCTTATGGGAGGTTTTCAATCGAACGTACTACCTACTTGGTTAGCGGCCTCCGGTACCCTGGGGATTATTTTAGCCGCCGCTTACTTTTTGTGGACGCTGCAACGCATGTTTTTTGGGAAACTTTGGGTAAAAATTCCTGCGGAACAAGCCTTGCTTTCCGATTTAACTTCCCGTGAAAAGTGGCTGCTGATTCCACTTGCCTTGGCGACTTTACTGTTGGGGCTTTTCCCCAATGTATTGTTTCAACTATCGGACAAAACGGTAGCGGGGTTATTAAAGATTTTTGAGTAAAATCAACGCCACCAACGCATTTTCATCACCCAAAATACTCCTATCAACACAGGAAGTAAAATATTGATGCACCAAAGTGTCAGTGTCACGGCTACAATACGGGCAGGTTCGACTGTATAAAAACTAAAGAAGTACAAAGACGAAGCTTCCCGAATGCCCAAATCTCCCAGAAAATTGAGAGCAGGAATGAGTGTTTTGGCAAAAAACACCAGAAAAATGCTTGAAATTGCGGCTAAAACGGGCAATGATACGTCAAAAATCAGCAGCAATAAACCAAACTGCACCGTAAATACCCCATAACGCAATGCAGCCCACCGAAATGCCCGGCGAATTTCAATTAAATTGTATTGTGCAATGACATCTACGTATGGTTCTATCCATCGAAACCAACGATAGCGTTCAAGGTACTTTTCAGCATTTTTCCGTTTGGTAATCAACCATATACCGAAGCCTAAGGTAGCAATCAACGCTCCCAGAAGCATTAATTGCGGCCATTGTTGCAGCGTTGACTGTTGGCTGATTAAATATGCCCAACCCAGTGTTCCAAACAACAAAGACACATAAAACTGTAACCCATTAGACAGCAATGCCGCACCTACGCCCGTCAGTCGTTGGTTGCTTTGGAGCGACAGCACCCGTCCTGCCGCATCGCCAACGTTGTTAGGAATCATAAACCCAAGTGCCAATCCTGCCAACACTCCTTTCAGGGATTGTAGGAAACTGATATTTTCAATCTTTTGCGCCAGCAATTGCCATTTGCGACTTTCACACGCCCAATTGATGGGTGTGAGAAGTATCACGATGGTCAACTCTATCCAATGAGGGCTGCGCAAATTTTCACGAAGCAGTCGGTACACATCTTTCAAACTTTGACCTTTTTCAAGAATGGTGAGATACAGATAGGCCAACATTGCTGCCAAAAGCACTAATTTGAACACCCACGCGATTTTTTTGAGCGAAGAAAGCTGAGAAGACCACGAAGGGGTGTTACTTTGCATCATGCAAGACCAATTGTCAAATCAAACGGAAAAAATAATTTTGGGCGTTGACCCCGGCACACGCATTGCGGGCTACGGTGTCATTCGCGTCATCGGACAGCGCATTGAGCTGATCCAATACGGGGTTTTAAAACTCGACAAATATAACAGCCACGAACTGAAACTAAAGAAAATATTCGACCGCATCACGCAGTTGTGTGAAGAATTTTTGCCAGATGAAATGGCGATTGAAGACCCTTTTTACGGAAAAAACCCCCAATCCATGCTCAAACTCGGAAGGGCGCAGGGAGTGGCAATGGCGGCGGCTCTCAACCGTAGCATTCCGATTGTAGAGTATTCTCCCAAGACAGTGAAAATGTCGGTAACGGGTAGCGGGAGCGCCAGCAAAGAACAGGTCGCTTATATGCTGCAAAGTATTCTCAAACAGGAACTTCAGCCCGAATACCTGGATGCAACCGATGCCGTGGCGATTGCAATTTGTCACCATTATCACGCCAATGCACTACCATCGGCAGCTTCCAAAAAGAAAGGAGCTAAAAAAGGGGCTTGGTCAGCATTTGTCAGTGAAAACCCCAATCGGGTGAAATAGGGAATAGTTGACAGTCTACAGACATGTAGTCCGCAGCTTTTTTTCACTTTAGCCCGCTTCTTCAATTTTCTAAACTTATCTACCGAAAACCGCTAAATAAAGCTACAGCAATAAATCATGTGCTTCTACCGTTGTAAAACGCATGAAAGCAAGGGCACTTTTTATGCGTTCAGTTACCTTTCTTAATCCATTGCGTACATTGTCTGAGAAAAACGTTTTCTGACATTTTCTCGAAAATCTTCTCCTCTGTAACAATACGTTCAAAATAGCTTTCGTTATTTGAACAAAAACAAAGGAATAGGCGCCGGTTTGAAGTTTGGCAAAGTTATTGATAGACAACAAATCAACGGATTCTTAGTTCTTTTGGGGCAATAATCGTACTTTTGCCCTGTTTTTAAAAAAACATACAAAGTTTTTCAATTCGTAATTAACGATTACAAGGATAACTAATAACGATTAACTATTTAATCTAAATGGTCAAATTCAGTATGAAAGCGGCGATTTGGGTACTGGCAGCCACCGTGCTGTTTAGTGCTTGTAAGTCAAAACACCCTTCAAGCCTCAACCCGGGCAAGAAAAGTACGGCGACAAACTCAGATTTTGCCACCAAAGATGGCAAAAAGGGCAAAAAAGGTAAGAAAGGAGCGGCATTGGCTGACGCTGGGCAACCCGAGGGTTTTGTGGTAATGCCTTACAAATCGCAAGTGGTTGGCCCCAATCTTGTGTTTATCGAAGGAGGTCGTTTTACGATGGGTGCCTTGGAAGAAGATGTGATGAATTCGCGTGACAACCGCGAGCGTACCGTCAGCGTGCAATCTTTCTACATGGACGAAACCGAAATTTCTAACCTCAACTACCTCGAATACCTGCACTACATTCAGCGGGATTCGTCGGCGGAGGTTGCCTCAAAGGCGCTTCCTGACACCACCGTTTGGTACGACCCTTTGTCGTTCAATGATTCGTATGTAAGTTATTATTTCCGTCACCCGGGCTTCCGTTTGTATCCGGTAGTGGGGGTATCTTGGATACAGGCGAACGATTATTCTATCTGGCGTACTAATTTTGTCAATGCAAATTTGGCAAAACAAGCGAATGGCAAAGGTAAAAAATCAGGGCTTGGCAAAAAGAGCAAGAAAAAAGGACAGGCTGAATCTGAGGCTTTAATGGCTTCGACAGGTAGCCGTCCTACGGTAGAAAGCGGCTATGTATTGCCCGATTATCGCCTTCCAACGGAAGCAGAATGGGAATACGCAGCTAAAGCGATGATCGGCACCCAATACGCTGACGAAAACCAATCGAACCAACGTATTTATCCTTGGGATGGCTCTTCTATTCGTAACCCGCGTGGTAAACACAAAGGTGAAATGTTGGCCAACTTTAAACGTGCCCGCGGTGACTACGCCGGTATTGCCGGTAAATCAAACGATGGTGCCATCATTACAGAGGAAGTATATAAGTTTCCACCAAATGACTTTGGTTTGTACAACATGGCAGGTAACGTGAACGAATGGGTATACGACGTGTATCGTCCGTTGTCATCAATGGACTTCAAAGACTTAAACCCGTTGCGTCGTGATGGTTTCTTGGATGAAGAAAAACGTTACGATACCAAAGGAAGCAACTCGGTTATCAACAATAATCTTCGTGTGTATAAAGGAGGTTCTTGGAACGATGTAGCTTATTGGTTATCACCCGGCACACGCCGTTACTTAGCGCAGGATTCATCTACTGCAATGATTGGATTCCGTTGTGCCATGATTTCAACAGGAAGAAATAAATAGTTTACTTTCCGCAGACGCGCAGTCCATAGTTACTACTAAAAAAGGCGAAGAACAGAAATGTTTTTCGCCTTTTTTAGTTTATCTAACTCTGTCAAAGTTTGGAACTTTGACAGAGTTTTTGTCTATTAATAAGCAGCCGCCAATGTAATCACCGAAACTTCTTTGGCTCCATTGTTCAGCAATTCGATAATGGCAGATTCCAACGTTGAACCCGTGGTGACAACATCATCTACAAGACCAATCCGTTTTTCTTTGATTTGCTCGGGTTCGGTCACGTCAAATATCCCCGACACGTTTTCAAAGCGCTCCATGCGGGTTTTACGCGTTTGAGTAGAAGTAAATTTTGAACGTTTTAAAAGAGTAGCTGACCAATCCACCGCTAAGGTTTCCGAAAGACCTTCGGCAATGGCATCGCTTTGGTTGTAGCCTCGTTGGGCTAATTTACGACTATGCAATGGTATGGGAAGCAACAAGTCAATTTGGTCATTAACACGGGCAGTTCTCAATTCCTGCCCATACAGTCGCCCCAACGTCTGACCGACATCGGGGCGATTATTGTATTTAAGGTGGTGCAAAAGGCGTTGTACTCTATTTCCTTTTTCAAATTTAAGAAACGTATAAACCGACTTGACCAACACTTTTCCTGCAAATTTGTCAGCAAGGGAAGGAATCTCAATCAGGTGAGAATTGGAGCGCGGCAAACTAAGCCGGCATTGGGTACAAATCACCTCTTCATTTCCCACCAAAGGGGTGTCGCAGGCGCAACAGGGATTAGGGTAAAATAAGTCTAATAAATCGTTCCAAACGCGTTTGATTGCCACCATGTTTCTGAGACTTGGAAAGTTTTTGTTAGTCACCGTAAATGTAAACTTTCCAAGTCTTGAACCAAAACTATCGGCTATATAGTAACGGATTAAGCGGACTGTTAGGGGAACTTCCTACGGGTGCTGAGGCAAGCCAAGTTTGCCAATCAGCTACCTGATAGCTATTTTTAGGCTGCATTACCCGTTGGTCTTTGTCCATGTAAATCACGGTCATCACTTTGCGAGGCTTCGTAGAAACATTAGGTCCGGCACGGTGAAACAGCCAACCTGCATGATAGCTTACCTCTCCCAAATCGAAAGGAGATTCCTGCAAATTAAATTGCGTAAGTGATTGTTGCATAATGGCTTCACTTTCATCACTAATTTCAAGATTGCGGCCAATTTCCACCGCCTGGCTTTTTTCGGCAAAGGCCAACGGTCCCATTTCCATCGGGGTAGCCTGCAAAGGAATCCAAACCGTCACCGTTTTTGGCGAAGCCAACGGCCAGTAAAATTGGTCGGCGTGCCAAGGAGTAATGCCTCCACTCGGCTCTTTGTAAAGCGCTTGGTCGTGATAAATTCGTACTCCTTCCACTTCCATTAGGTCGGCCGCAATTTGGGCGAGGCGCTTGGAAAACACAAATTCTTTAGCCGTTTCGTCTTCTCGCCACAGATTCATGATTTGCAAAAACGCCTTCTCATACGTCGTGCGTTCTTCCATGGGTTTGGTGAGTTTATTGAGTTTAAACACCAGATCGGTAATGATATTTCCGTAATACTCAATCGCTTCCGGACTCAATACGTTTTTGAGTTTAACGTAACCATTTTCACGGTAAAAAGCGATGGCTTCCTGCGGAACCTCATAAGGGGTATTCAGTTCCTCCATCATAGTAGTTGTATCGATTGCGGTTTGCATAGTTGGATTGAATGATGTTGTTTGATGATACAAAGTACCGTAAATAACGAAAGTTAAAAATCCTGTTTTTTGATTATAAAATATGGTATTTTAACTTATTATATTTTTCAAATGGGATAAACACGTAAATATACCACACATAATGAAGCCACAACTTGAAAAACTGACCTTTGAAACCTCTTCTTCATTTTTGGCGCGGCGCTTCAAAAGAGCCTATTTCGACGCGCCGTGGCACTACCATCCCGAATTTGAATTGACGTACATTGTGCAGGGCACCGGACAGCGATTTGTGGCCGATAGTATTCTGCCCTTTACGGAAGGTGATTTGGTTTTGCTGGGCTCCCATTTACCTCATTTTTGGCGAAACAGCTCGGAGTTTTATCAATCTGGGTCTCAACTTTCAGCCGAATCGGTTGTTGTGCAATTTCCCCAAGCCTTGATAGACGACTTCTTGGCCAAAGTTCCTGATTTTAAAAGTATAATGGCGTTACTCAGGCAATCCGTTTTTGGGGTTCAATTCAGTCAGGAAACGACCGAAAAAGTACGCGATAAACTCCTTCAACTCCCCCAATTGTCAGAAGGCTTTCGGTTTGTCACTTTACTTGATATTCTGATAATTTTGTCTCAAGACCTCACTCCTACTCTTTTGGCAAGCGCTGCTTATCGCATCACCATTGACGACGCAGAAACAGAACGCATGAAACGCATTCTAAATTTTACGCTGGCGCATTTTCAGGAGGAGATTCCTTTAGAAACCATTGCAGAAATTGCGCATTTGACGGCTCCCGCTTTTTGTCGTTATTTCAAAAAACGAACTCAAAAAACCTACGTCGAATTTGTCAACCAACTCAAAATCAACCACGCTCGCAAATTACTGACTGACTCAGAACTTAGCATAGCACAAGTGGGCTTAGAGTGTGGTTTCCATAATCTTTCTAATTTTCATCAGGTTTTTAAAAGACACATCGGCAAGTCACCTTTACAGTACAGAAAAATCAATAAAAAGAAGGGTAGATAACATGATGAAAAAAACTATAATCCTGTTTATTTTTGGCAGAAACAAATCAACTTTTTACGTTCCCTATGTATATCATCACTGCTTTACTTTCGCTGTATTTATTTTCTCCGACTTACAAATATCCTGTTTTACCGCAAAAAGGAGCCAAACTCGAAGCATTTGTGCCCAAAGGATGGCACATTCTGGAAAAGGCGGAAGGCGATTTGAACAAGGATAATTTGCCCGACCTCGCCACAGTTATTGAAACTGACAAACCCGTAAAAAACCTCAAAGAGCCTGAAATGGAGGTACCGCCACGGATTTTGTTTGTGGCTCTGCGACAGACTGACGGAAGTTATCAGTTGTCGGTACAGTCGAATGAATCTATTTTGCTTTCTAACGAAGGTGGAATCTTTGGCGACCCATGGGCTGGAATGACCATTGAACGCGGAACGCTACTAATCCAATTTTATGCGGGCAGTTCCGATCGTTGGGGATACGATTACCGCTGGCGCTTTCAGAACAACGATTGGTATCTGATTGGGGCTACTTACACAAGCAGTTCTACTCACGACGGTTCATTTGAAAAGTACGATTTCAACCTCAGCACCGGAGCGGCAGAATTGATCCAAGGAAAAGCGATGGAAGATGAAAAAGCAAAAACTCTGAAGGATAAAGTAACTCGTTTTACTGTTGGCAAAAAGCCTTTATTCAAGCTAAGTACCTTCAAACAGGGACAATACGCGATTTATAAAGAGGTGTATATTTGAGAAATCCGAATTCAAAAAATCCTGCGAAACAATAATTTCGCGGGATTTTTGAAAAGTTAATTAAAACTTATTCTAACAGCACCCCGAATTGGGTGTGCAGCAAGACGATACCGCTTCCAAATCAGACAGCTTAATTTTAGGCTTTTCAATCGCCTTTTTCATTACCACCGCCGAACTCGGACAAATGCTGCTAAATTGCTGTAATTGAGCAATTTCAGCAGGCACATTATCTCTGCTTATGCGCTCATAGCCCTGTTTTTCAAAATACGAATCGGCCGTCGTCGTAATCAAATACAGTTCTTTTACGCCTTCCAATCGTACTTGTTTGGTTAAATCATTCACCAAACGACGGGCAATTTTGTACTTCCTGAATCCTTCAGAAACGGCCACAGAACGCAACAATCCATACGTTCCGTTTATCTCCACTCCCGCTGAACCCACCAATTTTTCATTAGCAAAAGCCAACAGGAAATGAGGGAGAGCAGGATTGAGGTCTTCGGTCGGAAGTCCGACTTCTTTCAATAATCCCACCACTGCCGAAAAATCAGATGGTTTTGCAGTACGTATTTCGAGCTCGGTCAACGCCTCAGAGGTGGCAGGTTTTTCAGCGAAAACAGTAATGCTGTAAATCCCGGTTCCACTGTTTCTAAAGGCAGCAATTTCAGCCGTTGACAAGAACGTACTCAAAATGGAGTCGGGAAGGAAAATTTCGCGGTCTTTTTGCAAAGTACTGTTCACAAATCCCGTTTGTTCAATCAATCCAAGATAGGTTTCTTTTTGAATCGCTCCTGATACACAACCAGCGTACATTTCAGCAGCGTGACGAAGGTTTTCAGGCAACTCACCTACCAATACAATATCAGAAATACTAAAATGGCCGTTGGGTTTTAAAACACGGTGAATTTCTTTGAATAAGTTGGCTTTATTAGGCACTAAATTAAGGACACAATTGCTTACCACTACATTGGCAACGTTATCATTTACCGGCATTTGCTCAATATCTCCAAACCTAAATTCAACGTTATTGAATCCCAATTTTTCAGTATTGGCACGGGCTTTGGTGAGCATGGCTTCGGTAAAATCAATACCAATTACTTTGCCTTCTGCGCCCGTTTCGGCACGAGCTACAAAGGCGTCGTTGCCGGCTCCGCTTCCTAAATCAATGACGGTATCTCCTTTTTTAATTTGGGCAAATTGAGTAGGCAAACCACAGCCCAATCCTAAATCAGCGTCGGCCACGTAACCGCTGAGCTTAGTATAATCTTCGGCCATAATGCCGATAAAATCTTCATCGGTACTGCAAGTCGGGCCGCAACCGCAGCAGGAGGCTGCGTTTTGGGTCTTCGACTGCGTCGCTACTTCCGTGTATTTTTCACGGACAATTTCTTTGAGTGTTTGATCTGTGTTCATGGTATAAAAATACGTTAATTATTTACTTACTTGTTGTGTTTTAAGACGTTCTACTTCTTTTTTTGCCGCCATTAAATCAGCTTGGAACTCTTTATTTTTAAGCAATTCATTCACAAACTGACGGGCAAATTTTCGACCCGCTTCTGAATCACTCGGAAAATGCACCCCCAATAGTTCTCTTGAATAAGCCATATCGTACGCATTTTTCACAAAAAGCTCAGTTTTTTCGGGTAATAACTCTTGAAAAATGTAAGCCGCAACGTACGAACTTGACGAATGTCCGCTTGGATACGCCTGAAAAAACGGGTCTGTCACATTTTTCAGTTGATAGTCAAGTTGATACGGACGAGCACGATTGTATTTAAACTTCAAGGCCCAGAAGTAATAAGATGCATCTTTCCAAACTCGTCGCATCATAACAGCCGTAAGCGGTAATTGCTGTGCATTAAAACCGTTTATTTGCCGCCCGATATGAAACAGGTTCTTTTGCATCACTTCATAATCTGCATCGCCCGGTTTAGTGTCGTTATTGTAATATACATTGGCAAAAGAGAGCGATTCGTCCAATTTTTCAGGCGTGCGGGCTTCGGCCTGAAGTTTGAGCAGGAAATCCAATTCTGTCCGCGTTTGAGCTGAGCTGTTGGCAGGAAATTCGCCAATTTCAAAAACACTTGGCGGTAAAGTCAGGTATTCAGGTGTCATTTTCAAGCGTTTAGCATAGCTGTCGGGTAAGCTATCCAACGGAAAATGACGGCGGTCAATGGCAGAGTTAGATTGCGGCTGAGCGTCTGTCTGAGCCAATGTTTTGTAATGTCCCGAAATTGGGACTAAAGGGCGAGGTTTGAAATTTTGCGCCGACAGACTTGTCACACTAAAGACAAGTAGAATAGCAAGTTGTTGATTGTTCATGGGAAGTTTTATTTTGATAAAATTCTCCGTCAAGACGACCGCAACTTGAAAAAGACGCATCATTTTCAGAATTTTTTTTGAGGGTTTGACAAGAAGGCTTCGCTTCCATCGAAATAAGGTGTCCCCGAGGGTCCAATTCTACGTAGGTACATTCTTCGAACAATGTTCGCAATTTTTCTCTGCCTCGCTGAATGCGCGATTTTGTACCTGACAAACTCAAATTCAACCGGTTCGCAATCTCCTGCTGTGGCAAAAGTTCCAAATCAGCCAAACGAAGCGGTTCTGCATACGCCATTGGCATCAACGACAACAAGGGTTCAATATATTGTTGGGCTTGTGAATACACATTAGTTTCAGCGACTGAGGCTGTTTCAGGTAAATTTTCAGAACGTTCAAACCTTTGTTCGCGGCGTGCATAATCCACAATTGTATTTTGTGCAATCTGAAAAATCCAGGAGCGCAAATTGCTAACTCCTGCCTTTTCGCACGAAAAATCGTGTTTTTGGCAAAACGTGTAGATTTTCACAAAGACATCATGGGTTAGGTCCTTTGAGATCTCTTCGTCACGAACGCGTTTACGCACGTAGTCAGCGACGTTGGTCCCGTAGTTTCGCCAAAAATTAGGCAGTTCTTTCGTTGAAGCTGTATAGCACATTTTTAATTGTAATATTACGATGATTTATACCAAAAAAATTTAACAGCAACTTGCTTTCAACAAAACGGCAAACAGCCCATCAAAAGCCTGTTCAGCTTCTTCCCATACTTCTTCGTTGATACAATAGCAAACGCGCGGCGGTTCAATACTTCCTTTAACAATACCAATCCGTTTGAGTTCTTTTAAATGCTGCGACACTGTAGCCTGCGAAAGCGGCAATTCATCCACTAAATCACCACAAATGCATGCTTTTTTTTGTGCCAACAACCGCAGAATAGCTACCCGCGCCGGGTGCGCAAAAGCTTTGGCCAAATCAGCGATTCGATTGTCGTTATCACTAAATACTTCGGTTTTTGAAAGCCCCATAACTTACAACTATTTTCTATCGCAATATTACGATAATATTCTTAAATAAACCAAATTTTCAGGATTAATTACTTATTTTCAATAAGTTAAAAAAACTAATTAGGCATATAAAAATTGGCATTAATTCATTTTAATGTCAATTTATTGCCAAATTTTCTACTTTTATTTGATACTGTAATTGATTTATTTCATTACAATACCGTTCCTCCTAACTTATGAAGAAAATAGTATTTGCGCTGCTTTTACTGGCAGGATTGAGTCAAAGTATATCCGCTCAATCCCTAAAAAAGGACACGATTCAAAAGGCTTCCATGTCTACTGAGCTTCTTACTTTTGCTAAAAAGCACTTATCACTTCGCTATCGTTCAGGTGGCACTTCCAGAAAAGGGTTTGATTGCTCGGGCTTTGTCCGTTACTGTTTTTCACAATTTGGAATGCTGTTACCCCATTCGAGCGCGGCACAGATTTCTCACGGCATCGAAATTGCCCTCGGTGAAGCCAAAGAAGGTGATTTGATATTCTTCAAAGGCCACAACGCAGGCAGTCAACGCGTTGGACATGTTGGTCTAATTCTCGACGTAAAAAATAATTACGTCAAATTCATTCACTCTGCCTGAAAAGGCGGTGTACGCTATGATTTTCTTCACGCAGATTATTACAAAAAGCGTTTTGTAGGAGTTAGGAGAGTTATAAGGTAATATACGACTATAGCTCTTATTTTTTAGGTAATTTATAGTCTATATTCCACTTTTTCACATAGTCTTCCAACGGCTCAAGGCCAACCGATTTTCGACGTTCATTTACATTTATTTCTTCCTCTATGGGCGAAACTACCCAATCTCCTTTTGCATTCTTTTCTATTTGACTGCCGTAAATTTGTTTCTTCCCCTGTCTAAGAGCTACTCGGTCTTCAAGTAAAGCTAAACTTCCCGAATTCATTTTTCCCGCCTTAACAGCCTCCCTCATTACGGGCAAATACTTTTCCTGAATTTTTAAATCGGAATGTTGAATCACTAAAAACAAAGTAGTTCCTCCCCGCCACCCTATTATATCAGGTCCAAGCCAGCCATATTTATCCAAAATACCTGTGACTTTTATCAAATTTATAGAATCCTTCGCATGTATGATTCGCCATAGTGAGTCCATCTGCTTTGAATCGAACCCAAATTGTTTTTCAACGCCCTGAATCATTTTTCGATATTTTTGGTCACTATCAAAAATACTATCTAATTCTTGAATTAATGGTTTATTATAGTTGACTTCTTCCTTTTCTTTATTGGCTTTTATCAATTCCAACAACGGCAACCAACGCTTATCCTCATGTAGAGAAAGCAAATTTTTATCACTGATAATATGTTGATAGTCAGAATAATCAGCCTTTGTAGCTATCCTATATAAATGAAAAAATGAACTATCAGGATTATTATTTAAAGCCCATGAACAAGCAGCATTATATCTATCATCTGACAAGCCCTTCCAATTATTGGCCTTAAATGCTAAAGTGTAAGTCAATGCAGACCTTGCATAATCTTTAAGCTTGTAAAGCGAGTCTGCCTTTTTTACTAAAACGAAATATTCTTTTGTCTGTCCAGAGACGAAAAAAGAAACAACGCAAAAAAGGATAAGTAGTAGACATTTCATTGTGTTCCCTAATCGACAAAAATGCTGTAATTTATTTCTGTTGAGCTTTTCTGTACTCCAAGTGCCTGTTCCCGTTTGACTGAAGGAAAATCTTCTATAAATTCATCAACCGTATGGCCTCCCTTGAGATAATCGAACAAATTTTTTACGGGAACACGGGTATTATAAAACACCGGTGCACCGCTTTGAATATCAGGATGTATGGTTATGAGATGATTCATATTTCAGGGCGTTTTCAGTAACAATAGTCCGCTACGGAATTTATAAAAAAGGGGTAAAAATCTTAGGTTTGTTTTGCGAACCAACCAAAGACTTACCCCATGAATGTAGTAACACTCACAGAGCAAATATTGCAAAAAATGTCCGGA
>Ga0247844_1003345_pt1 | contig 23769 bp, 30 predicted proteins | sample LaCtaG_FD_192421 | JGI IMG/M metagenome (GOLD analysis project Ga0247844, IMG submission 192421) | Freshwater microbial communities from meromictic Lake La Cruz, Castile-La Mancha, Spain - LaCruzMarch201714.5m_1 | ecosystem: Environmental > Aquatic > Freshwater > Lake | place: Spain: Castile-La... | reverse complement strand
CCACCTATTGCCAAGCCAATCTCTAGTTGTTCTTGCTCTTTTTCTTTAGCGGCTTTCTCTGCCTTCTTTAAAGCACTAATCTCTTTGGCATCTGCCAAGTCCATCTCTGCTTGACGGGCTTTAATCTTGTTCCAGACATCAATCTTACCCGTCTGCATGAAGAGCATCTTTAACTCTTCCTCAAACGCTCTAGCCTGTTCTAAAGCCATCTCAATCTGCAAAGCCGTACCCATGTTTGAGCCTTTGCCAGACTGTTTAGCCTGAAGCATGGCTTTTGTAGCTACACTTTTTGCGTCAAATAGCTTCCCAATCATGGGCGCAAGTGAGCCTAAGTCATTGGCAACATTTGCTGCCTTCTTGACCATGCTGATTGCTGACTGTATGCCAGCTAAAGCGGTCATTGGATCGATGGGAATCATTTCTTTTCTACCTTTTTCCATTCAATACAGTAGACCTTTCGGTTGTAGACATCTCCAACCCAAGTCCACTTAACGCACCTGTATTCAATAGATACAGCCAGTAAAAAACTAATTACTGCCATGCCCAGATGATTACTGAGAATGACCAAACAATAAGGGCAACCATACAGACTGCCGCAATTGTTGCAAGCAGCCAGTCTTTCATTTTATCTAAACAAATCAAAAAGCCCTTGAATTGGCTTTTGTGGAATGAATTGGTCAGGGTTTGTTGTTGCCTCAGTCATTGCTTGACCCATTGCAGTACCCATGCCACCAGCACCTTGCAGTTGCTCACCAAGTAAGAACCTAGTTCCTGCTTGACTAGAAAGTGCATTAGCTAATCTGTTTGATGCTATTGGAACTCCAACTGCACCTGCTGCGCTTAAAAGTCCTGTCCCAAATCCACCCATGCCTAAACCTTCGGCAAGTTGACCACCAAGGCCAAATCCACCTGTCATACCAGCACCGCCAGCAACATAAGGCAATAAAGCCGCACCAGTAGCAGGTGCAACTTTAGGTGTAACAGCACCACGAGTCGTATCCACAATGTCTCTCAACAAAGTTACTTCATCCAGTAAAGCAGGGTTATCTGCAAATGCCACACGTTGTGCAGTTGGGCTATCTGGTCTACCAAGGTTTAAAGTCCTAGTAAATGCAGGTGCTGAGAAACCAGTAGCCGCATCAGGATTAATAGCCCTAGTTCTAGCCTCATTAAGAATAGAGTATTGGGCCGCTTGTTTACCAGTTGGTGACATCAAGCTAAAAGCAAGTTCTGCCGTAGCAGGATTCTTGTCAAAGCTAAACCCTTGTGCCACCAAATCAATGTCGTTTTGTGGTGTCTTGCTAGATACAAGTTTGTAGATATTTGTATCTTGTCTAAAAGGCAAAACAGTCGCTTTAAACTGCTCAATTGCTTTTGTGTGTTGTGCGCCAGCAGGTGTAAATAATTTAACACCATTAGGATCAATAGCAGGTGCAGCCCATACGTCAACGTCATCAGCTAAACCTTTGTATAACTGATTGATTGAATTTAACTGTTTTTCACTATAAGAACCTGGCACAAGACCCTTGCGAACACGCTCCATCTCAGAAAATACTGTAGATTGCAAATCACGCAATTCTTTATATGACCCACCGCCATTCTGAATTAATGTATTTAACTTCTCAATTGTTTTCTCAATGACAGGAGTTTGAGATGTAGATGGGAATTGATTGATGACATCTACAGTTGCTTGGTTTGTATTACGCAATGGAATAATGTCATCGCCAGCTAATTGTTCAGCTTTTTTAAACTCAGGACTAACATTAGATTTAGCAGTTTGATATTGCTTACGTAAGTCATCAGCAATAATCTTCTTCTCGCCACCTTCAGACATTCTTGATGGCTTTAGATTTTCAGTAGTTTTTTCAATTAACTTTTTAACCTGATCTGCTTTGACTTGATTAGAAGATTCTTTTGAGAATCCTAATTGACGTAACTTATCAATAGTTCCTGCACCTGGGCCACCAACATCACCAACATCTACATTCACGCCACGTTGAGCCGCAGATTCAATAATCTGACCAGTAACAGGATCACGATAACGTGTGCCAGAAGGAATGTTTCCTGCACGAGCCGCAACTGCACTAGCGGGTAAACCTGCCGCCAAGTTAATGCCAAGCAAAGCTAATGGGTTTTGGACATCATAGACATTACGAGCAATCTCAGCCGCACCAGTACCAACAGTAGCACCTGCTGCTTGAGCAATAGGTTGAGCCGCCAAGCCACGACCAACAACTTGAGCAGTTAGATTAGGAGCTTGTTGCAATAAACCACCAGCACCACCCATAGCAGGGATACCAGCTACTGCACGAGTAACATTTCCAATGCCACGTTCAAAACCAGTTTGAGGTTGTGGCAAACCAAGCATAGTTGCAAAGTTTGACATTGATTGGCTAGGAGTACCAAGTTGGCTACCAGTAGCCCTGTTAATCAACATATTCAATGGTGATCCAACAATGTCAGCTACTTGGCCTAAACCTTCCATGCCATAACGTGCAGTTAAACCAACCTGACGGGCAATAGAGTCTGTATTTTGTCTTACAGGGGCTTGTGCAACTACTTGCTTACCAAGTAATGCTGGATCAATATCACGATATCCAACTTGAGGAACAGCAATAGTCCCAACATCAGACGTCCCAATATTAGCAATTGGTGCTGGTTGTGTTGGCCTACCAATAAAAGAAGGGTCAATATCACGAGATGTGGCCATGTTTGTACCTACTACTTTCTCAACATAGTTTTGCGTTTGTTTAAATGGAGGAACTCCACCATACTTTTGAACATTGCCAGGTCCTGCGTTATAAGCCGCAGCAACCAAAACAGGATCTTGAAATTGTTGTGATAACTGGCTTAGATACTTAACACCACCTCGGATGTTATCTTTCCAATCCATGCGGTTAACACCAAGATCTTTAGCAGTAGCCGCCATCAATTGCATAGGGCCATAAGCACGATCATTGAACCTAGTTTTAGGTCCTATAGCGTTAAAAGATCCACCTGATTCAGTCTCAACAATCTTTTGCACCAAAGAATAAGGAACGCCTTGCCTCTGGGCTTCTTGCCTAGCAAATTCGTAAACTTGTTCTTTGGTTGCCATTAGTTATAAACCCGATAAATACCATTAGGCAATTGATATGCAGTCTTACCCTTGTCAGGACCAGCAGTAACAGGAAAACTAGGTAAATATTTACGCAACTTTGGATCTTCAAAGATAGATGAACTACCCTCTGGTGTTTGTGACCATTTCTCAACCACATCAGGAACAGGGTTCTTGGTTACATAGTTGTAATAATCTTTCTTGCGCTGATTAGCAACACGAGTAAGATCTAAATAGTATTGGACTGCTTCTTTAGGATTTGTAATTTGTGGACCACGAGATGCACTAAATTGAATATCTTTGTCAGAAGTTGCACCAACCAAGTCTTGAATGTTTGCAGAAGCAACATCGGCAACTGATTGCAAGAATAATGGTGAGTCAACAGCAACTGCTTTAGCTCTGTCGCCACCAATGCCCAAGCCAGTAGCAATAGCCGCAGCCTCAGACTTAAATCCTGCAAACTTACCTGGCTCAAACGCACCACGATTAATAATGTTTTGTAAGTTTTGCAAACTAGCATCAGAACTTGTAGCCGCTTGGAAACCCTTAAAGGCGGCCTCTCTAACAGGTTTGTACCCTTCAAAAGCAAGTACCTCAGAAGGAGATAAAGCAGTTGGCTGACCCATAGCCGCAGCTTCTGTTGTTCTTTGTTGTCTGCCAGTTGAAGGAACAACCACATTTGTAGGAGTTGTTTGCAATGCCGCCTGTCCTTCACCAAATCGCTTATCAAAAGCTAATTGTTGTTGAACTGTTCGCATATTTGGAAGTAAATTAGTTTGAAGCAAACCTGCATCATTCATGCTCAACTGTGCGCCTACTGGAACTTCAGGCAATGTAGTCGCAACTTTTGCCGCCAATGCTCCTGTAACTGGCTTTGCTTCAAACATACCAGTTAAAGGATTAAATTGATTTTGAATTAAATCTTTTTGTGTCGGTAAACCACGTATTACTTGCATATTAGGGTTCATCAACAAGTCGCCTTGCACTCTAGGTTGCAAAGCAGTAATAGTTTCACGCATGGCGCTTTGAGCAGCAGTAGGCAATGCCAACACATCTTGCAAAGCATTTTGTATGTTGAATGGCAATCCTTGCGCTCTAGCACCTTTGATTTGCTCTTGTTGAGCCAATTGATCTGGTGTAACAGGACCCATGTAATCAGGGTTTGCTTCTTGGAATTTAGTAGGAGTGTATTTGCCTCGGAAGCTCTCAAGAGCCGCCTGATCTGCTGCGGCTTGTTGGCTTTTACGCAACATATCTTGCATGGTTATAGCAGTAGATGGAATATCCATTGCAGACTTGAAGCCAATACCAGGATCACCACTTAACAAACTACCAATCAGAAACTGCTGAGTAGCCTGTTTCTGCATTGCTTGTTTTTCAGTATCAGACAAGCCCGTCAATGCGGCATCAGATAACAACCCAATATTAAAAGGCATAATTTACTCCTTAACCAATTCCAAACAAACCAAGCAAACCTTGGCGTGAAGTAGATGTTGATTGCATTCCAGATCCACCACCAACATTGATACCCAATGCTTGATTGAGAATCTGTTGTTGTTCCAAAGGTAGATTGCGTATTGCATCCAACTGTTGTTGTGAGAAGCCTTGCTGAACCAAACCTTGGTCACGCAATTGATTTGCTTGATTGAAACCTAAGTTCTGCAAGTTAGTAGCCGCACTTGCTAGTTGACCACCAGCAGTTATGCCCTGTTGATTAGCAGCCAACCCCGCTTGTTGGTTAGCTAAGTTAGCTTGCAATAGATTCTGAGCATTAGCCAAGTTTGCAGTATTTGAAGCGGCAGCACCAAATTGACCAGCTTGGTTTGCAGCGGCTTGATTTGCCAAAGCCATTGCTTGTTGATTTGAGGCATTGTATTGAGCCATCTGGTTTCTAGCCGCAGCATTAGCCAAAGCCACTTGTTGAGCATTCTGGACATTAAGTTGACCAGTAGACACATCAACACCCTGATTAGCCAAAGCAGCCCGTAAAGCCGCATCTTGATTCGCCAAACCAAACTGACCTGCCAATTGTAAAGACTGCTGAGTAGTCGCCAAGTCTTGAGCTTGATTCAATTGTTGTGCTTGCATAGCACGAGCCAAATCAGCCTCAGAAGCACGTTGTGCCGCCTCATAAGCTTGAGCATTCTGTTGAGCAACTAAACGAGCCGCATTCTCACCATAAGCACGATTAGTTTCAGCTTCTGCAACACCTTGGCGAGATCCACCAAAGGCTCTAGCCGCAGTAGCTTGTGCCGCAGTTCTTTGTTGTTCAAGTTGTCGTGAACGCTCTAAATCACTCAAGCTTTGATTAGTAACAGCTTGCGTAAAAGGATTCATGTACGCTTGCAAATTCTGATTCAAGAATGAACCAGCAGTAACATCACGAATATTAGCCCTAGCTTGTGGAGCAATAGCACCTAAAGCCTCTTGAGCAACTCGCTGACCAGTTACATTTTGTGATGCAACATTGCGAATATCACCCCTATTTAGTTGTGCGGCAGCGGCTCTTTCAGCAGCACCTGCATAAGAGGCATCGCCTTGTGCGGCACTATATCCCTGTGATGCGGCATTTTGATAGCCTACATTTTGTGGATTATATTGCGCACTTTGTCTTAATAGATTAGCGGCATCAGTAGCGTATAAAGTGGGTGCGCTAAGTGGACTTGCATATAGTCTATTTAAAGCAAAACCTTGTTGTTGGTCAGGATTAAACCCTGCAAATTCACGAGGAGCTAATCCAGCCGCAGTAGTTTGTGCGCCTTGATAGTTCTGTAAGAATAAATCTTTTAAAGCAGGATCTAACTGCTGAGAACTTGAACTTCCACCGCCTAGAGACATATTATTCCCCTTGTATCCATTTAATTGCATCATCATGTGAGGTGAAATACCGCCACATTTCTGTACTCACCTCTCTCATTGCTTTTTGTCCTCTAAGCAATAAGACTATCATTGGTGCTATTTGTAGTGAAATAATACGCAATGTGAGCGCATAGGCTCTGTCGTTGGTATTACCACCTTCAAGTTCTACAGAGTCTTGCCAAGCATTTATACTCTGAATGACTAAAGGCATTAAAAACGCCCTATTAGCATTAAAGAACTCATTTGTAGGTAGCGTCACCAGAGCATTCCAAAAGACAATATCTATGTCTTTTCTGCTAGGCTCTTTATCTTTATCTACCAAGTCATCCCATAACTCAGCAATACCCGATAAAGCGACTAAAAAGTCTACAGCACTCTGGTTGCCACCAAACCATTCTAACAGTTTGGCATTTCTTATTTCACGCCAATTCTCAGAATCATGTTCAATCATAATATATTTAACGCAAACTGCCTAGTTTTCCATCAAATCTGATAGTGCCAACTCGCCAATCAGATAATGTGTTTCCTTCAATCTTTACTGCTATTTGTCGACCAGTAATCCTAAAAGAAGTAGGGTTTGCCATCGTGTATGGGCCATAGCTATATTGTGTGCCAGTTGGGTAAAACTTGGTAGCAAATCGAGCCTTTACATCACCCAAAGTCTTCTCATCAGGAACAAGCCCATTTAGGCTTAAAACCCTGTCACCAGCACCTAATTCAATGGGTCCAGACTGAGCAAATATAGTCTGAGAATCATAAGCAAAACCTACCTCATGCTCATAAATATACCCATCTGAAGAAACCATCAAAGGATTAGAGAATATGCCTCTGTCTGTACCGCAAGTACGATCCAAAGTGCCAACAGCCCAATGGCCTTCTCTGTAGTTATAAGTCACATAAGAATCTACTTCATTACTGGCTGAACTTGGGTAAAACCACCAAATCTCACCATAAGTAGCCAAATGAACTGAATAGACTTTAGAGGCTTGTTGGGTATTTAAATTAGTAAATACATAATCACCAACATCAGAAGCCAATGGCTTTACAAAACCATCGTATACCCAGAAGCCAGAGTTTGACATCCAAATACATGAGTTATCAGTAGCGGCAACTGCTTGCTTGGAAATCACCCCACAAGATGAGCCAATACGCTCAAAACTGTAAACATAAGGTGGGCCAATGTAAGTAGCCACATGGACATCTACATCAGTAAACAAAATGGTAGCACCACGGGTTCGCTTGGCACACATCAATGAGCCAATTGTGGTTAACTCAAAATCACCCGCTTGGTTGGTAGCGGAAGCAGTCCAAACAGTATTATTCTCTTGGTCACACCATTGAACTTTTCTAGGATTACCACCTGCACCAAGGGCAAATAAGAATCGTTCTTGTGTAGTTATAAGACCAATATTGCCAGTAGGAGCATTGGTAATAGCAACAGCATCATTAGACGTATTTAACTGCCACTCAAGAAGCTTTCCATCTTTTGTTGAGCAACCTACCAAATACTCACCCCAAGTATCTAAACTCCATGTGGTAGCTGCAGTAAATGAGCCTGTATCAGGTCTTGCTACACCATAAGCAAAACTGCCATAAGTGCTATATCCATAACCAATTTTAAGAACAGCATCAGCATCACCAACAGTAAAACTAGTTGGAGTTATGTCTGTCAATGCGTTTGATTCGCTTAGATGGTATAACTTTGAGTGAGTGCCAATAGCAATGCGTCTATTGTTGCTGTTGTCTCGCCAGTTAATGAACCCACGGGCTTTGCCAGTTAGTTGGTCAGTAGTACGCTTTCGCCATCCACCGACAGGGCGAATAGTTCCCTCAAACCACCGAACTAAGTTTGAATAATTCCATCGTCCTTTAGATTGGTAGTCTGTACCATTCTTATAGACTCCTGGCGGTATTTGTAGTGGAATGTAGGCCATTTTATATAGATAAGTTAGATACAAAACTCATTGTAACAATGGCTGAAGGAATTGCGGGTCTTGTTGGACTTGTTCCAGCAGCGTAATGTTCAATGGACACACCCGTATCGGTTGGCCTCCACATTATTTCAACATAGTCAGTTGCATTTAAGCTGACAAAGTAATTCATGGCTGCAATGATGTGATATGGATCACCAGCACCTTTTCTGGGTGCAAAGCCAAATCGGCTGTTTGAGTTGGCAATATTAGTGCCATTGACTCGAAACCAAACATCCACATCTTGAGAAGCATTTGTTGTATTTGTAAACTGAATGGAAAACTGCAAGTTCCAGATTCCAGTTTCCGCAACAGTAATTCTTGAGTTACTAGCGATAGTCACGCCATTAGAAAAATCTGTGGTGTTAAAAGTGACTGCATAGGCAGTTGTTGTATTGGCAGCAGTCTGGTCTGTACTATCTTGAAAAGCACCATAAGGGTTATTTAAGAACTTACCACCACGAATACCAAGGGCAGAATTTATTGCGTTTACCAATCTGATGAAGAAGGTATTTAAAACGCTATTGTTTTGGTTTTGCAGAACAGCAGAATACGCCTCACCAGATGTACCAAGCTTTGGTATTGGTGGGGTTTGTAACTGTTGTCCTAAGTTGGGCATTACAAGTTACCAGTAAGAGTAGATGGGAATCTGCGAGTTACACCAGGCCAAATAATCCTGACTGCGCCATGACCAGCACCTTGTTGACTAGAGCCACCACCATAAAGACCACCAGCACCAGTTCCACCACCACCAGCACTACCATTAGTTCCACCTGAACCACCACCACCGCCAGCATTTATGTTTACTACATATATTGCACCAACGCCATTAGCACCCTGCCCATAAATTCCTACACCACCGCCACCACCACCTTTTGATCCACCTGCACCAGCACCGCCGCCACCGCCACCGCCAGCACCATTACCACCATCTCCAGTAAATCCACCAGCCGCACCACCATCGCCTGAGTATCCACCAGCACCAGCACCTGCAGCAGCTAGTCCACCATATCCACCAAATGCGCCTCTTCCACCTGCGCCACCACTACCATAAATAACAACACCACCAAAACCACCACCGCCAAATCCATTCTGACCGCCACCAGCCTTAACACTAGTTGAATTAAATGAACTATCGCCTCCATATGCACCATATGTATTATTAGTAGCACCAACAATTACTGTATAAGTGTTTCCAGGAATGACAGCAATATTGTTTGCATAAGCCAAAGCACCGCCACCGCCGCCATCAGGATCACCTCCTGTTGCATAGTTTCCACCAGCACCTACGCAAACAACAGAAACACTATAAACGCCTAATGGAGCTGTCCAAGAATATGTTCCTGGACTTATATATTCTTGTTGACCAACAACATTAGCCCCAAACCCAAAGCCCTTAACTGATGATGATGCAATAGTGCTAAGTAATGGCATGATTAAGCAAATTTAGTTTGTGTAGCAAAAACTGTAAAAGCAGCAGATCCAGTTTTTACAATGGTGTATGTATATACATCAGTAGAACTTACGTTACCTGCCGATGGTGTTAAACCGCCTTGCCAAACAGTTGTAACACCACTTGCTGTACCATCAACTTGAACAACAGAATTGTAGTAAGCAGTAGAACCTTGTTTAACCATGTGGACAACAGTTATAGACTCACCTGTTGCCATCAAAGTGTTAAGAGTTACAGGAGTGCTTGCACCAGTAAGATTAATTGTCCAATTGGCAGAAGCATTAGTTGTGTAGTAAAGAACTGACTGAGTAGTTGCGTAATAAGCAATCGTGCCAGTAGCCGCAGTAGCTGAGATGGTAATTGTCTCTAACGCATTGACAAACTTAGTGCCAATGGCAGTAGTTGAGCCAGTAAATGTTTGCTTACCAGTATAGGTATTGTTTATAGCAGTACCAGGCACAGCAAGAGCTGTTCTAGCATCAGACGCAGTTCCTACACCAGTCCCACCTTTTGCAAGTTTTAGATATGGACCAGTATCAAACAAAGCATCAATTGAGTCCAAGTCTGTATTTATCTTAGTCCCCCAAGAGTCACTTGATGCACCTACTTCTGGCTTTGTAAGACTTAGATTTGTGGTGGTTGTATCTGCCATATTTACCTCATTGCGTTGTTACTGTCCAAGTCTCGGATTGGTCTGTTGTATTAGTCCAAGACTCCGATTGATCTGAAATTGTTGTCCAAGATTCTGCTACTAATGAACTATCTTCCCATTTCAGTCTAGCTGAAACAGTCACTACAGCATCACCAGCAATAAATGCACTAACACCTCTTGTTAAACTAGTCCCACAAGAAACTGTGGAAACTGAATCTACATTTGCCGAACATGAAAATATTAAAAGAACAGAAGCTTGAACAGTACTGGTTGATACTATTTCTGCTTGGGCAGACTTAATAACACTTGCTGAAACAGAAACTGTAGACTCACTAGTTGGAGTTGCGGCAACAACTAAAATTCCAATTGCATTTGTTGATACAGAAGAAACACTATTTACATCAGCAGCCGCATTGAGTACCGCACCACCCGAAAGTGATGAAAATGGTACTTCAGAAAATGCGCTTATTCCAAACATTATTTCAAGTGTCCATTACCAGATAGCCATGCGAAAATTGCAACTGTTCCTAAACCAACGATCCAAAAGAACTTCTTGACAATACTTTGCCCAATAGAAATATAAACATTTTCTATTACTTTTTCAGTAACTTTTTCAACCAGAATTTCTAGTTGTTCATCAGTAAGTACAATTTTGTTTTGCATGATGTTTATTGAGTGTACTCAACCCATGAAGTTGTTGATTCGTTCCAATCATATCGTTTGCCATCTGTAGGCATTGCTACTGGTGCTTCCCAACGGCAAGTTTCTTCATTTAATATCCATGATTCATATGGCTTTGGTGCAATAAACGCATCTCTTGTTGAATCATATGTGAAGCCAATACCTGCATAGTTCTTACGAATAGTGCCGTTATAACTTGTTTGTTTCCAACGAGAATAACCACCAGACCAACGAACTAAAAACGCATATCCCATCGCTTCAGATTCGTGACCTTCTGATGTTAGTAATTCAATGTTATTGACGCAATGAACCTCAAGAACAACATTGTTTTCATCTAATTTTGCAAAATGTGCCATTTGTTCTTCCTTAGAATGTGATTGAGCCGTTACCTGTCCATTGATAGACACGATAACCACCAGCTACTGTGATTGTTGGTGAGCCAGTAGTAGATGCGGCAGCTTCAAAAGAATCAGCGTAGCGAATGATAACAATACCCGAACCACCTGCGCCAGTTGAATATGACGGAGAGTAACCACCAGAGCCACCACCACCGCCTCCTCTGTTAGCAGTTCCCGCTGTTGGCGTGATATTCGTTGTAATGCTATCTGTTCCACCTGCACCGCCACCACCATTTCCGCCAGCATTGGGTGGGCCACCACATCCGCCACCACCACCGCCAGCATAGAAAATACTACTTCCACTAATACTTGATGCAAGACCAACTCCACCAACACCACCTCTACCTGGTGAACCAGATGCCCCGTTAGAGCCAGCAGCACCTGCGCCACCACCACCTGCTCCGTTTGCATTACCAGAGTATGCAAATGCCTGTCCACCAGCAAATCCCTGACTTGCTGGAGAAGCCGCACCACCTAAGCCACCAGCAGTATCACCACCACCACCGCCGCCGCCTGAACCGCCACTATTTCCTGCGGCTTCAGCGGGCACTCCATGACCACCACCGCCACCGCCAGTAGATGTAATTGAACTAAAAACAGAATTAGAACCATTATTTCCTTGGTTTCCCCCAGTGGCACTGCTACCACCCGCACCAACTGTTACAGTAATAGGTGAACCCGTGGTAACAGAAAATCCAGAAGCTGTCTTAAAACCGCCAGCACCACCACCACCACCGCCATTAAGACCGCCACCAGAGCCACCACCAGCAACTACAAGATATTCAACAGATGGTGCTACATTAGCAAAACTAGCTCCAACAATCCCAAGCATTACGCCACTCATGCTAAATTACCTGTTACCACGGCAACTGTGGCAGTAATAAACAGAATAGTAGCAATACCTCTTGTAGTTACGCTAAAAGAAGCAATATCAGCATCTGTACCGCCCTTGTAGACTGTCGTAACAGCAGAGCAAGTACAAGAAATAGAAGCTGATGTGTTATTAAAAATCATAATTACATCACCCGTTGTAAAAACAGACGCAGGTACTACGACTGATCCAGATGTTCCCAACTCCACAAACTTACCTACATCCCCCGCAACTAATGTGTAGCTTGCCGTTTTAATGCCCGACAGGGGAATATTAAGATAGCCCAATGTCACACTTGAAGAAGTATCTGGTAGCGAATAAGTAACGCTACTTGATGTATTTGGAGACTCTAATGTGCTTGTTCCAGCACCAGAGGCATTACCTTGAACTTTTAAGTTACTCATAATTTCACCTTAGTTTAAAACTAACCATCTTTGACCAGAAATAACGGTTACTGATTTACCAGAAACAACTGTTACAGGTCCAACAGATAAGCCATTAGTTCCTGCACTTATTGTCGTGTTTTCAGATACTGTTGTACTTTGTATCATTACACCATTTGTAGAACTGGTTAACGCAGGATAAGTAACATATACATCTTTAGTTCCTGCTGATAAATTAACAGCAGAATTACTATTAGAAGATGAAAGAATTGTTGTTCGAGATAACGTAGTCCCAGAAGAGGTGTATGTTCCAATGCCAACTTCAAATTCACTACTAGTGCTTGAACTTATTACGTAATAAGTAGTGTTTCCATTGCCAATGACAGAGAAAGATTGAAAACCAGTAGCTGCGCCAGCAAGGGTAAGCGTACCCGTTCCTGTCGTAGTAGTAGTTTCCTTTACACGATCAGCAATAACTAATGCCATGATTAACTCAATGTAACGTCAAGATCACCAGCAGGAATACGCAAAATATCACCAGTTGCAATGGTTTTACTTGCTGTCAAATCAGCAAAAGCAATCATATTGCCAGTTGTTAAAGCATCAAATATCGCAATAGCAACAATAGTTCCCCATGTTCCAGTAGCGGCATCAAACTCAATGGCAGAACTATTTGTAGCCAAAGTGCCTGTTCCACTTACTGTAAAAGCGGCAGATTTACGGGCATATCCGCTACCAGAAAGCTCTGTGCCACCACCAGCATCAGTAGGTGCGGTAGTAAACAAACCAACATACAAAGTAGTTGGTGAGGTATATGCTACGTTAGTAAAAACGTGCTTGAGAATCTTGTCTTCAAGATAATCTGTAAATGAACCAGCCATATATCACCCCAAAGATCGGGCACGAACAATCGGAGTAGAAGCAACAGATGCCCTTTGATCTGCTATTTCTATGTCGCCCAAGGAGTTGGTATATAACTGACTCCATGTGGCAAGACGCTCATCGTCTTTCAAGTATGGTGTAGCTTCAACTAGCGCACCATACAAGTACAAGTCTGGTGCATAAGCTAGGAGCCAGTTGCTTGTATTTGAATCACTTAACGCAGGAATCTTACCATAATAAGTTAATTCACCCGTATAACCAGTATCAGGCGTTGGGATAACTTCTATTTGCGTACCAATAATTGTATAAAATTGTGGTTTACCAACAGTAATGTAATTGTTCTGTGATGCGTAATCACCTTGATTTTGAGTCACATACTGAAGATATGTAATTGGATTTGTATTCAGTTGGAACTCTTTAGCCTGTAAGAAATCAGAAGGAAAAGCAAAATACTGAGTATCTAAAGTGGCAGTTGCACGTTTTACCATCTGGCGAACACGCAACTTACGATTAAATTTAGCTTCTGCCAAAGTGATAAATGAAGGAATGACAGACGTTAAATCATCCCGATTCAGATAATCAGCAATGGTTGTCTTTAATCCGCTAAAAGTATCAAGTGCCATTTTCTACATCCCTACACATTAATGTATGCTCATGTTTGTATTCAAATGTGCCAATGTGAAAGATCTCTTTTGATAGATCTTGGTCAACAAATGTTTTGTGTCCGTTCTCAGCGGCTCTACGGCAAAACCATACATCTTCACCAATGTAGTCTTCCGCAGCAGGAACCCAAGGTATAGCAAACCAAGGATATTCCATAGATTTATAGACTTCGGCTTTAACAAGCATTACACCCATTCCGCAGTAGTCTACTTCAACAAGTCCTGTTGAATCGTCCTCAGTATATACCCTATTGACAAATAAAGCATCCATATCTGGAGTATTTTTCTTTACCGCAATAGGCTCTGTAGGAAATCTGCGCTTGGCATAATTCCCACAAACTATTCCTTTATCCCTTTCCAAAAGACGAATAATCATGTCCTTTGGAAACCTCATATCGCTATCTAGCCACATTGTATGAGTGCAATTAGCCTTAACTGCATCTCTGGCTAGGTCCTGACGCTGTGAAGATAGTAGTGTTCCAGAACTAGTGTAAATCACTACTTTATGGTTTGTTGTACCTACTGTATATCCCACTAATCGGGCTAAATCATAGGCAAATCCAGCATTAACAAAGTCCCGTGTTGGAATCAAAATTCCAATGGTCTTACTATCCATTAAACTTCTCCAAATGTTTCCAATATTTGCCTTGGCGAATTTGCCTAATTATTGTTGCTGAACAATTAAACTCTTTTGCTAAAACAGTTGGCTTGATTGTCGTAAATTTTGCCATCATTGCTTGCTCATTATTTAATTTTGAACACCCATGTGTAGCACCTTTTGCCTGTCTATTTTTATCAAACTTATCTTGTTGATTGTCAGCGTGTGTACCAATAAAGAAATGGTCTGGATTAACGCATAAAGGATTGTCGCAAGTATGACAAACATTTAAATCATTTATACAATTACCATGAGTTTTTTCATACAAATATCGACTTACCCTGTATTCCTTATTTTTTAAAGAAATTCTAGGATAACCCCTTGAGGTTGGACCAAACCATAAAATACAACCAGTAATTGCTTCTGGTGAAGAGTATTTAAGAATTTTATTCTCTAAGGATACAACAGGTCTTCCCATCATACTTTCCCTGGTCTTGTTCTAAAAAACCTATTCTCGGGAGAATTCAACCATCGTTTCATGTAGGCTTGGTCATCAAGCTTACCTTCTGCCTTCATTTGATAATACAAAGCCATAGGAATAGATGCCACATGATGCAGATCACCCTTCCAATTAGCCTTCTCATCAAATGAGTTAAATCGTTCTTTGTTTGCTTCTACTACTTCAGTAGCATCAATAATCGTTTCAATGGTTGCCTCATCTTTGGCTTCATCATAATGCCAAAGTTTTTTAATTCCCATTTCTAGGTTCGTGTCAAAGATTTTTGTAGTCATAAAAAAAGGGTGGGTTATTAGCCCACCCCTTGCATTTCAGATTAAGTCTGAATTGTAGTGTTCAAGTCGTAGACGGCTCCATGAGCCTTCTCATTCTTGATCTTCAAGCCCCACTCACACAAGAGCATACGCTTCTCGGCATCACCTGTCTTAGCCAGTTCAACTGTCTGGAAGGGACGCAGATAAGCAACGCTTGCGTACTCAGGATCAAGCACGAAAACATCACGATCACGTTGGAAGCGGTTGGCAACAATGCTCACGTTACCGAAATCGCTAACATAAATGTCTGCGGCTCCGATGATTGTTGAAGGCTTAGGACCTGTAACATTGAAACGCTGACCAGCAATACCAGCCATCTTTGACAAGTTCTGCTTGTTAACAGGACCAGCCATAACGATAGATGGTGCGCCACCTTCTGTCCAAACCTTCTGGATTACGTCTTTCAGCAATGCTTCGCTAAATGAACGCAAGTTACCTGCTGTGGAGTCTGTACGAGCCGCATCAGGAATAGTGGTGTATGAAGGATCAGAACCACCAGTACCTTCGCTGGTATTGGTCTTCAAGAAGGCCAACAATGCACCAGTTTTACGGGCAGCAGATGTAGAACCAGCAGTAGCGGCTTGGTTGGCCAACATTGTTGACTCCATGTCACGCTTAATTTCTGCAGATTTTTTAGCCATTTGATAGCTCAATTCTGAACGGCGACCTGCTTTATCAACAGATTCCAAAGTGCCAGAAATGATTACGTCTTTACGGCTAATCTGAGTGTAGTTACCCAAACGAACTGTAGCAGTTGCTGCTGTGAAAGAAGTGATGTCATCACCCTCGATCTGAGCATTAGTTGTGATAGCAGCGGCCAAATCATCAGTTTGCCATTCAAAGAAAGTGTTGGTGACGTTCTCACGACCAACATTGCTCATGAATGGAGTCTCTTCTGGAGAGATCTGATAAATGACGTTTGAAAGATCTTCCCTAACACCCTTTGCGTCAAAGCGGGTGTAGGTGTTTGTAATAGCAGCCATGATAATTCCTTAAATAAATTTCTCGAAAAGGGATGCGGCATCTCTGACGCTTCCAGTTTGTGCAAGACGCTTTTTTGCGTTATTTATATCACTCGACTTAGAACTTACGCTACCTGATGAACCAGGAGTGACCATTCTTGGGGCTTTCTTAATCTTAGCTTGGAACTCAGGACGCTTACTCATCATCATGTCATATTTCCACGCCTTGTGAAGCGCAAGCAATGCCCGTGAATCTGTAATCGTACTCAGTTCCTGCTCTGAAAAGCCTAAATTCTGACCATACTCCAACAGAGCCTTACCTTCTGCCTTGGCTTTTTCGGGAGAATTCCACTCTGGGATCTTCTCTTTCAACAGAGACACCTCTGTGACCATAACTTGTTGCAAATGCTTCTGTAGCTCAGCTTGACGCACTTGATTGAGCCTATCTTGCTCTGCTTGAACAGCGAATTTCTGTTGGTTTCTCCTCTGATGGGATGTCCATTGACGGGCATATTCAGTTGGGTCTTCAACTTCTAAACGATTCCAATCAGGCTCTGGAGGCTCAAACTCCTGCAATTTCTGCTGTAATTGTCCTAATATCTGAGCGTATTGTTCACGCTCTCCACGAACTTGCTGAAACTCAGACTCGACTAATTTGCGCTCTTCTGCCAGTTTCTGCGTTTTCCGTGTGTAGTCAGCTTCACGTTGGTAGCCTCGGATCAGTTCATCCTTTGGGACTTCGATTTCTTTGCCATCAACTTTGACAACAAACTTCTCATCCCTTGGAGCTTCTTCTTCAGCTTCCTCTTCTTCGCCTTCTACTTCCTCGGAAGATTCCTCTGTTTCATCTTGCGTCTCCGCAGATTCCACTTCCTCAGACTCAGGTTCGGGTTGCCCCTCCTCTGGTTGCGCCTCTGCACCAGTGTCAACACCCTCTTGAGTGTCTAGCATGGAAGCAAAGCTTTGCGCTGCTTGGTTTACTGTAATCGAACCGACTGCATTTGCGTTATCGGACATATTTACCTCTTAGTTTAACAATCATTTGTTTGGGGGTCTACCCCGTCTACGAACAAGGGCAACTTCTGCCATCTTGCCTGTATCCATAACAGATCTAAGTTTTGCTCTCAGAATATCAATAGTGGTGAGTAGCAAATAAGCCTGTTCTCTGATTGGTCCTTCCATTAACTTGGAAGAACGAATCTCACTATAACAATCATCTTCAATTCGTTTGAGCATTTCATTTAGAAGCTCATCTTCAAGAAGTAACTTAGCTCTGTCTCCTCTTGCGAGGTTAATTTCTAGATCATCCATTTACATCATTGGTTGGGGCTGTTGAGGGACTTGGCTCATTGCAGCTTGTTGACGAATTAATTCTCGGTCTGTATTCATTGCGGCATTAATCTCCGCACTTTGAATTTGTACACCATATTTCAATTCTAGCTCATATCTACGCAAAATACCATCTTGTTCAACACGATCTCTTTCACGATCATCAGACATAATCATTTTTTGTCGCTCTAAATCCAATTCTGCGGCTTTCTTTTGAATATCCGCTTGAATAGATTGCACCTGTACTTGAGCCAACATCTCCTCTGGCGTAGGCTTTGGCTCTGGAGGCGGTGGCAATTGGAAGTCAACAGGCAATTGATTAAAGTAATTCTGAGAATCTTTAATACCCGCCAACTGCAACATCTTAGTTAATGTGTTTGTATATTGTGGTAAAGAAACAACAGGATTATTAACACCAGTTTCTTTAATCAGCATTTCCTGACGCATAGCCACTTGATTCAGAATATTAATTCTGTCTTCAATAGTGCCATCACCAACGCCCACATTAACGATTACATCCATATTGGCATCCCAAGATTGGGGATTCATAGGTACGAATGTATTACGCAAACGAATCATTCTCTCTTTATCTTGGTTCTCAATAACCAACTTCAAGATGCCAGTAAATAGCTTACGCAAACCAGTTTCCGCAAAGATACGGGCAATCATCTCAATGTGCTGATGGGCGGCATTGACAGTCGCTGATACTGCGGCTTTGGTAGTGCTTTGCAATGCGTCTGCATCTAAGCCTGATGCGGCCTTAGAAATGCCTGTACGGGTCTGTTTAATGTCATCCAAGTAGTCAAGCATTGGGAATGCGGCTTGACCCACAAATGGAGTGGTAAAGGGTTGAACCATTCCTGGTGCTCTCATGCGAATCACCGCACCAACTTCGGTATTTAGGACATCTTCCATGTTGGCCTGTCCCTCAACAATCGCTGTGCGAGGGTGAATAGACTGAGCCAAAGAGTCCAAAATGCCACGTTGAACATTAGACTTAATACGCTGAATATCCATGACCACATCAGCAGGACACATACCAAAAAAGGTATGGGGTTCTGGGTCTGGGCAGAAGTCAGCAAACTGTCTGTCAGAAACTATTTCATTGCGGATAACTTTGTTGCTTGCACCAATAGTGCAAATCCTACGCATCTCACCGATGCCATCTCCATCAAAGTCAACTTTTAAATAGCCCTCAATGTATAAAACATTTTTGCTTGAGGGATCGCCATTGTTAGCAGTACTGATAACAGCGAAAGGGTTACGAGCTTGATACTCTTGATTGTCATCGAAATCATTTCCATTGCCAGCGGCTTCAACCATTTCATCATAGTCATAGCCCATAGCCACTAGATCGGAAACAGTCTTCATAGTCCTGTGGCCTACAAAAGTAGCCTCATCAATGGACTTTGCTCTTCGGTCAATAAGGAACTCTTCTGGGGGTAAAGCTTCGATCTTGACTTTGCCTGTCTTGATTCTGCGCTTGATCTCCACATCGTACATCATGGGTGGTGGAGTCATAATGCCTTGTGCAAGGTTTTGCTCTGCCATGCCAGGTATTGGGTATTCACGCACCGCAGAAATCTCAATGTCTGGGTCTTGCGTCAAGAACATCATTGTCTGCTCATCAAGCATAGAGAAAGACTCTGCTTTAACTTCTACAGACTCATCCCACCAGTATTTGACAATACCGCACTTGCGTACCAAAGCATCTTTAAATGCTGAGTGCAAAATCTTAAAGCCTTGGTTATCACGCTTAAAGATAAAGTCTACATAGTCTGTTGCTTGTTCGGCAGCTTGGACATCCTCTGGACCATTAGGTGCAAACTCAACAACTTTCTCTGGGCCAAAGAAAATACGCATCAGGCTTGGCAGAATACCTTGAACAGTATCACGCACATCCATTGATACTACTTGTGAACGGCCTTCTTCTTCATCGCCAAATGGTTGACCATAGTAGTATTCAGTTGCTAATGCACGATTACCGCCAATGTCGTCATCAATGAAAGATATAGCATCATTGATTTCAGATGAAATAACGCCTTGAAGTTCCTCTTCTGACATTACCTCATTGCCTTCCATCTGACCTTGCAGAGTTTCAGCCATCAACATTGGGTTTTCGATATTCATTTTTATTCCTTATCGTCCAGCAATATAGGGAAGTATTCCCTGTGAAGCAGTCCCATAACCTTGCAGCAAAGATGGAATGCCACCAACATAGTTATTAGCCATTCCACCCATACCACCACCCATACGCATCTGAGGAGCCATCATTTCTTCTTCTTTTGTTTTTGGGTTGAATGCGTATTTATAAGCACTAGACAACATATCACCAGCAGTAGCATTTGGGTTTGTAAATGTGTTGTAAGCTTCCATAGTTGGGGCAATAGCTTGATTACCAATTCCACCAATAGTGCTACCAAGACTTTCCATAGCAGAAGGTGGAGCCATACCCCCAGAAGCAACTGCTTCATCTAATGGTGCAGAACCTTTAAAAGAATCTAATAAAGCAGTCCAAAAGTCCATTTAATCTTCCTCATCTTCCATGTCGTATTCGGTTTTAGCCATCATCAACATATTCTGCTGATTCTTGGTCATCTTCTTGGTGATAGGGCCACCAGATAGCCATGCTGAACAGGTACGCTCACCTGCACATTTAAAGTCAAACAGTTCACAGTAGCCGAGATTAGCCGCACCTTGGACATCTTTAGCATAGCCATCAGTCTCTTCATCTATACCTTTTAGGATGCAGTCCAGCATCTCTGGTGTCTGGATAAAGGCAGCGCAATTACCACATCGCATGGTCTGAGCTTCTTCAACAGGAGTTTGCCACTCATCTGCTCTTGCCATCCAGAAGTCTATATTATCTTCTTCTGGATTAGCAGGACCATAGCCAACATTCTTAAATGCCCAATCACGGGCTTTTAGGTTAACCTTGATGTCATAGGTAGCGATAGGGCATTTCATATTTACCACTTTACTTTATTAGCCCAGAACGCTGCACTCATTTTGCCTTTGGCAATATTCTGAGCATGACGGGCTTTAAATGCTTCGTTTCTTTTAGATCCATCAGGACTACCAGAAACACCTTGTTGTCCAAAGCGGATTAATTTCACTTCGTCACCAGACTTAGCCAATACTGCATGGCTTTTCTTTGGGTGGTTAGGAGTCTTCTTTGGTTTGTTATAACCAGAGAACTCTTCCGAACCACGCTTAATCATTTCTTTTTGGCGGTCTTAGCCGCTTGCTTAAAGTCTTTAGCAGTAGGCGCACCTTTAGTGCCAGGCTTTCGCATCTTTTCTTTAGAGCCAGCTTTAATTCGTTCTTGTTTGGCATTGATATTGGCATATAGTCCCGCTTTCATTTCTTGCTCCGATTAGTAGCAGTTCTACTCCCACGCTTGGGCATAGAACGAGCCTCACTCATAGCGATAGCAACTGCTTGGTCACGGGATTTAACCTTCTGACCAGAAGAAGACTTGAGCTTGCCACGCTTGTATTCGCCCATTACCTTGCCAATCTTGTTGGCGGCTTCATCCATTTTCATAGAAATCTCCTAAAAGGTTTGTCAATACTACCATACTGTGGTAATAAAAAAAAGAGCTACTTGTTTAAGGTAGCTCTAAATGGCAACGGCAATCAGACCAATCCTCGAATTAACCTTTTGATCGGTTTACCCCAAGAAAGATTAGACCCCCAAGAGATGGTGGCGGCATCCGAGGCAAATGTCAAGACAAAAGCATCAGCCATGTCGGGAGACTTCAATCCCCGTCTTCTAATATCATCTTTGGACTCAATCTTGATCTTCCCGTTAGAGGTAAAGGTGTACCTAACTGTCGCCAGTTCAGCAATGAAATCCTCATTATTGGGTATCTTGCAGTCACGCTTCTCTAGCCAAGCCTTGGTTTTATGCCAGAGTTCAGCCCTTAGATTGAGATACGTCCCACCCATTGCAGGGCTTTCGGACACATTAATCCCCCTAGCTGGTAGTTTTAGTTCTCTGAGTCGGTCAACAACACCTGCTCCCAGACCAATAGAGTCAACCAGAATCTCTGTAGGACGAGTCTTATGGTCACAGGCTTCGTACTGGGCCACCACCGCACCCGTTAACTGCATCAAATCTAGGTTTCTCCACCTCTCTAGTGTATGAACCACATTGGATTGACGCTTACACAAAACTGACGAGTCAGAGCCAAACCGAGCAACGTCAAGTCCCCAGACAATCGGAGCATCTTCGTAAGCCCTTGTATCTCTGTGTTTGGCAGACTCAAGTAACTCCATAGGAATAATCGTGTCATCATCGCTCCTTGGGAACTCACCTAGAACTCGGATTCGGTAGGCATTACTTTCCTCGCCATAGCGGGATTTCATGTCTTCTACATATTCTTTACTGACCCTATTAGAGTCTAAACAAGAAACCCGTCTTGTCCACCACTCATCTTTGAGCCGATTATGCGTGTCAAAGAAGAATCCAGAACTTCTAACTGGATTGCCTAACAGAATGGTCAAAGCATTATGGCCTGACATAGAACCTGCGGCAGCCTCAAATACTGCCTCTGGTACGCCAGAAGCCTCATCTGCTACTAGCATTACGTTATCCGAGTGTACTCCTTGTAGGGCTTCGGGTTGTTCAGCTCTACTGGTTCTAGCAGAGATGAACGCCTCGGTAGCGGAAGCCTTTAGCTCGATCCTCTCTTGTTTGACATCAAGTAGATCCTGAATCGGTTGGGGTAGTTCTTTGACCCATCTCTTTAGTTCGGCAAACAAAGCATCATATAGTTGGGCAGAAGTTGGGGCAGTAACCACGACTTTGACAGGATACCTTGTCAAAAGGAACCAAAGCATTGCCCATGAAGCGGTAGTAGACTTTCCAACCCCGTGACCAGAACGAATAGAGATCTTTCGCTCTCCAGAGGCTACTGCGTTTAGAAAGTCTTGCTGCCACTCATCTGGTTCTACTCCAAGAACCTCTTTGACAAACTTATTGGGGTCATTTCGGTAGAGTCTAATAAACTCAATAAAGGGGTTATTCATGGTTTTCAATCACTTCAGCCTTACCCATGTGCTTTAAAGCTTGGAGGTGCAGATCACCCAAAGATATATTGACTTGGGTTTTAGCGGTGTCTCCATAGTTCTCAGGGTCAAGCTTAGAGGCCATCCACTTACGGGTGTCTACCTGCAGCCTGGCTTTATTCACTCCAGAGTTACTTGTCTCATCTGCTTGGTCAGCAATGTCTAGAGCCTCTTCTGCCAGTTTCTCAGCCTTTAGCTTACGAGCCTTTAGGACTGCATCTCTTCGCTCATCAGTATGGTTTATCCAGAATGAGAGCATGGGTCTAGAACACTCGATGAACTCAGCCAACCGCCCTATGGTCATTCCTTGACTTATATGTGCGGTAACGAACTCAATACCCCCTAGTTCTTCTATCTTCTTCTCTAACGCTCTTCTCATTGGAAAGCCAGCCATATATTCTCCTTAATCAGCCGTATGTGGAACCATTAAATTATTGTTACTTTTAAATACTGGTATGCCATCAGGGAATAAAACACTTATAGCACGAGCATTTTCTATCTTCTCTTTAATCGGCATTCCATAGAAATGGACAATATATTCCCCAATCTGCCAGTTCTTCATACTCTGGTTCATTACTTGAGCATCTACCAATCTCACAGTATCCCGAATATCTTTGTCCTCAACAATCAGATTCCATAGGTGCTGTTGTTGTCTCCAGACATATTGCTTCCAAATATCATGGTCAGCAATCATTCTGTCTATATACGCTAATGTCTTTGGGGTATTCACATAAATCATCACATCATTATTAACAGGCCACCACCCACCCTTTTCTCTGGCAACCACTACATTGTCTCCAGGTCTAAGAATATCCTCTACCTTAATAGACCAATTCGTGAACATCACATCAGCACCAACAAACATCAAGACATCCACACTCTGTATAGCCTCTCTCAAGCCCAACATATCCTCCATGACCACTTCATTGTGTCTGGCATAGTCAAATACATAAGACTCCCAATCGTACCCATTCCTCTTGGCATACCCTATCTGGTTTACCAAGGTTATCTCAGATAACTCATGAATCTTCGGAGATGTGTTCGTTCTTATCTTGATTCTCATTTCGTG
>Ga0247844_1003343_pt1 | contig 23786 bp, 26 predicted proteins | sample LaCtaG_FD_192421 | JGI IMG/M metagenome (GOLD analysis project Ga0247844, IMG submission 192421) | Freshwater microbial communities from meromictic Lake La Cruz, Castile-La Mancha, Spain - LaCruzMarch201714.5m_1 | ecosystem: Environmental > Aquatic > Freshwater > Lake | place: Spain: Castile-La... | reverse complement strand
GCACATACACAACGTCAAGACCTCTGCGGTCAAACACACGCCGGTTCCACTCGGTGAGTTGCAGTGTGTAACGGGCTTCGTAGCTTTCCAGACCCATGTAGTATAATTTTCTCATCTTATTCCTTTAGTAACCTAACAGTATTAGTATACAACATATCAAGTAAATGTCTAGTGCTGGATGAATTGTATTTGCTCATACAGGCATCATGATCTTGGATAATTTTGTTTTTTTCATATGGGATCTTGCCATGCAGTGATTGATAGTGTTTGATTACATATTCTGTGGTCATGATCAACACAGACTTTTTTAAAACATATTTAAAAAACAACGAATGATCAAGTACTGTTTTGGACATATTGGCCCAATCGTTGTCAATCCATGTTTGAGGAATAGCAGGTACCTGGAAGTTATAATCATCGGTGGTTCCTGATACATCATGAAGTATACGTTCGGATGTTAACATAATCCACAAACTGGTAGCGCACCCCCATTGGTCTTCTCTCCAATTTAACACAGACGATTCGGCATTTAGAAATCGTTGATCAATACGTTTTGCGTGTTCAAAATTTTTTTTCCCTTGTGCTTTCCAGGCTTGCCCCAGGTGAGAACTTGCGGTTCTACCAGTGGTAATAATAACACACTCGGCAACACAGTCTGTGGGCAATACAAAGTCGCACACAATCTCATCTGAAAAACAAAGGTTATCCACCACAGCATTGTTTAACCAAGTTACTTGGTCATAAGGCTGACACTCGGGCAACAAGTTTGCTAGATCGTCAGCATGTGTGGATATATGTCTCACAATTCGCACTCCTAGATCTCGCGCCTGTTGCAGATTTGTTATAGAAGCGTCTGCATAGCAAATTTCATACAGCCCCGGCTTGGCATTAGCCTTGGGCGCCTCGGCCCAGTTGCCATAGAAATGCAAATAATTGAATTTGTTTTTGTAAAATTCAACTATTCTGCTGTTGCCATTATGAAAAATGCAAACACTCATGCAGAGCGATATCCTGCAAATCGGCGTAGATCTTCTGTCCACATGTTCTTGGCGTTCTTGCCTTGAGAGAACTTGTTGTACTGTTGCCAGGCATAGCTCTTGAAATTGTAGAGATCTGCTTCGTTGTAGCGATAGCCATGATCTACACAGAACTCCCGCAGTTTGTCCAAGTCGTCGAACAAGTCACGCACACGAGGATTGGGTTTGATACTAAATTTTGCCACGATTAAATTACCACTGAAAGATTGGGACGAGTGAGATCATATTTAATAAAGCAGCCGTTCTCACCATCTTCGGCCACCTCAATCCAGACTGCACGGCCTGGATATCTTTGTGCAATCTGATCATAGAGATCATCTGCGATCATTTCACAACTTTTAAAATTGAGTTCTAGAGTTTTACCGGCATAGAGATTCTCCAACCAGCGTTTGAACTGAATAAATTCAACATCGCGATCATTGTGAAATACATCAATCCACACACGGAAATGAAAGATGTGTCTATGGGGCACGCCAAGAAAACTAACATCATACTCATCACCTGTGGCCAACGCAGGATCAGTTGCAGCAGCAGGATACTTGTGAATGCCTTCTTTACGGAAGGTAATCCAGATTTTTCGTTCTGCATGTTGTTTGATTCGTTCAACTGCGTCTCGTTCTTGTTGATTCATAATGGTTCATCCTTGCTGTAATCATCCCATGATGTAAATGCATCACGACTCATTAGACTGTGTAGACTGTGACACCATACACCAGGATTGGTGGCATCGAAGTCCTTGTCGTCTATTTTTAACATTGTATTATAATTCCACAACTTTGTATATGGTACACTTACTCGAATCTGTGGAATAAAGTTGCGGTACTCGCAAAGTGCGCCATCGTGAAACTCATCCAGGTGGGTGACGGGAATGTCCAGGCTGCACAAGTAGCCCTTGGACAAGAACTGCTCAATCATGCTTTCCCATCGCTGCCATTCTAGACGATCACTGGGATGAAAGCTGTGATTGGCACCGAAGAATATATGTCCAATATGCTTGGATTTATCTTCATACGAGTTAAAGTTATCTAACCAATCTTGTATTTCCGCAACTGATTGAATGCCCACCACAAACAAGGTTTGTTTTCCATGTGCTGGAGTTTTCTCTACTTCAGTTCCGGTAAAAAAATTGACATTGTCATGACCTTCTCTATTCATATGCTATCCTCTAGTGCATCTAGTTTATCGGTATCTAATTCATCGGGATCCATGGACACAGCTTCATCAAATGTAAACAATGCTTCAAACATGGGTCTAGCCGACACCAGTTTCTTGCCGGTAAATCCGCGTGTGCCAATGATCAAGTCCAGGACTTTTTCATAGTGTGTGATACGGTCCATTCTGCTGGCATAGTCAGGTTGGCCAAAGATGTCATCCACTATGGCACGGAAGTCATGATCAGGAGTGGTACGCCCGGCCAACATGCCAGGCTTGCTGCCCAGATCATATTGCTCGTTGGCAGTTTGCACAGCATTGATGTGCTGCCACACATTGTGACCCATGAGCAATGCATATGAGAAACTGTCCCATGATGTTTTGCCTTCTTTGCCAATCTTGTTGAGATCTCCGGGTCCGTAAACACACACATCAGAAACCTTGAGTCTGGCCGAAATTGGAGAGTCATCAAACTCGGCGTGAATGCCATCTTGAATCACTGCATCTCGGAAACTGCGTTGGTCTGTCTTGTACTTTTTGTCGTCGGCAGTGGGCGCCATGCGATAGGTCCATTTGTCACGATTGGGATAGCTGCTTTGATAATACAGTTGACCATTTGCTGTGGCCAGGAAAGGACTTGCACAGTCAAACGAGATTGTGAATTGTGGATTGTGATACTTGCGCACAGCACGTTGAATGTCTGTGAGCAAACACGCCCACTCCAGTTTGCTGGTGCCCAAGAAGTGCATCCAGTCATGTACGTCAGGTTCCAGCAACCGGTCACGCATGAGGGTGACTATTCTGCGCAACACAAGATGTACATCACACATGTTCTGTCCACCCATGCCCCAACCATTGAAGTGGCGTCCAGGGTACTGTGCAGGATCAGAATACTTTTTCATGGTGTCGTACCATGAGTCAGCTTCCACATGATTAGCACCTTGCAACACATTGAGCAATCGAGCACCACCGTTGTCTATGCCTCGACGATGAGCAATAAAATAATTGTTGTTGTAGATTGTGGCGTCCACGGCATCTTGATAGTTACGGATGCCAGTTTTTTCACTTGATCCCGGCCACTTGCTGGTCCATGTGGGAATATCCAAGGTCAAGCCATATGTGGCCAAGCCGTCTTGCCATTTCAGCACTGCTTCTCGTTTTTTCTGAGCCCGGGGACAACCTGAATTGGCTTTCCAGTCACCTTCCCACACACCCTTGGCAATTTGGAAACCACCCGAGTCGCACAACAAAATGGTATTGGGGTCGCGACTGCGCAACATGTCCTCTTTGGGATTGTGCTTGGTGAGATCTAGATCAGCATGCCCAGCTGAGTACAGTGCCCAGCGATAGGGAAACAGGCCTTGCTGTGCATTGAGAAAATTCATGCTCTCCATGTCAGGCATGCCCTTGGGCATGCGAGCAGCTTCTACATAGGGTTCAAATCGTTGACGCCCAATATAGGTGCTGTAAAAACTGCTGATGGCCGGCAAAAAAACAGCATAGTCATGTTGCCGTGCAGTTAAATCATGTTGCTCTGTTGTCATGTGTGATTACTTGCTGTGTGCCGGCAATGTGTATGTGTAAACAGCAATGCCTGAATCCACTGTGATTTGCATGGCACCGTCATCACTGATGCGCATGATCTTGTTGCCACTCAGGGCCAGGATACCCATGACCTGCACAGCCGGCCAAGCCAGTGGACGTTTGAGTGTGCCTTTTACACCACTGTGAAACACAAAGTTACCTGCATGGGTCGAGTGATCGCCAAACAAGAACTTCAAGTTACCACTGTCAGTTTTGACCTGAAAGTTGGCTTGTTCAGAGTTGGCCTGGGCCTGCATGCGCAGACGTTGTATGGCAGCAACTGATGGTTCAAATTCAATGTGCCATGTCACTCCATTGAACTTGGGAGTCTTGAGTTTTTCAGTGACAATCTCACTGGCCATGAATCGATAACTGTTGCGGAAATCACCGGCTGAATTTTCAAAATCAATACCCTCGGGCTCACCAGTGGCTCGGTGCTTGATACTGAGCTTGGCATCTTCTTTGTATTCAGACAAGTTCAACAAAATCTTGAGTTTGGCCAAGTTGGGCATGCCAAACGTGCCCACAAATTCTGCCACTGGATTGTGGTACTTGGCATCCAGCACCACGCTGAGATCCGTGGCCAAGCCCACCACTGTGGTGGTGTTGGCATCACCAACAATTTTAATTAGGTCAATGCAACCAAGATCAAGAGTGTGACCCACTAGGTCTAATAAACAATCGCGCATAAAATCTCCTTGTATAATAGTATATGCTTTTTATTTAGGTCGTGCAAGGATTTTGGCCAAACTTTGGCCCCCTCGAATGCTGTGCATTTCGCCGGGCTTCTTTAATACCAACCAACACACGTCACCTGTGCCACGATGTTGAGTTGACACAATCAGCCCAATACCCCGAGCATGTTCGATCAAATAACGTCCCGGAACATAGCTCATGAATGCCTGCTCGGCCAAGGCCACACCATGTGCCCAATCACAGTCGTTGTATGTGACAATGGCTTCGCCACCGGGTCTGAGTTTGACTGCAATCTCTGAAAGGTATTGCTTTACCACCTCAAGTGGTTTGTAGTTGAAGTAGTTGTAGGCCAGGATCAACCCAAATTGATTGTCGGGCAAATCTTTGAGATATGGTGCAGCACCATGATCATTCACAGTGTACTTGCGCAGTCGACGCTGGTATTCTGGATTGAACTTGGCCACACACGGATCCAACAGCTCACTTCGTTCGTCCACAACATACAGTGGATCCCAGCCAACCATGATATCCACAAATGATTCCAGTCCTGGACGCAGTATCATGGCTGGCATACGCCAATCTGCAATGTTGTTGATTTTACCAACCAATCGATCACGGTCAGCTTCGTCCATTGTTAGTTGTCGTTGCAGTATTCGATCTGATTTGTCTGTCAGCGGCTGCATGCAATGCACTTCACGACTGTTTTCCAACATGGCTGGCTCAAGTCCCTGTACCAAAGTCATAAGCTGACGATCCATGTCTCGTACCACTTCCATGAAGTTGTTGACACCAGACTCAACCGTGGACAAATGCGCCATGAGATCCTCTACTCGGTTGGGTAGTCGAATGTCTTGGCCATCCACTTGATGTATCAGTGACCTCAAATGGTCAATTGCAACATGACACCGGGGATTGGGTTCAAATTTGGCCAGTAGATTTCTAAAATGTACAATGTCTTTCAGCTTCATTCAAACGTAAACAGTAAATTAAATGTGTTGTCAGTGTTGGTGGCCGCGGCAAGATCCCAGTCCAACACACCCAACAAGTTATCAACTTTGCCATCTACCACAGTGGCTTCCATTTCCGCATCGTCAAACGGCAGTGTCTTGAACCACTCGGGCAAGTGCATTTCGTCTGTGGGATAACCAATGCTGGTCCATCCCAGTGCATTTGATTTTAGTTTGCACACAATGGTTTTCATACCATCAACAATCTGCATGCTATAGTTGTCGCTGTTCATCTTGCGCATGTTGTTCCAGTTGATGGCAGCTCGCACATGTCCGGGCATGTTGGTTTTGCCCATTTGTTTTTCTTTTTTGCTGTACATGGTCAAGTTGTTCACACGCTTGGGACTACCTTTTTCCCAAGCCGGACGTTCCTTGAATGCGTATTTGAACGCACGGATTTTTTCAATCACATCATCTCGTGCTACTCCGCACAACACATCATGCAACACATCGCTGAGAAAATCTTGAATCACCTTGGGCGTGTCTGACCTTTTGAGATCCAGGCCCATGGCTTTGACCTTGCCGGGTTTGCCGTCTTTGTCCTGACGTTTGCCTTCCTTGTCAATGATCATCACAGCGTAACGCTTTTTAGTAATAAACAAACCCTTGGATGCAACAATTTCTCTACCACCCTTGATCACACTGCCCATGTCTCTTGGACAGTGAAACGCTTGTTCCATAAAGCCCGGAAAACTCTGATTCACTTGTTCAGCAATGCTGTCATATAACTGGATGCAGATTTCTTTTGACCAAGTCATACGACCTTCTTCCACTTCCTTTTTCAGCACAGACCAAGCTGAAAAATAACAAGAATCAGTGTCACCATAGATAATGGTTTCACCAGTGTGATCATACTTGCCAGTGATACACTCGTTTACATGTGCATCCATGTGCCTGGCAATGGCGCGGCCTGTGAGTGTGGTTGATTGACCAATGCGTTTGTCAAAGAATCTGCAACCAGGATTCAAAATGGCACCATACAAGCTGTTCAAGTTAATCTTCTTGACCAACTGACGTTTGTCCCAGTACTCGTGCTGGTTGGCATCAACCCCTTCCACTTCCTTGGCCTTGGCCTGCATGTCTTTGCGTTCGGCATACCAGCGTTTGAGCAAGCCGGGAATAATACCCTGTTGTTCATAAGTGAAGATTGTGCCATTGGCACTGAGGATCCAGGGCCGATTGCTGTCAAATATGATGTTCCAGACTTCGGCTGCCGAGTGTACAGTTTCCTCGCCGTTGGCCCAGTCAATGGTGATTTCAGTGCCACGTTGCTGTTCCATCACAGCAGTATATTCAAGACTGCCAAACAACCCTTCCCATGCGGCTGCAAAGCTCTGCCCCCGGGCCATGTTTTCTTTGATCAATCGATCTGTCATGATTGGTCGCAGTTGTGCCACAATGGTTTCAGGACCCATGTTCAGTGCTCGAATTGCACTGGGATATAGACTGTTGATGTCAATACTGCCAATGTATTCGTGTATGCCTTTTTTGGGATATGCCACGTAAGCACCAGCGGCTTGCGTGTCATCATCAGTGAGTCGTTCTCGACGATTGGGCACCACAACACCACGTTCATGAGCTTCGTTGATGATGGCCTGTTCAGTCACTGCCACAGCACCCATGGTGGTCTGGAGCAACACTGTGTTCTCATGTGCCAAGGTGTTGGCAAGATCCAGGAACTTGAGTTTCTTGTCCAGTTTATGTACCAGCAAAGTATCTTGTCGGTTGTATTCAATAAACTTCTTGAAGTGTTGATTGTACAGTTGGTCCAAGGTTCCTTCAAACTGAGTCTTGCGTTCGTCAAGCTCGTATTCACCAATGGCATCCAAACTGTATGAATGACGTTCTTCGTAAGTGTATTTGCGATACAGTTGCATGTAATCCATATGCACACGACCGATCAAGTCAAATGTGATCTGTTCAGCACCATAGCGTTCAAATGTTCTTGACTTGGGCAATTGCCCCCACAGGCAGAATCTACGTGTGTCATCCTTGCTGAGAATGCGTATGGTTCGATTCACAGTGTAGGGAATATCATAGCCTTCTGAGTTCCATCCTGTCAACACATCGGCATCGTCAATCAAGTCCAAAAAGGATTTGATCATGTCTTCTTCACGCTCGAACAAAATGGTGTTGTCAAACTCACTCACTAGTTCTTGTGCGGTTTCCCAACTCAGTCCCCGAGGAGGTATTGCCAGTGTTATCAATTGACCCAGCCAGTCTAGATATACCGAAATTGCTGTGATGGGATTGAATGGATCATCAGTGGGCGAGAATCCTCGTTCAGCGTCAAACGCTACTTCAATGTCAAAAAATGCTGTGTGTAGTCGGGGTGCATCATGCCCCTTGTAGTTGTCTTCAAAACAACGGAATACTGGGTTGATATCACTCTCATACAACTTCTTGCCCGAATGCATGCGAAGTTCTTTGCGAAACTCCTTGTTGTTGCGACTTGAAAATCTGCTGACTGGTGTTCCATAGATTGACTGAAACTTGCCTCGCGGATCGTCATAATAGAACACATACTGTGCTGGATATTCGCGGTATACTCGTTCGCCATTGCGGCGTTCAACCACGTGAATGCGATCGTGTTCACGATCAAAAAGTGCGTCTACGTAACTCATTGTTCTCCGTTTATGGCCGGTAAGCCGTGATTCATGTTCCTTACGGGAACGACTCGCTGTTGTAAACAGTATTTATAGGGTCTTGCCCACAGTCTCAAGAATGGTTTCCAACAGTTCGTGATCTTGTTTGGCCTTGCCAAATTCAGCCTTGTGTGCCAGCTTGATGGCTTTTTTCAACACAGCTGATTTAATTTCCAATTCTTCGGCAATGGCCTTGATGGTGTCATTGAGACCACCCTGCAAGGTTTCAATCTCGTGTGTGACCTGCATGCCCTCATTGATGATTTGAGTCAACTTGATTTTTTGCTCGCCGTTGAAAGTTTTGGTTTCCATGATCTCTCCAATAAAAAGTTAGTTTAACACAGTTGTCAACGCTTTGCAATTTGTTGTTGTTCAAATTGACGACGTTGTTGTTGCAGCCACTCGGTTGTGTTGGTAACACTGTTGCGTTCTTGCCACTCATGCCACATCACTTGCTGAAACGGTTCAGTGCTGCGAGACAAGGCCACAATGTTTTCCAATCCCAGTCTACCTGCACCACCAACACCATAATTGATGTGAATACTTTCTCGAATCTTGCCAGGTGGAACTGGCAATGTCTTGTGTACCTTGGGGTCTCGGTTGTCATTGATGTAGCCCCAGTTTGATTTAAACGGCACTGTGAAATACCGATCCTCGGGAATGTCCATCTCAATCCTGTGCGAGTCAAATGTGTCAAAGCAGTGCTGATTAATTTCAGAGTCTAGACAAAATTGTGTTCCCATGCTGGGATCGTCAAAATCAATCATGTAAAGTTGCACATTGACCAAGAATTCAGTGCTGTCAAAGTGCTTGAAGAAAAAGCTATTGCTGAAGTCTTTGTAGCCGCGCACCGACGCAATGGCCAACTCACATCCGGTCAATTCATTCAGCTTGGGAATCAGGCTGCCCCCAAAGTTAATGGCGTTGATCCAGTTTTCCGATTCGCACACCAAGCGATTGCCATACCGACTGCTCCACAAACTTTCAGTGCATCGCATCTCATGACAGAGAACATCAAAGTATGCTGGAGTTAAAAAATCCTGCAACACCCAAAGACTGGGAGAAACCTGTGTTTGGTTCTCCCAGCGATACTGTGTTTCAACCAAATCAGTAACGATAGTGGTCACTCTTGAAAGGCCCTCGACGACCAACTCCAATGTACTCGGCCTGACGTTCAGTCAACTGAGTCAGCTCGGCACCCAATTGAGCCAGGTGCAGGTGTGCAACTTCTTCGTCAATGTGCTTGGGCAACAGATACACCTGACCTGCTGAATAGTCAGCGGTGCGAGTGAACATTTCAATCTGAGCCAGTGCTTGATTGGTAAAACTGTTGCTCATGACAAAACTGGGATGACCAGTTGCACAGCCTAGGTTGACCAGGCGGCCCTCGGCCAACAGTATGATCTTGCGTCCAGTGGGCATGTGAATCAAGTCCACTTGAGGTTTGATGTTTTCCCAGCGACATTGCTTGAGGCTGGCCACATCAATCTCAGTATCAAAGTGTCCAATGTTGCACACAATGGCATTGTTTTTCATGGCATGCATGTGTTCAAACTTGATCACATCCACGTTGCCTGTGGCTGTTACAAAGATGTCTGCTTTGTCGGCAGCATACTCCATTGTGACCACACGATAGCCTTCCATGGCAGCTTGCAGGGCACAGATGGGATCAACTTCAGTGACCCAGACTTGGGCACTCAGTGCCCGTAATGCTTGAGCAGATCCCTTGCCCACATCGCCATAGCCGGCAACCACAGCCACCTTGCCGGCAATCATGACATCGGTTGCACGTTTGATGGCATCCACAAGACTTTCGCGACAGCCATAGAGATTGTCAAACTTGGTCTTGGTCACTGAGTCGTTGACATTGATTGCTGGGATCTTCAGTGTGCCTGCTGCCACACGTTCGGCAAGTTTGTGAACGCCAGTGGTGGTTTCTTCAGTTACGCCACGAATGCCTGGCAACAAATCAGGGCGACGATCATGCACATAAGCTGTGAGGTCATGTCCGTCATCCAACAGCATGTTGGGTTGCCAGTTGTTGGGACCTTGCAGTGTTTGCTCAATGCACCACCAGTATTCTTCTTCAGTTTCGCCTTTCCAGGCAAACACTGGAATACCCACAGCGGCAATTGCAGCAGCGGCTTGATCCTGTGTGCTAAAGATGTTACATGAGCTCCAGCGTACTTCAGCGCCTAGTGCAATCAAAGTTTCAATCAGCACAGCAGTTTGGATAGTCATGTGCAAGCTACCGGCAATGCGAGCACCTTTTAGAGGTTGATCGCCACAATAACGTTCACGGATGGCCATCAAGCCAGGCATTTCGCCTTCGGCAATGGCAATTTCTTTTCGGCCCCATTCGGCCAGGCCAATGTTGGCCACTCGGTAGTCTTGGATAGGTGTGTTCATATAATATTATATATGTTGTTGCGAACACATTGCAACAATTATCTACGAAAGTATCCCCAAATCATGAACCAAGTTATGATTGGTGCAAGATACCACAGTTGATATTCATGTCCAGTTTGAGTAAACAGTTCTTCACGAGTGCAAGGTCTACGAGTCCAGTTGTCAAACCAGACATTGCCCACCTGTGCCACAACATGATATTCGCCATTGCGTGTTCGCACACGATGCAAACAATATCGATGCAATATCAACACATTCCAGACAAATGTCCAAAAATTCTGATCGCACAGATACCACAATACTGTGATACTGTAGTCATCGCAATCACCATGTAATCGTCCATCACGCTCTTGCATCACAAACCAGTAGTCAGTAAAAAAACTTCTGGGGTCTGACTGGTATATAAATTTTTCATCTACCCGGGCAATGGCTTGTGCAAGTTGCATGATATTTCCTTGATAGTGCTCACTTCCAGGATTCTGAGTAGCGAATTCAGCCGTCCCGCGCCAGCAGCCGGCGCACACTAGTGGTAACAAGTACCGGTCCTAAGGTGTGTTCTTATGTGAGACGGCGTTTGATTGCGCCAACTTGAGTGATGTGTTCCAACAAGGCCTTGCGGAAGTTGCGTTGTGATTCAGTCATCTTGGCAGGGAACTGAGTGTTTACAAATGTCTTGACTCCGTTGAAGTCTTTTGCTGTTTTTGCCCGGCGCACCATGTCAACTACTTTTTTCATCACTTGTGGACTAAATGCAGGACGCTGTGTGACCTGTGTACTGGGTGCAGTCCAAGTTTTGTTAGCAGCCTTTTTTCGGGCCTCACGTTTACGTATGGCATTGGGTGTCATACTTGGTTCAGCACCTGCAACTCTACCACCAGTTCGTTGTTTGACTGGTGCTGCGGCAGTAGTAGTTGCAGTAGATTTGAGATTGGGATTATTGGGGTTGGCAGTGTGGCGCACCACTCCGCTGCCCACGCCTGAAACTCCTGTGGTAGAACCACCGGTGCTAGATGTAGTGGGTCTTGAAGCCAACTGACTTGCCATGTTGCCGAACACACCTGAACCTGAACCTGGATTTGCAGCAGTTGTTGCAGGTGCAGCAGTCGAAGCAGCCTTGGTGGTAAATGCTGGATTTGACAAGTTTGGCATGTTACTGGTAGGAACATTGTATGTTGTAGACTTGTAACCAGTGGTGGCTGCCGGTGTGCGATTCAAGGGACGAATACCTTTGTTGGGAGTGTTGGGCACATAAGGTTTGTTGGCAGAGCCATTGGCCTTGGCCTTATCAGCTTTGGGTGTGTCATTCAATGTTGGTTCAATGCGACCAAGTTCATCTGCACCATCAGCAAAATCATCACTGGTGTATAATCGTCCAGTGCGAGGATTGATTGACGCAGTCTGCGTGGTAATGGCTTCGTTGAATAATTCTGAAACAATCATGTTATTTTTCTTCCAGGTAATCTTGGTCTTGTTGTTGCGGCTGCTGACGACGCTGAAACAACTTCACAGCCATGTCGGCATGTGACAATTTGGGAAATCGGGTAGGTAGTCGACGCTGACCATTTCTTATTTCAAATCCTTGGCCTTCGTCACCCCAGCATTCAAACACTGTGCCATCTTCCATGGCATAGGTTTTGACCGGCTGCTGTGCAGCCACTACCGAAGTGGCCACTTGATCTTCAACATCATGTGCAACTTCGCTGTCCATGTCGGAACCTTCTTCAGAATCCCAACCTTCTTCCACATCTTCTTCGGCTTGTTTTTGTTTCACAGCTGACTTGGCCTTGTCAATCAAGTCACGGTCAATGCGTTGTTTCTTGGCCAACTTGTCCAGTTCAGGTGTTGATCGTTCACGCTGTCCATCATCTTTGTGATTGATAGAATCTCCTAGACTGTCTAGATATGCATTGAGATCTTTTTTGACCTTGCTCAACATGTCTTCTTCAACTTCTTGCATGGCCTCTTCAAGAGAATTTTTTGTTGGCTCAACACTGTCACCTACCATGTAACCGGCCATGGGATGTTTTTGATAGGGCTTCTTGGTCAATGTTGTAGAGATGTTTTTGGGCTTGAACAATGCAGGCAACTGAGGCACATCTCGTTGCTGTTGATTGAGTCCATGCTTGACCGACACCGGGGTAGTTTTACCCTCGATCAATGCAAGTCTCTCAATTATACCGTAGATGGGATCGCTCATGCTCTGGCGTCTTTCAAATAACTGCGCAGTTGCCAATGGTATTTTCCGTGTTGGCCCAGACGTCCAGCCACAAAGTCAGCAATGCCCTGTTGATTTTCTTGTTCTGCTTCTGCAAAACATTGATTTAAAATTTCAATCATTTGTTGATTGTTGGCCAGCAGTTCTTCCAGCATGAGCCTGGCGCGGGGGATCTTGGTTTGTCCAGATATCTTTGTCAATTCGGCAAAACGTTCAAAACTTCCTGGAGCATACTCATCCAGGTATCTGATGTATTCTGCGGTGGGGTCTATTGCTGAATAAGCATCTTCATAGATATTTTGAAAAAACTCATGCAATTCACCAAAGTCAGGTCCTTCCACATTCCAGTGAAACTGCTGGGCCTTTAGGTAATAGGCAAAATTACTTGCCAGGAGAGTTTTTAAAGCGTCCGCTAACATTCTTGTTCCTTTTGTATTCTTTTGGTGTATTTAGAGTGGGATCCGTTGTATATTTACCATTTAGTAAAGAACCCCCTGATCTTGACACCATGCCCATGGGCTGAGACACGGTGGCAATACAGCCAGCTGTGGTGGTTTCTACCACGATATCATGTACTTTTATTCCACACCTCCACAAGGTTGTCATTTACAATTCTAGCCGGGCCGTGCAAGACTTGAATATTTCTTACTTTTAATCGAGCACCCACATCATTTACAAATTCAAACCTAATGGGATATTGACCTGCTGGTGCTTCAATTTGAAGATTTTCTTCCAAATAGACATCTCTCCAGATCCAAGTACGCTCGGCAAACAATTCATCGTTGACATAACATCGATATGTTGGCTCTACATCATACCACTTGCAGTAGACATCACATGATACCAGTACAAAATTACGTTTGCTCATAAGAATATTTAGCCAAAATCTACGCCTATAAATATCTCTATATGCTCAAGCTCAATGAAATTAAACGGGTTCATGTTGAATTAACCACACGTTGCAATGCTCGGTGCCCCATGTGTCCGCGCAACTATCGTGGATCAGATTATGACAGCGGATATCCCACAACTGAATTAACATTGGCAGATTTTAAAAAAATACTCTCACCCAAGATATTACAGCAACTGAGGCCGCCGCCGCCGCCGGATAATGGTTACCAGCACAAATCATTCAAATTTTATGGTGTCATATTCAACGGCAATTTGGGCGATTTTGGCCTGGCCCGAGATGGCGTGGAAATTGTAGAGTATCTAGTGACTCACAATGTGCGTGTACTGATCACAACAAACGGCAGCATGCGAACACCTGCTTGGTGGGCACGCCTGGCCCTGCCCGGAGTTGAAATAGGATTTGCCTTGGACGGCTTGGCCGACACTCACGGTCTGTATCGGCAAGACACTGACTGGAACCGTGTGATAGAAAATGCACGGGCCTTTATTGCTGCTGGCGGGCAAGCTGTGTGGCGTTTTATTCCGTTTGATCACAACCGGCATCAAGAACAACAGTGTCGTGACCTGGCCCAAGAATACGGATTTGCTAGATTTGAAAACATCTATGATGGTAGAGACACAGGACCGGTGTTCACACGGTCAGGTGAATTTAGTCACCAAATTGGACATGATCCTTCGGGAGTAACTCCCACAATCAAACCTCTGCTGGAAAGTCATCGTTCATGGTTTGATCACAAAACCATACGCATTGCCAAGGACAAGCCTGAACTAGAGTTAAATTGCATACACAAAGTCAACGAAGAAATCTACGTGGCAGCAGATGGTACTGTGTACCCTTGTTGTTTCTTGGGATTTTATCCCACACAAATGCATCACCCTGGCAACGAACAAGTAAAAACTGTTGTGCAGGAAAACTCAGCTCTGGAACATGGCCTAGAACATGCCATGGCCTGGTTTGAACGTGTAGAACAATCCTGGAGTCACAACAGCATTGCTGAAGGCAGACTCTATAACTGTGTCAATAGCTGTGGAAAAATATGAACACTGACCTACAAAAATTATTTACTAGATTTTATAATCCCCAAGACCAAGCATGCGAACCCATGCGTGGTGCCAGCAGCATGGAGATGACTAAAAAGATTCGAGATGAACTATGGCCATTGTTTGAACAAATACATGAGAGCCGCAGACTGTCGCTATGGCACCGAGATCAACTCAAGGACCTGACATGGCAGTTGCCCGAGTAATGTTCCTGGCCAAGTATCGTGTGCCACATGCATGTTTTAGTTTGCAGTGGGATCAACACATCAAAGGCATAGACAAAACCATTGTAGCAAGTCCAGTACCACGAGACGAGCTGTGGCGGGCGTTTGACGCTTACAACATTGATACTTCTCGGTTTGAATACGTCAACGATGATGTAATTTATCAGCTGTACCCCGAAGTCAACAACTGGGTTTTTGAAAATGACTATCGTGGCTGGTGGTTACGGCAGCAGGCCATCAAACTAAGCTATCTTGATTATCTTGGCGAAGATGTGATGCTGATGTATGATCCTGACACATTCATGATTGAAGACTATCAGTGCTACAATCCTGACACTGACACATTGAATTTCATGTCCTTGCTGGACACTGAACAAGGAAGTTACAATCGTGTGTTTGAATGCATCACTGGATTGAACAAGGTAACACCGCACTGCTTTGTAACTGAACTGGTACCAGTGCGCCGCACAGACTGGCGGGCCTTGCGTGATCACCTTGCTCGTCGATGGCCTGGTAAACATTGGTTAGATGCCATCATTGATCCTGTACCCGGCTGGCCCGCCGTGCCACCCTGGCACTTCGAAGGACACATCAAGTGGTTTTCCGAATATGAATTTGTAGGAAATTGGGCAGCACGTCGTGGCAACGTTACATATCAAGCACAGCGCAGATTTGAATATGATGATTTAAATAAACTTGCAACTCTGGATCCCTTGCAGTTCAATGCTGTGTGCGATGCAGTATCAGACCTGTCACGCAGCATGATCATGGACTGGGATACCTATACCATTCCCAACTTTGAACGTTATCGCGACATGGTAACACAAGCACTGGCACGATGAAATTTCGATATCCTGTTTATGATCCTTTAAACACATTGTTTGGGGTCCATAGAGACCATCACTGGAGTTGTGAGTTTACTTCAGACATCAACACTGCATTGTCTCAACCATTCTGTGTGGCCACAGTGCCAGTGTTTTTCAACAGTGTGTCACACTGGCCTGGGAATCAATTACCACATATCTCAGTTGATCTTTCTCAATTTGATTTGGTTATGTTCCACGAGGTTGAGCACCGACCTTGGTACGAAGTACAGGCCTGGATTGAATCAACCAACGTAAAAAATTATTTGTTTGTGGTCAATAACTTGGATCCAACTCGCCAGTTGCCCAGTCATCAAGAACTGTTCAAACCGCATTGGTTGATTACCACTGTAAATCACAATAGCTCAGTGTTGCCTAATCAACCTGGTATCAAACCATACATGTTTGAAGTCATGATGGGGGCCCGACGACCACATCGAGATTATGTTATGTTGGCCATGACACGCAGTGAGTTGTTGGATCACAGTGTGGTAAATTATCGCGGATTTCCTGGTGGTGTTGAGGACTTTCACACCGTGGAATTTCAGGATATTTTCTGGGACACTGAACTACAGTTTCCTTATATCAGTCCCCGCTATGATCCTGCGTGGGAACCAGTTAGCAATATAAAAAGCAACACCATTAACTTTCCAGTACCATTGGGGTTGTATCAACGCACTCACTACAGCATTGTACCAGAAACCACATTTACTAATAATGGCTTCTTTCCATCTGAAAAAACTGCCAAGGTATTGTTGGCACAACGACTGGCAGTGTGGTTTGCACCTGAGAATTTCTTGGCCAATCTTTGCAACATGGGATTTGAAACATTTGGAGATGTCATAGACGAAAGCTATGATCAAGATGAGTTTCACCGTGATTGGAAACGTTTTGAACGTGCCTGGCACACAGTAGAACACCTGGCCCGATTTGAAGATCCTGTGTTGTTGTATGAAAAGCTACGGCCGCGTCTGGAGCACAATCGCAATCACATGCTGACTCTTGAACAGCGTACCCTAGACTCATGGCAACAGCGCATGCAGGAATTGATTCCTGCTGAACACTGGTCACATTAGACCAAAGTCATCGCGTATTCTCTGCAGAAAGTTCTCGGCAATTTCCACCTGTCCCGATGGGGCCATGTGATAGCCAGGATCTTCGCCCACATGTTCGTGACGGCTGCTGATAGGCAAGTAACTTTGTTTTTCATTCAACATAATGTTGCGATCCGGAATCATGGCAGGGAAGGCATCGCGCCACTGAGTTTGCTGGTCAGGATCAAATGGCCACAGTAGTATGGGAACCACTATGAAGTTGATGCCGTCTAGATACAGTTGCATGATACCTTCGCGAATGATCCACTCGTCTTGTTGCTTTTTCCACTCTGAATCATACAGGTTGTTGATGTAGTGCTTGACCGCGGTCTGCGCATCGTGACTGATCTTTTGTGACCTGTACTGGTGTGGATAGTTTTCAGCCAAGCTGAAAATGGTTTCACAAATCATGCGATAGGGATTGTTGCCATAGTTGACATTGTCAATGCCAGCTGCTCGATCGTATCCATTTTTCAATTGAGTATTCTGCAGGTGACGCTGTAGGTCTGAACCTCGGCCGCCCCAACCTCGACCTTTGTTTTCACCATCACTGGGTTGATACGGAGCCGCCGAAGCAGGAATTTCCATTCTGTCCCAGAACGTGGGTGTGATTATTGCAAAGTCTGGACGCTGGCGTCTTATTTCTTCTATCTGCACACGCACGCCGCCGTTGCTGCAACCCTGACGTGCTAGATTAACAAGGTCCCAGCCCAGGCGTTGGGCTATGACTTCACTCCAGGCCGTGCCAGGCAGTGTGAGACTAGGAGCTGAATAACTACAGCCAGCTACCATTAACTTCATTAGTGATCCTTGAGAAATTCTTTTACTGTGCTGGGCACAACATACTCATTGATGTGTCCCATGCTGTGAAAACTAGAGATGATGTCACTGTGTGTGGGCATCTCACTGGGGTCATACACGCCTGGTGGAATCACCAGGCGATTGGTGCCTTGGCCGTGTGGGGCAAAAGTCACTAGATTTTCATGATTGGCCAGTGCATTGTGTACCAGCTGATGGTGGATATGACCATAGTCTCCAGCAGCATCATGTGTGAGCACCAATTCGGCACCTTGCGCCAGTTCTTGGATGCGTTGTCGAGCAACATTGCCACTCCAGCGAGTGAGCCGTTGCTGTTGCTGATCTGCATAGTCATCTTCAAACCCCAGGAACACTGTTTTGATTCCACGACGACGCCAAAATGCAGCCATTTCACTGCCACGTGGTGAGTCTTCAGTATAGGTAAGATATCCAATGGTCCAGTCAAGTTTTTGATAACGATAGATAAAACTGTAACCAAAAATCACACAATCATCAGGATGTGCAACCATGCATAATGCTTTCATTCAATTCCCCTTGAAAATAAAAACTCCTGATACTGCTGACGCTGTGCTGGATCAAGTTGACGCCAGGCTTCACGGTGTATGCTCACAGTCATGCTGTGCGGCATCTCTGTAAACTTGCGATCAAATGCCGCGACCTCGCTGTGACACACGTTGCATACTGCCACAGCACAGTTTTTGACATTGTACAATTGGTCAAAGTTACCATGCTGATGTTGCACAAATCCCGAGTACAGAATGAACTCAGTCAGCCGACCATGTGCTTGAAACCAGTCAGCAAACGACTGTTGCGACTGATTTTCTATTTCAACAATCATGGCACGTGCAGTGCGGTTGTGTACAAAAAACGGCACACCACCGGGACCCAGTTGTTGTTGTAGATCAATCTTGAAAAAATCATTCACAATGGCCTGACTGGGTTTGAACACTGGATAAATGTCCAGTTGGCCAACTTGAGGTCTCCCTTGCTGGTCAAACACACTGTCTAACTCAAGCTCACGAACAAATATGGTCTTGGCATCCAACACCATGCTCCAGGTGTTGTAGCTCACAGCTGACGCCATTATTTTCAAAACCTGTTGACTCACCCAGCCAGTGGTGTAAAGATCAGTGGAAAATGTTTTGGCTGGAACAATTCGAACCAGATGTTGTAACTTTCCCCACCAAGCAGGGTCAATGTCTTGAGCCACTGCATCAATGTCATTTACAATTACATAGATGCTTTTGATGCCAATATTTTGACAATAGAGATCAAGGCTGCTGGCCTGTTGGCGCAGCACTGCCAGCTCATCTTGAAAAACCACAGTGACAATGTCAATCATGCTGTATGTATGAGGTCAAACAGTGGGCCGGTATGAAATTCTCCGGTCTGGCCCACCATGCCCTGGGACAAATCAGCAGAATTGAGTGGTACAATATGTGTTTCTATTGGCAAATCGCCTTGAGTCTGCAACAACGCCAGCATGCGATGACGACCGTTGTGTGCAATCACTGTGGGAGGATCTTGATTGCCTAAATACAGCACCGGTGCACCAATGCCTGGATAAACCAGTCTGTGCTTGATCCAGTCAACGGTGTTTTGTTCACGTGCAGTTAATTCAACAGGAGTACACAGTGACAAAAACACTGTGGGTTGCATGGCAACCACCACACGGTGAGTATCAGCAGGTAAATGAGCAGCACCAACACCATAGTCATTGTTGATGGTGTACGTGGTCATTTTTTCTTGCCTGACTTCATGTTGGCACACCAGTGATACATGCGGGCCTTTTCGCCTGATGCACGTTTGGCACGGGCACGTAGATCAGTCACTGATCCGTCACAGCTGGCGCCTGCACGTTTCACACGACCTGGACGACTTTTGCCTTTGACTTTGCCGTCTGCAAAATTCTCTGCCACAGCCGGTTGTAATCTACTCAATTCATATATGACCAAATCACCAGTGTCTGTACGAAAAGCTCTATAGCCCCAGGCCCGAGCATAACGCTGTACCAGTCGGTCATACAGCTTGGCACGACTCTCAGGATTTGGTTGAGGCTGGTCAGGCTCATAGTATATTGTTGGGTCAGTTGCTTTGCTGGCTAAAAAACTCAATCTTGCGGGTTTGTATTTTTTAATGTACTTTTGTATGGAAGCCAACACTGTGGCAAAGATTCTTTGGGCATCTCCTTCGCCTGTGACTTCTTGGCTGTTGTTTCTATAAAACTCAACCTGCACTATTTCTTTGCCCTCGTCATCTTGTTGATTGTTAAACATGATGCTTAAATTTGTTCCGTCAGGTAGCTTGGCCAACATGTCAATATCACCATACTCACTTTTTTCTAATTTGGTTTTGTAGGGGTTGTTGAACGTTTCTGCCACACCTTGCTTAGGAATCAATAATTCAGGCATGCGATACGCACTAACATCCACTGGATATGATTTTAGTGATTGACGATACAATTTGGCATACTGTTGTTTTTCTTCGGGGGTCTTGGCTCTGTAAAACTTGTTGGCAATGGCCATGTCGCCTACCAAAGTTCCCGGGGGAATTGAAATCTTTTTTGGACCGTAGTATTTTAATTTGTCAGAATCTTTGTTGGTCAAACTGTAAAAAGTTGATTCCCATTTGTCTGGATGCAAGGCATATTGTGCAGTTGCTCTTTCTGGCACAAACTCGGCCAGTGAGTCTGCGCCAGGATGAAATTTACCTAACTTGGACAAACTTATTGCAGTATCATTGTTTTTGCTTTCTGCCACACCTTGTTGTTTTAATTCGTAGCTAGTAGGTTTTGTCACCCGTAGAGTGATACCGTTGTCCTGTGGGTTCTTGCCATCGTGAAAGTTTTCATTTATTATTTCTTTAATTTTCATATTACATCACCAGGATCTTTCCTTCTACATTGCTCAGGGCATCGTTGAACATCAGTTCCATGTCATAAGATAACACTTCGGCGGCTTGTTTCCTAACAGTTTCATCACGATATTCTGGTTTGATGTTTAGATATCTACTGGGATTGCCCCAGACCCGACGACCATAGCCTAGGTTGGCGGGCAAGGCATTGAACGTGACAGTGCCTGTGCCTAGATACTGAGCAAATATTTCATACAAGAATTCATAAGGTCTGCGTATCTCCCCTGATCTACTGCTACGCTGTGTGCCCATGGCATTGAACAAGGCGTTGTATTCTGGGGTTAGTTCAGCTTTCAAGTTGCCGCCCGGTTGACCACTCTTACCATAATATTCTTCTAGCATGGAATTGACCTGTCCAAAAAAATGATCTTCTCCAGCCTTCCAGGGCTGTTGTTGATTACGCATCTGGCCCCTAGCGCCAACCTGAATGGCATGGCCCAATCGGTGTGCCATCATCCATGGCGTGAGCATTACTTTACTGTCACCTAAGTTGCCAACATATACCACTGTGATTGCATCTTCGTGTCCTGCGACAATTTGTTCACCTGCGTCACCAAAGATTATTTTCACTGTGTCTGGGTCCATGATACCATATTCACTGTACTTTCCTGTGCCGGGGATGTTGCTGAAGAACAATCTAAAATTGTAGGGAGTTTTCTCAAAGAATCTCTGTGCCTTTAGTTGATTAACAGGATGTGGAATCAGTTTTTTATCTGCACCACGAAACGGTCCCGGCTTATCAAAGTCCCCTATGGGTTGATAATCTGCCAATGGTGCTTCCGCCACACCTTGTTTCAAATAGCCCCATTCGTCCTTGCTTGTACGATCACGCCTGGCAATGTCTCTGCCTTTTAGTTGATCTTCTCTGCGCTTGTCGCCAGCGGCACGTAGTTTAGCAACCTTGCCATCATCTTTATTAGCAAGACGACTTGCGGTATTGACCATGGCATTGTTTTCGCCTTCCGCCACTGGATCCCAGGTCATGTTTTTGCCGCCCTGGTTGATGGGCCGAAACCCTTGGCCTCGATAGAACTTCATCAGTTTGGCCTGACTGACTTGACCTTTGGCCCAGGGGTACAGTGTGAGGGCTATGTCATCTGCCTGTGCTAGGCGTTGTAGTTCTTTCATGGCACGTGTGCCAACTCCAGCACGTAGTGGATATGCTTGAAACCATTTGACTTCTACGGCATCACGTCGGCTGTTGCTGGGTGTGAGTTCAAACATGGCAAATTGTTGATCTTCGCCCGAACCGCCCATGGGCATGACATGATTGTTTTGCCAGGTCTGTGGGTATTGAGCATAGACCTTTTGAATCCAGTCATATGCTCGTTGCTGTGGACTCAGCTTGATGGTATTTTCGGCAATGAATTCTTGGGCTCTCATGACATTATTGGCACAACAGACATTTCTGTACCGTATGCATAGCCGTTGTTCTGCATCCACTGCGTGGCCACACGATTTGCATCACGCTGCTGATTGCCAATGCCCGAGAATCTATACAACTCGTTGCCATCAGCATCTACTATCTTCCAAGCACCCGAGAATGTGCCCGGTGTGGCTCGTTGTTGTGCTAGATCTGCGGTGGATCCTGCAACTGGTGTGGTTGTGTCTTCTGCAGGCTCAACTTGATAGTTACCATCCCAGTTGTATTCTCTAGCCCAAGTTGCGGCAAGTTCGTTGGCTTTTGCTCGGGTATTGACTGCAGGACGGAAACGATATACTTCTCGTCCAAGCCCGTCAATAATTTTCCATTGGCCTGTTGGACTTGTAGCAGCACGACCTGTAGATCTTGATTGAGCATTTCTTACCCCAGGTCCACGACGAATGCCAAACGTTCTCTCTGCTTGGTCACGGTTCAATCTGTGCGGCCCGTGACTGCGATAATCGTCTAGACGAATGAGAGCTTCGTCATCGTTGCGTAGTTGTGCGGTGTCTACAACTTCACCAGTTTCTCTGTTGTAGATTTTGTAATCTACACTAGTGTCCACACCCTGTGGCTCCGGTGCAGCAGGTTCAATCTCTTGAACAGCCAATTCAAGATCATTTCCGGGGTTTCTTATGTTGTAATCAGATATCCAGGCTTGCGCAGCCGCACGGTCTCTAAACCTTCTAGTCACAGACTGACCGTCAACATTCATTTCAGCAAATCGATCAAGTACGGATACCCAAATACCCCAGTTACCAGAGTTTGCATTGCTGGTATCTTGCGCAACTGACGCAGCAGGTTCTTCATACGGACGCAGTGGCTTGGCCACAATTGATTGTCTTGTATTGGCCCAACTAGGGTAGCCATCTGCACCCAGGGCTTTTTCAATAGCTTCTTCTCGAGTGGTAGCAACAACTTCTACAGTGGCATAACTGTTTCCAGGATTGGAAACATTCCACCACATCTTTTTACCACCAGTTTTGTTGCGCTTGACCTGGCGAGTCAATTGTGCCTGTTTGACAAAGCTACGCAAGGCAGCCCGGGGAATTTTGCCAGCCACGTACTCAGAAAAATATCTGATGGTATCAGAGTCGTCTTTGTTGTCTTCGGTCAACAGCTTGTACAGCTTCTTCAAATATTCTTCGCGATATGCAGCAGGATTCAAAGCCGCACTCATGGCCACGGTAAATCGCAACAGAGTGTTTTCAATTTGATCAAAGTTTTCATCCAGCCAGTCACCACCGGGTGAGCGGAATTCAATGTGTCCGTCTTTGGTGTTGATACTGGTGTACTTGCTGGTCGCGCCTGAGTGTATGGCCTTGGTGGCCAAGCTGTCCAAGTTGCCTTTCATTTTGTCCAGCAGTTGTTGAGCCGACTCAGGATCGTTGCGCACCTTGCTCTTGACCATGTCTAGGGCACTCTTGGCATAGGTGTTGCCGGCTCGGCCAAACAGATCCAGCACATACTTGTCGCCCATGAGCAGGGCCAGTTTCACAAAGTCCAGATTCTCTCTGCTGTAGTTGGGCACAGATATGTTGATATGAAGTCCAGTTGAATCATTGGTATAGCAACCGTATTCCTTGGCCCAGGCCTTGACCTTGTTCAAGTCACTGAGTATTTCATCTATGGGCAAAGGCGGGCTCACAAACTCCAGGCCAGTATCTCCACTGTTGTCGCCATCCAAACTGCCGTCGGGCTCTACCACATAGTGCAAGGCATTGGGTCCGGGACGTTGTACTCGTCCCGAAT
>Ga0247844_1003333_pt1 | contig 23822 bp, 38 predicted proteins | sample LaCtaG_FD_192421 | JGI IMG/M metagenome (GOLD analysis project Ga0247844, IMG submission 192421) | Freshwater microbial communities from meromictic Lake La Cruz, Castile-La Mancha, Spain - LaCruzMarch201714.5m_1 | ecosystem: Environmental > Aquatic > Freshwater > Lake | place: Spain: Castile-La... | reverse complement strand
GCGTCTGCTGCATTTTGCTCAGCAATAGTTTTTCCTTTTTCGCCTTCTTGCCCCAGACTAGTATAAAATCCTAGATCTCCACCACCGTCTGGCATATCTCTATCGTATCTAGCCATCTTTACCCCTGGAATCCGAAGTCACGTAGGACTTTAAGTACTGAATCTGATGATTCTTGTCGTGCATTATCTGTGTACTGCCAGCGTGGATCCTTGCGGAGTGTGCGCTGAAAATCGTAGATAGACATTTCCTTCTCTGGACCAATAGCCATACGTAATGTCTTATCATCAAGACCAATTGAATCAGGCGCTACTTCTAGTACTGATGCCATAACGTTTCTGTATGGTGCATAGATATCCTTGAGGTCTAGACCTTGATCTAGTAGGTTTGCTACCTTGTCTGGTAGACCTAACTTAGCAGCACCACGGATAGTATTCTTAAATGTTTCAATAGACTCACCCTTGGCAAGACGCTGTAGCCAGTCATTGATACTAGAACCAAATGATGTATCTAGATCAAATCCATTAGAACGTGCTGTTGCACGAAGTGCTGTTAGATCCCCACCGATAGAACCACCTAGTTGTGTACCAGGCTTGTATGAGATAAGTGCTGCTAATTCACGGTTAATGATGTTTGGATCTTTGTCATTGGCTGAGTCATACATACGCTTGACGAATGCATCAAGGCGCTCAGGTGACATAGTTCCAGTAAGACCTGAAGCAGTCGCTTCAATGTAAGCCTTAGCAGATTCAAGTCCACGAGCATAGGCAGATGTGGCCTTAAGTTGCCCAATCTTAGAAAGGATTGCATCCTTCTTCTCTTGGGTATCAGCCATCTCTAACTGCTTAGTGTACTTGTCTAAAGTCTCGTTGTACTCTCTACGTTGTGCATCACGTGCACGGTATGTGCTGGCATTGCGGATAGCCCAGTCAGATGCGTTAAGACGACGAAGGAACTCTGTTGGTTCCATATCATCTTTAGCAGTTGCAATATCTCCAACAGCATCAATAAGAATCTGCTTGAGTTCTGGGTCGTACAAGAAAATAGAATCTACGTTGTCGTATTTAGAACGAGCAAGAGCATAGATAGCATTGATGTCTTCAGCACCAGTAGCAGTGTTTGTGCCAGTGGTATTACCACCAACCTTAGCCATAGATGCTTCATCTGCCATACGGAATGAACCAACATTGAAGCCTTCAGGAACTGCCTTTTTATTTTCTGCTTCTGCTTTTGCTAATTTATCTGCTGTGCTAGGAATGTTTTCAACAACAACATTTGGTTGTGCCTTCTTCTTAGTTGCTGCTGCTTTAGATGCTGCAGTTCCAGTAATAGTAGTACCAGTAGTCATCTGAACATTGCCAAGTGGCCCAGTCTTTGTAGTCTTGGGCTCAGCCTTCTTTAGTTCAGGAAAGTTCTGCTCGACTGCTGGTGCAATCTTTTCTAACTTGCCCAGTGTCTCCTGCTTGATCTTGTCTAGATCTGCAGTGTTCTCACCACGTGCAATTCTTTTAGCAATTTGTGATTCGTATTGTGCAAGTTTCTTATTAAGATCTGTATATTCATCAACGTTCTTTGCAGCCTTAGAGAGAGTATTAGTATCCTCAACAATGGTTTTGCGTTCTGCTTCAAGTTTGTTGATCTCTTCATTAATTCTTTTTACTTCAGCATCAGTTGCAAAAGGCTTCTTCTTTGCTGCTTCGAGTTCACGAACCTTCTTTACATTTGCACTGTACTCATTGGAGAGTTTAGTTAACTTAGCATCGACTGACTTAGCCATTAGCCCCTCCCAAGAAACTTGTTGAATACTTCATAGAATCCCATAACGCTACTTGCCTTAGCAGGATCACCCTTAGATACTTCTTCGATAAGGAATGCTTCTGGATCAAAGGCAGCCTCAGTTACAATCTGGCGCTGTACGCCACCACCCATATTCTTATACTCAGTTTGACCAAGGTTTTCTGGCTTGGCCATCTGTGCCTGAATGTTCTTTGTATACTTGTCAATCTGCGCCTTAGTTGCACCAGAACCTGTTAGGTCACGGAACACCTTGTCGATACTTGCTTCGATACTATCTGGGCTAAGTTTCCTCTGTTGCTGGATCTTGGTAATCTTTTCAGAACCACCAGTGCCATCATCAGTAGTCTGGTTAGAAAGAAATGTTTCAAGGTTATCCACAGGTGTAGTCTGTTGTGCTGCTCCAGGAAGACGTGTAAACTTATCACGGGTATAAGCATTAAGGTCTTCATAAGCATTGAAGTATGCTTCTTGCAACTTTATGGTTGGCTTACCAGTAACATCACCACGGTAATAGCCAGCAGCCTTTAACTTCTGTGACAAAGCCTTACGGTAGTCAGGAGTAAATCCTTCAAAATCTGCAAGCAATTGATTTGGGTCTGCAAATGTTGGCTCAGATACAACGACATCTACAAGAGTAGAACCCTGGTAGCGCTTAGTCTTTGATGTTGTACCACCTGTAATAATGGATGTTGTTGGCACCTTCTTAGGGTCAAAAGGTATAAATGTATCCAAGATTATTCACCAATCAATCTGCTAAATAGAACGCTGTATGTTGATATCGCACTAGGATCCCCTGCTGCAATCTCCTGCAAGCGTAGTCGTAATGATTCTTTGTAAGACTTACGGATTCTAATATCGCGGTCTGAGTTAGAATTGTATTGAGTAGTGGCAAGTACTTCATACTCGTCATACTCACGTACCATATCTCGTAAACGACTGATAGTAGGTCCAGTAAGGTTTGGTTCAGCAATCATCTCACGTAAATCAGCAAATGCTGCGTCACGCTTGATGGTGTTTTCTGCTGAACTAGCAAACTCCATACGTAGTAATGGACGTGCTGCTAGGAACTCCTTAGACCAAGCCTGCCAGTTATCGTTAATGATTACTCGCTGACGATCACTAACTACTCCAGTCAAGGCTTCATCACGAACAGCCTTTTGTGAGTAATAGATCTGCTCATCCTTGGCTACTGATACTTCCTTGAGGTAATCACCGATTAACTTCTTCTGGCGATAGCCATTGTTCATCAATGTCTGGTATGCATCGTAGGTAAACTCACCAGTGTTTGGAATCAAGAATGCTGAACCCTGTGGGTACTTCTTAACCAAAGCACGGTTATCTTCTACCCACTTAGATGCTGCATTACTGGACTGGAAGTATGGCAATACCTGTGGATCTGACTCATTAACAGTAAATGGAACCTGCTTAGGGAAGTACTTTACCCAGTCAGCCATTGCTTCGCCATAAGGATCCTCAGATCCCTGCTCTGCGTACTTGTTAATCAGTTTGTTCCAGGTCTGCTTGAAGTTAACGTTACCGTTATCTCTTGCCCACTCAGCCATATCTGATTTTAGAGATACAGATGGGCTTGCTGGAGCAAAGAAACCTGCAACGAAACGAACACCCAAGATGCTCTGGACTGATGCCTCTAATGCTTCCTGATATTCTTTTAACTCACCTGGAGATGCATCTGCTCCTGGTGTTACACCTGCTGCTTCAAGATATGTTACAGCCTTACGGAATGCTGATGCGTATTGAGACTCACGCTCATCTTTGTTCATAGCAGCAAGTAATCTGTTCACGTGTGCTGGTAGCAATGCGTTAATAAACGGTTGATCTTGTCCAATAGGACCAAGTGTTGCACGTTCTACAGAACCTAGTTCTTTACCAACACGAGCCATAATTGCATTCTCTGACTGAGCAAGGCTTGGCACTAGTGAGTAGATAGTATTCAATGGCAGTGCTGCTAGTGGACCAGAGAATGTTGGTGCCCAAGACTCAGGATCAAAGGATGGTGTAAGCATCTTTAACTTAGCGCTAAACTCTAATGGTAATGGCGCTACAAACTTGTCTCCAAGACCGAATAAATCCAGTGTCTTTTTCATTGCACCGTAGACTGGAGCCAAACCTGGGTAGACAAAGTACGCCTCACCCTGGTCATCCTTCTGAACGAATCCAGAATGGCTTACACCTTCGTAAGTTAGTGCTGCTTTCTGTATAGCCTCTGGGTTATACTTAGCAGTACGGTACAAACGACGATAGAAGTCCTCAGTTGCACGGTAGAAACGAGCAAAGTTACGTGCAGACCACGCTAACTGTGTACGAAGTGCAGGGTTATCCACAAATGCAAGGGTAGATTCCAGTGCAAGTTCTTCAGATATGCGTACAACCTGTGACTTTGCAGCATCTTTTGCTGCTTCACGTGCTACAGGGTCTGTAATTCCCTTGGTGTACTGGTTAATTAAGTCTTCTGCGTAGCCACCTGGTGCATTTAAGTCATCATAGTAACGAACTGCAGCGTTAACGACTAATGGTTCACGTGAGAAACGTGCGTTTGACTCACCTAACCAAGTCCATCCACGCTTAGATAGGTCAGTAAGGATGTTCTTGCTTTCCATTACTGGCATAAACGTAGGTCCTGCTACAGATGCAGGTAGATCTTCAATGTTTGTTGGTAGGTCTTCTAGGTTAAAGTCTTCTAAATCAATAAAAGCCTTACCGTTTTCATCTACCTTGCGGATCTTACCTAGTAAATCCATATTAACAGACTTGCCATCTTGACGACTAAAGAGATTCTTTAGGTCATCATAGATTGCTGCTGCGTGCTGCTGCGGTGTGTAACCTTCTTTGGTATAACGCATAAAGGTTGACAGATTTTCACCAAAAGATTCAATATGTGGGGCAAGTTGAGCAACAAAATCTTCTTGCGTAATTGTATCGTCAAACAACTGGATAGCACGCTCACCGATATCATCAGTTGAGCGAATGATAATGTTCCAACCCCAGGCAAGTTTACCTTGGTCATCAATTAAAGACTTCTGACCAAAATCACTGCCACCTATTGGACGCATTGCAGTGTCATTAATTGTAAGAGCGATTGTCTTGCCATTGCGATCTGCAGTTGCCATAGCACGTGAAGATGCATTAAGACCGCTGATAGCGTTAGAGGCACCTTCACCTGCTCCACGCAGCAGTGCTTCTAGATTGCCGTATTTAACAAAGTCTTTAATATGGCTTGGTAACTTCTCAAGGATATCTGCGTTAGCAACATCATCGATCTTAGAACCCAATAGCGCCTCTGCCATAATGATACGGCGTTGTTGTAATCTTTGACGTGGTGTCATTCCACGATAAGCAGCAACTTCTTCCTTAGAAAGAATGCCACGCTTAACAAGGTCATCAGTAGCACCTACTTCGCCATTGACTGCAGCAAGGCGAGTCTTGAAATAATCTATATCCTTGCGCTTGGCAACGCGGTTAATCATACCTAGGTCTTGTCCAGAGCCTAGGCGAATCTTAGTTGCAGTACGACGAGAACGTGCAGTTGCAAGAAGTGACTGACCATTCAATATACCCATTGTGTAATCTTCAATAGCGTTACGTACTGGGAAACGAGGGCCAGCAATAGTTCCAAATGTCCACGCATCTACTGTGCGCTCTGCGCCTTCTTTGTACTGGATACCCAATACACGGCTTAGGAAGGACTCACGTCCTGCAAAGCGCTGCATATCGCGTAAACCAATAACACGAGACACATTAGATGTCTGTGCAAAATAAAGTGCACTGTCAATACCGTCTACCTCTGATGGAATAGATCCATCTGCAGAACGTGCTGAGTATGTAGCACCAGAAAATACGTCATCACGAATAGCGTTGAGTAACTTGCGTCCACCTTCGGTCTTGTCTAGACCGATAAGGTTTCCAACAGTTGACTGGATACCCTTCATCATTGCTTTGCGCTGACCAAGATCTGCTGATGCATAGATCTCAGTAAATGCTCGTGCGTGGTATGAACCTAAAGCCTGACGTGAATAACGAAAGAAATCCTGCGTCGCTGTCTTTGATGTATGGTCAAATGCTTCATCATCTATCAGGGAAGCAATAGGCGTGAACTTTGCCTTGATACGATCAAGACGGTCAGCAAAGTACTCTGGAGTAAATCGCTTAATGTTTTGGCGAGCCTCGATAATCTTGCCAGCAAAGTCTGTGCCTGCTTCTACTGGAGATAGCGTCTCACTACCTACTACAGCAGAAAGAAGCGCATCTTCGTCTGTCATTTCCATTGTGCGGATTAGCGCACGTGAATCTTTGTCTAGATCAAATATACGTCGACCTGTTGTTAAAGCAAGAACTCTTGCCTTACGTGCAGGAGACATACGTGGTGCTAACTTAATACGAGCACCTGCTTGACCATAGAGCATAGGCTCAACTTTGGAAGCATCTGATAGGAAAGCCTTAGCAGTATCTAGATCCCACTTGCCACCAAACTCTTTCTCGCCAAATGACTTGAAAGATACGATAAAATCATCTTGCAGTTCTGGTAACAAATCGTTAAGCGACTGACGTGCTGCAAGGATATCTTCAGTTTTACCTGATTGTTTTGCAGCCACATAATTAGTAAAGCGCTCTGTGTAATCTGTCCATAGGTTCTGTACATTCTTAGTACCAAAGATATCTGTAGTATCAAAATACTTAGACACCTTCTCAGCACTACCAAGTTTTGCAGTTGCTGCATACTTGCCAGTAACCTTTAGAGCCTGTGACCCACCAAGATAAATTTTACGTGCCTTGCCAAGTGCAAGGGTTGGGTCCATAAACAAACGGTAGGTTGCATCTGTTGCACCTGAGATCCAGGAGTAGAGCATCCCGTCACCTTCAAGGTCACGAGGTAAGAATAGGTTTGCTAACTGACGACCAGGAGAATACTTAGCAGCGTTTACTTCTGCGACTGCATCACGCAATAGCGGATCAATAATCTCGCCTGTTTCGCTTTGCTGTGCTTCTGCTGCAATACGCTTTTCTTCTTCGTTCTGCGCTTCTGCAAAGATAATTTCTGGAGCAACACCTGCAGCAATACGCTTTGCAACGTTTACACGTGCTGAGCCGTAGCGAGATACTGCTGTGTTAATGCGATCTTGGATGAATACGTTCTCACCATCACGACCTGCCTTACCCCACGCATCACCAAAGTTAATGTTCTCATTTGCAGCAATCGCACCAGTACGGTAGACACGTGTCATCGTATCGGATGCGTAATCGAGTGCATCAAACAAAGTTTTTGCTGCAGTCTTAAAAGGTAGGAATGCATAATGTGCACCAGACTCAAGCCAGGAACGATTTGGGTCGTTATCTGCTTTACTAGTACCAGTCATTGCAACAAGAGATTGCTTCTTGTTGTTAGGTAACTTATTAAACTCTTCGGCTGCATACTGCTTAGGCAAATCAGATAGACGCTGATGTGTAGACAATGCTGAAGCAAGGCCATCAATCTGACGTGTCTGAGATGGATTTAATCCTGCACGAAATGCTGCTTGTGCAAGGTTAGAGTTCTTTGGCGTTTCTGCCATTACAGACCTCTAGATACGGCTTGCTGATAAAGGATTGCTATTTCACCATCTGTATCGTATGGAAGCATCTGAGATAGGATGTCAGATAGTTTCTCTGACTGTCCTGCATAGCCCATTACCTCTGGTCCTGGGCCTGGGCCTACTGCTACACCTGATGTGATTGGTTCATCTGGACGTGTAGTTGGTGCATATAATTCTGTGATAGGTGCTTGAGGCGCAGCCTGTGCTGCAGCCCGAACTTGACCTGTAGGTAACCCGCGAACATCTGCTGTTCTAGCGGTAGGTGCTCCTGCTATTTGTTCTTGCATAGCCTTACGGTCACCGTAGTTTTGTGATGCTGGTAGATCTGTACGAACGGAGAATTTACCAGGTCCTGATACTCCTTTGATTGGATTATCTGCCATCGGTTTCCTCCTGTATCTTTTCTAAATCGTTTGTGAACTGTTCCCAAGCCTTGTTGACTTTGGAGTTTCTATTAGCGTTGTAGATTGCTATTTCCATTAACTCTTCTGTAAATGTTTGTACTGAACTTGCAAGGTTATGCACAAGTCCTGCAAAGGTAACTAAAAAATCAGCGAAGTGTATTGGACGCGGAACGTCGTTATTATTTTCCACGCCCAATACCTCCGTTAATTAGAATAAGATTATCCCTTTTTTACCGCGTTACCGCGACGACCTGCTGGCATCATTGATGGTACTACCTTGCCACCTGCTGGCTTAGAAGTATCCTTCTTGCCTTCGACTGGCTTTGACATTGGTGCTGCTGCACGTGATCCTTTGTTCATATTTACACCCCCTCTTTATGCTGCCCCGCCAATGGCGGCTAGTAGTTGGCCTATATCTGGACGTTGAGCAGCAGCGGGTGCGCCTCCTGGTTGTTCTGGAGTTGGCTGCGAGGCAGGGGCAGGGAGTGCTCCCGCTGCTGGAACTTGTGGTGCACCCTGCATTAGTTCTGGTGCTACTGGCATCTCTGGCGCTGGTTCTGGCGCAAATGCCTTACCAATAATAGTTTCTAACTGAAGACCCTTTTGACGGCCTTGGATAACTTCTGCAATACGAGTAATGATTTGAGATGGATCTTGACCTTGCGCTGCAAGAGCAGGTATCGCCTGAGCATACTGAGCAACAGCCACCCGCAAAGAATCGCGCATTTCTTCGATATCAACACGTTGTTCCTCCTGCGTAACGTTGAGTTCCATAGGAATCTCACGACGTACATAATCACGAGAAACTAACTTGTCTGAACGCATCTGTAACAATGCAATAATTGCACGGTTAGGATCCATACCAGACATAATTCCGTAACGAACATCTACACCGTAGTTACCATCGATCTGCTTTGATGGGACGTACTTCATATTAAACGGAGTACCGTCATCTACGCCCTTGATTTCCTTGGTCATATTGCCAAAGATCTTCTCATCTACTTCAAAGCAAAGAGAAGCAAGGTCTGTAAACATACGGGCAAACTGTGCTTGTGCTGACTTGATCTGTGTATCAAAGCCTGCCTGTAGTGCTTGTACACCACGGCCTGTAACGATAGATGCATCGATGTTACCTGAGCGTACCTCTGGGTAACGAGAACCTAGACGTAGTTCACGCTCTAATACACCTGACTCTGTAAAGACTCCAGGTGGTAGTTCCAATGGAACACGGCGGATACCTTGTGGGTTTGCAGAACGCATAATTGCATCAGGTCCCAGTGCCAACTCTTGCACATCCTGTGGGATAGCAATAGGTGCTTGGATAGACTTTTCTGCTGCTTGGATCTGCAATACTGCAAATCGAGCACGAGCAAGTTGAACTGATAGAACATCATCAAACTGTCCACGTGCTTCACCGTCAATGGATGAGCGCATAGCAACGTAGGCCATACACTTTCCAATAGGGTTTGGAACGTTTGAGAGTACTAGGTTCTTACGCTCTGGAATAAAGATTAAGTCTTGGTCTTTGTCGTGGTAGCGAACTAGTGACACATAAGGTGAGCCAGGAGAATAAACATTCTTTGGCATAATCTGGTCATAGAACTCTGGGTACTGCATCGCTAACGTTTCAGCATCAGATGCCATAACTTGTGTAAGCGAAACTGTGCGACCGAATCGATCAATTTCAGGATAAGTACCAAAAGGATTAAGCAAACGTATTCTCGGATTATTGGTTTCATAGTCCATCTCCACCATACCTGGCAACATACCGTAAGTATTAAACCAGTCAGCACCTGTGTACATTTGAATTTGTAGTTCAGATGCACTGATGTAATGGTTAACAATGCGAGTACGTGTGTCTGCTGCCTTACGTGCTGAGTCTGAAACCATATTGGTTGCAGCGCAGTTGAATGATGGTAGCGGTGCCATTGCTTCTGCAAGGTCACGTGCTGCTACGTCAATGAAGTTAGCAACTAGAGGCTTTGGGTATTCCTCAGAAAACATTGCAGGGTAAACCTTGCTAATGTCTCCCTGACGTACAGAGAGCACATCACGCATTCTCTGGTCACGTGCGGAGTAGCGTGTTTGAAGGCGATTAACCTTGGCTACTACCTCTTTAGTTGATAACAATTGTTTTCCTTATCCGTAAATCTTGCCGTATTTGCCTTCGAGGATCTTCTTCATAGCAGCATCCTGTGGAGTCATCTTGCCTGGAGACTTCTTTGTAGTCTTAGGATTTGCAGGACGACGACCCGCTGGCTTTGCTGGTGGTGTACCTAGAGGCGCTGGTGTTCCACGCTTTGGTCGTGCAGGTGGCGTACCTAGCGGTACTGGCTTAGCACCTGGACGCTTTGTCGCTGGCTTATTAGGAACAGCCTTCTTGTTATTTGGAAATTCAAAGCCTTCAGGCATTCTGCGTGCTGGCATTTTATCCGTTGACTTGCTCTTTTTTACGTTTGGCATTACTTAGCCTTCTTAACGTTTTGACGACCAGTCTTTGGCAAACCCTTTTCGCTTTTTTTAGCAGGAGACATAGGTGTTACCTTTGCTTTATTAGGTCCAGTTCCAATAGTCTTTGGCTTTGCTGCAGCCTTCTTAGTTACTGGCTTAGGCGCGGCTTTCTTAGTACCACCAGAAACGCCAGTCATCAATTTGTCTGCTGCCTTCTTTGCAGCGGTACGCTTTTCAATAGCATTACCACGTGCTGCGGTCTTTGCAGTATCAAGACGACGACGTTGTTGCATTAGATTAGCAGCACGTTGCTCTTCTGGGTCTACGTAACGGCCAAGTTTTTCAAGCCCTTTAGCCTTACCACGTGTTAAATCCATAACTAATCTATCAGTACCGCCACGTGAATAGCCACGTGGGTAATCTTGATCAAAGGCACGGTTGCGTGCTTTGCGTGCCTTGTCTGCTGTTGAATCTGCCATTGTTATCTCCTTATTAGATGAATGTACGATCTTTTTCTGCGAGCAGTTCATCTATATTGATAACTGTTCGTTTGCCTCTCTCGAAACGAGAAAGGAAAGGATTTTTCATATGGTGCGTCTTGTGCATACCTTGGTTGAGCATCTCACGTGCGCGGATCTCACAGAACCAAAGCGCCATCACCATATCGGTCTTACCCTTAGTAGTAGGCGACCAGGTAATTAGTTGCTCAATGAGCGCCTTAATGTTTTCAGTTTGGTCACTAGGTAAGTGAATAAGGTTGTCGCGGTGGTGCTTGCCGTCGAACTGTTTGGTGCCAAACAAAGTTGACATTGATGCAACACCGAAGCCTGAATCCCATTTGTTAGATCCAGTATGGTGTTCCCGCAGTAGCACTCCTCTAGAGGCCAGGTTCTGACGGATACCTTCATCTTGTGTAAGGAAAGACTGGAACGCATTCTTTTCTACAATCCACTCAGTAGGTTGATAGAGAGCAGTCCAGTCAAAGATTATTTGACGGATCGCAGCAGGGGTCGGACGAGTAATTTTAATAGCATCCACGATATAACGTTTATGACTAACCCTATCGATAGCGTAACAAACGACGGCTGTATCACCAACCATAGCGGGATCAAGACCACAAATAATTGAAAAACCGCTAAGATCACGCGGATGGCCTGGGTGACCAGGAACCAAGCGACCTGCTTTACGCATACCATCGATAGAACCTCTCACACATACTGGATCAAAGATGGCATCATCTGAGATATCTTGTTGCTGATAGACCAAAGCCCAGGTACTAGCATCCATTGCTTGACGTTCGTTGTAAAGGTTACGACCATTCCAGCGGGGGTAGAGTCCATCTTCGTTCTTATCAGATTCCATCTGCCCATCAAAAGGAGCATCTGATGCGGGCCACAGGGTAACCCATTTGTCAGGGTCCTCGTGTGTCTCTAGTAATGCTGGCATAGCCAGGTACTTCCAAGGAACAAGGCCACCAGGGTAGCGGTCCTCGGAGCGTAGTTCTTTGTAAAGATCAATTGCTGTAACACGAGTACCGATAATGATTAACTTACCAGTAGGGTTCAAACGAGAGCGCACGTCCTGGGTCAACCAGCGAATCTGCTTTTCAAACTCGTTAGCGTTCTTTAAGGTAACAGCGTCGTCTACGATAATCATATCAGCACGCTTACCGTAGATCTGACCACCGATACCGACGGCTTCGATGTTCGGGTCCTTTTCTGAGGATTCTCTGAGTTCATCACCAAAGGTAACGCGGGTAGCCTGCCACGAGGCGGTCTTAGAGTTAAACCCTACGCCAGCAGCGTAAGCCTGTTGCAGTGTTTCATAGTTAGGATGTGTCAGGCGTTGCTTGATGGCGTAGAGAAAGTCGGCTGCTAGTTGCTGAGTCTGAGAGACAATCAGCACACGAAAGTTAGGGTTCTGACAAACCTGCCAGGTGACGTAATCAATGGTCACAGTCATAGACTTGGCGTGGTTGGGAGGGATATTGATTAGGATTCTATTACTAGCCAGCCCTGGTTCATACTTCATATTGGGATGTAGCCAGCCTGGGGGACGACCCTCAATTACATCTATCAGGTTCTGCTGGTGTGGAAAGGTCTGAGAGTGTAGATATCGCTGGCGAAACTCGGCAAAGGTTAAGTCGTGAACATCACTAGATGCAAAATTCTTATCCTTCAAACCTAGTCTTGTTCGGTCCATCTTGTCGCAGAAGACCTTATCGGTTCTACGGTAGTACTCGTAGGTCTTATAGGATTTACCAGCAGCAGCCGTGGCTGCCTCAATGGTAAGACCTTCTGCTACACCTGAAAGGATCAGACGCTTGGCGATGTCACTAGACTTCTCAGCCATTACTTAATCTTTCCGAATGCCCCGCCGCCTCCACCAAGGTTAATAGGACCGCGCATACCACCGCCACCGCGAACTTTTGGCGTGGTCTTTGGGGTTACGGTTTTAGGTTTAGAAGGCGCAGTCTTCTTTACTGCTGCCTTCTTGGTTGCTTGTGCTCTTGCTTGGTCAGGAGACTTTGCCTGAGAAGCAAGTTGCTTCTTGGCCCATTCTTTCCTGCCACGTGCCAAGGCACGCTGTTCTTTTAATTCTTTCTTTTCCCAGGTTGGGATCTCTGCCTTGCCTCTTAAGGAGTCCATCTCCTTCATCGCTGCCTCGGCTTGTTTAATCAAGGCGCGAAGTTCTGCAGGTGTTGCCACGTAGTCTCCTCTAATAAAGCGCCGAAGGCGCGAAAAAAAAATTTATTTATACTGGGCAGAGGAAATTTGTACTGGAGAATGAATACAAGTATCCCCACTAAAAGCGGTGCCACGCACCGCACAGTCGGGCTTAGCGCCCGAGCAAGCCACAGCGCAGCGAGGGGTAAGTTGGTGCTCGTCCTAGGGGGACTCGCGTAGTGCCAACGTAGCGAGATGGGTCGTAAAACTAGTACTGGATCGTTTTACTCCCCTACTATATATAAGGCAGAAAAAATAGCCCATTTCCCGTCTACGGTAGATTTTATTTTCTATTTGTGACCAAGGTCACTTTAATATGTGTACAAAGTAGGACATTTACGGGGATCTCACTTTAGCGCAAATTTCTTTTGTGGGAGTATGTATGTCCCCGCCGTCAGATTTAACACACGGGGGTCACGTTTTTTGACACGCCCGACCGCGTTGCCAACTGTCCACAGCCTGTGGATAAACCTGTGGATAAGTATTATGTAAAGTAAACGGGAGGGCTCTACTTTCGGCACCTAGACATATCAAACTAATCTGTCCAATAATAAACTCCTCCAATAAACTTAGACATTCAACCCTTAATTGTCTACCTTGTTGAATCCTGCTAAGTAGTTGAAAGTTCAACCAATCGACTATTGAATTGTCGACATATCGACACGGCTAACCCTTGTTATTCTCAGGATTCATTCAGCAAAACGTTATCAAATCGTGACCAAAAAACCCTTGTTTGGGCTTGACATAGGGTAGACACCCGTATATATTTATCTCATCAAGCCAAACGGTTTGAATTAACCTAAGAGGAGAATAAAGAAATGACACGTAAAGATTACGTAATGATAGCAGAAACAATAAAGGGCTCTATCAACTATGAACAGAGTTTCAACAATAATCAGGCAGGGGTTAATTCCCTGAAGTTTCTAGCCCTGACTCTTTCTTCACTTCTTGAAGAGGACAATCCACGCTTTGACCGCGCCCGATTCTTGACCGCTTGCGGGGTGAAGTAATGGCGACGACGATTCACCTAGGCGATTGCCTAAGCGGATGCCTAATCTGTGAGCACCGCTATCACGACGGGCAAGAGGTGTGCGACACGTGCGGGAGAGACTTTACATCAAAAACAGAATGGAGAATAGGATGATTACGATTCAAACCAAGGCGAGATGCGTCGAATGTTCGCGGGTCTTCAATCTGCTAGATGAGGACGACGCGGGAGAATGGTACTACGGGCACGATTGCGAGGTCTAAGCAAGACCGCCCCCGCGCTACGGGCTACGGATTCATAATCCGACGGGGGCACAAGACAGGAGGGCAACACCGCCCGCCTCTCTTAGCCTAGGAAGGGCAGAAAATGGCAGTTTACTATGTATCAAATGAGAATGGCGATTGGTGGACGATTGACACCGCGACAGGACAAGGTGACACCCTATTCATCATCAAGGAGGAAGATCTAGCGCGAGCAGTTGCACAGGAGAACCCCGACGAAGATGAAATAGATGTAGATTCGATTGACAAGTTAGAAGATGTCATTCGTGAGTACGGTACCGCTCAGACCGTGGAGGTGGCATAATGAACGAGGGATTGAAGCAGTCAGACCCCGCCTACGTGATGAGCCAGGCCGAAGAGGAGGCTGTGATGGCGATTGAGGAGGCAGGGCACGACCTCGGAGCAGTACGCGCCTACCGCGACAATATGGGAGAGAGTTACACCCCGCTCCTAGAATGGGAGGATTGGATTGACCAGTTCGAGGAGGCTTATCAGGGCGAGATGTGTACCGAGAGTTTTGCGGAGCAACTAGCAGATGAGTGTTACTTAGGAGGAAAGGATGTCCCGCAATGGGTTGTGACATACTTTGATTACGAGAAGTTCGAGCGTGACCTGTTTATGGGAGATTACTGGGAGAACGACGGCTATATCTTTAGGAGTATGTAATGGGAGATTACTGCGAGGATTGCGGGCAAGTAGAATGGTTATGTATCTGTGAAGGAGGAGGAGAAGATGGTCAATGATGCGATAGTCCTATGGGGCTTACTGTTACTATATGGTTTACCAATTGTCACCGTGGCATATTGGATGGAGAAGATGATGCACAAGGGAGAAGGAGGGGATGATGACAAATAATTTGCAAGATTATATGCAGAAGATGACCGAGTTAGAAGAATATGCACAGAATAAAACGAAGGTAAAGGTTACTTTCGCAAGTGGTAAGACAAAATGGGGATGGATCCACAGATACAATGAGGCTTGGTATCTGACAAGAGGAAATCGAGTAGGGTTTTCCCTAAGTAATGCCATCAAAGTAGAGGAGATAAAAGGATGAGTGAGCAGGACTCTATGAGTTGGGCTGAGTTGGCACAACTAACACACGCAACACAGGTTGAACGATTTAACTGGTGTATGTGTGAGGACAACGAAGGACAAGAGAACCCGTACAACGATTGCCCAAAGGAGGCAGAATAGATGAGTGAGCAGGATAAGATGGCGCAGTTTGTATTCACCGTGGTGATTGCACCCGCTAACAAGCAATATGAAATAGAACTGTGGGATTTTGCAGGTGATGAGCCTAAGCAACTTGCCACAGGAGGAGGTAGCAACTGGCGCACGGCGCTAGGTGAGGCGCTATCTAAGATTGAACTACCTACGGACAAGGTGGAGAAGACGATCAACGACCTAGTAAAGGAAGGTGTAGAAGATGACTCGGTATGAGATAGCAGTATCTAAGGTAGTCTACAGATTGGTAGATGAGTTTGACACAGAAGGAGAAGCCCGCGCCTACGCTATCGCTAAGCGTGATGACCATACCTTCGAGGATAACAAGGCGGAATACTTTTATGAATTGACGGAGGTTAGTAATGTCTAAGTGGATAGTGGTAACAGAGGTGGAAAGCGACGTAGATCCAGCGGTTTGGAGTTATGTCAATGGCACGATCTTGGTATCTTCACAATTAAAACAGGAGGATTCTAATGTCTAAGCCTACGGTAGAATACTGGCAAGCAAAGGCTGACCTATGTCGTGACCTTGCACTAATACAGATACAAGATGAAGAGACAGAGAAGGAGGCAGGGATGAACCTAATGCGTATGACCTACGCCCTGTCTATGGTAGATACATTCAACGAAGGAGGAGGAGAAGATGAGTAAAGAGTTTATTACCCTGGCGCATTACCCCAAAGATAACATCGACCTAATACTGGAGAGGCATACCTCTAGTTACGGGCTATGCACAGAGTGTAGTTCGTTTAGTACATACATACCCTATCCGTGCCCTATTGTGAAGGAGGCAACAAGTGAGTGAGAACGTGGTGGGATTCCATCCTAAGAATAAACTCGTGAACTTCTACGAGATAGCAACAGAGGAAGGCAACGCAGTATGGGGCGGGGAAGATCCGCATAGTGCGGTGCAATGGCTACGCCAATCACCCTTGAACTCACGCCTATTGGTGTCCTGCTGGGAAGCAGGGGAGGAGGATGCGCGGTTGATAATTGAACCCATTGACATCACAAAGATTGTCTATGCCGTACTTGCAGGTGCACAATGAGCCTAATATTAGGAATTATTGTGGTGATGTTGATAGCCTATGTTCTAATCGTATGGGAGGACAAGACAAATAATGGAGGCGGAGAATAAGAGATTGCGTGGTGCTGCAAACCAAGCAGTACGCCAACGTAACTACAGAAGGGCAAGAGATCGTGCGCTGGTGCGCCTTGCTCATCTATACCCTGATACCTATAAGCAGTTGCTTGAAATGGAGAAGAAGACAGATGAACAAGAAGGTAAAACGTGGCTTGACCTTGACGGCAATACTATTCCTGTTGTCGGTGTTCGTATCCGCACAGCAGACGGACGAGGTGCCCCTGTCCTCAAAGATACCCTTGATAAAGGCACGGACGAAGGCAACGATGGAGGAGAAGCGTGAGAACAAGGCACTTACAGTTAGTTACGCACGAGCACTCGGCTACAACCAACAGCAGATCAGGTGCCTTGTCACCCTTTGGACCCGTGAGAGCAGGTTTGACCACCTCGCAGACAACAAGCGAAGCACGGCTTACGGAATTGCTCAACTCCTTGGAGAACGTAGTGGAGAACCTGAATTACAAATCCTTCACGGTTTACGATACCTTGGTCATCGCTACGGAAAATCTGCGTGTCGCGCTCTCCAACATAGCAACAGACGAGGCTGGTACTGATACAGTTTGAGGTGCATCCTCCTTTCGGGCACGAAGAACCTCACTACACCCTTCCGTAGTGGGGTTCTTCATTTGTCCGTGGAGTAGAAGCCTTTGCCTTTGAAGGTGATGCTTGGTGAGTCCCACTTACGGACCATTGGTATGTAACATTCAAAGCAGGATGGTTCACGTGGTTCTTCGTGGATGCTACGTTCAATAGTTAGTTCAGTATTGCAGTCAGTGCATCGATAGTCATACATCATTGGTAAGGAGACTCTCCTCCCATAAAGTTAAGTAGTTTACGTAGTGCGTTGCCACATCTACGATCAGCAGTAGAGATAGCACACTCGATAGTCTCACTCAACTGTTGCAGTGTGTAGTTCTCGTGATAGCGCAGGCGTAGGATGTTCTTCTCATCCTCATCTAGTAACTCGTATGCCTTCTTGATGTCGATGAGTGTGGCTAATAGGTTGCCACCTTCTGCTGGTGCTGCTGGCTTGCGTGGTGTGCCATCATTGACTAGGTTCTGTGCTTGTTCGATAGCAATATCATTGACCACGCTTGCAATTACATACGGCAAGAGTTGTGCGATGGTGATGACATCATAGAAGGACTCATCATTGGTCTGATACCCAGACCTAGTAGCCTTTTCCCTACGTGCATACCGTTCAATGGCACGGCGCATCTGAAATGCCACACGCTTCTGGTTGATAAGGCGTCTTGTGTCATCCTCTTCGTTGAGTAAGTCATTGAAGTAGGACACACGTGTCATCAACCAAGCGTATGCTTCTTGCACTAGATCAGCACGGTCTACATACTTACGGTAACGACGATGAACAATGGTTACTACACTAGGTACAAGGTCATCTAGTATTGGATGTGGCTTAGTCACAGTCTGGTAGCACCTGATCTATAGTGTGTTGGATGTTAAGTAACTTGATAGCAAGGAAGTCAATGTAATTACTAGCATCTGCTAACTCTTCAATCAATTCTCTGATGGTATCTGATGTGGTGAAGGCTTCAAACTTCTGACCCTGAGCGTGTGAGTATTGGTCGTGACCCACACCTTTAACTCGCATAGCACGAAGAGATGCGAAGGACTCAATGAAAGATGTTAAGTCCTCAGTGCTTACACCTAGCGCACGATAGCCAGTAACAGCAGCGTGATCTACTAGCGGGTTGGTTGTGGGCGTATCAGTATTGTCTGGCTCATCCTGTCCTGGTGCAAGATGTGAAAGCCCATATGCTGCAAAGTCTGTAAGATTATGACCCACTCGTTTTCTGTCATTGTCATACATCACACACCTCCAAATAATTTCAACGATTCTTCTTTACCGTATGCAAGGTAGTAATCATTGATGTCCATTGATGCGGGCAATGATACTATGCGTGAGTTCATTACCTCTTGTGACACACGGCGTGAGAACTCAGCACCTGGGTTGGTGCCATCCTCTTTGATGTCGTTGTCACCAACTATGTACACCGTGTCATAGCCTGTAAACAACTTATTAAAGTGTGGCTTCCAAGCCTGCACTCCTGGTACTCCTACTGCTGGGATGTTTAAGATACCTGATACAACTACTGCATCTAACTCACCTTCACATACAACTACAGCAGATGAATCAATGGTGATGTCAGCAACGTTATAGAGGTGACCCTTCTGTCCTGTCGGTGCACCATACTTAGGCTTGCCATCATCTAACCTGCGAAACTTTACTCCCACACACATACCAAGGGCTGTCAGATAGGGCACAGAAAGCCAGCCCGCGTGCGTTTCGTGACCATTGATTGGGTCTGTTACTACGCCTAATGAAAATTGTTGGGCTACATCTTCAGAGATCCCACGTCCTTCGAGGTACTCTATTGCCCTTGCGTCCAGGTTTTTGCTGTAGTGATTGACCGCTTCCAGCAACGATCTCAATTGCTCGTGCGAGTGCATCCTTAAACTCCAAGTTCTCTATGATACCTACAACATTGACTGCGTTACCACCCTTACCGCAGGTATGGCAGAAGAACAAGTTGTCATAGGTATTGATGACAGCACTTCTTCTTTTATCAGGATGGATGCAACATCTTACTGATGCAGACCTACCTTCACGTACTTCCCCTCCATAATGCAGAACAATTGTCCCTATGGGGATTGAGTTTGCATCAACGGCACCTTTGTACCTGCCCGCTTTACGTACCCTGGACCAGTCTTGTGTTGACATACACACCCCTTGTCGTTGCACTTCTCGTGCCAATTACTAGAACGTTTGTAATGGGTAAGAGTATTCTCTTCGCCCGCTTTGATACAGTTTTCACAGATCATTTGAACTCCTTTAGTTCAGTTACTGGAACACGCCATCCGCTAATAGTTTCATCCCGATACTGGGATGTTGCATACTCAGCAGGGTTGCACCAACCATAGACTTCAACCTGTGAGTAATAATCTTCATCAATAATCTTAGTTCCTACTATGATCTTGCCCTCGTCCTTGCTCCAAAAAGGAATCGAATCACGTGTGCGTACTGTGCGTACCTCAAAGTTAACACCAACATCAGGCAACTTAGCACGACGAGGATGTAGTTCATTGGGATACCACGGTACGTTCCACGCAGTATCAGTTACTGATGCAACTGCCCACTCAGAAACGTTGGCTCGCACATTGGCAAGAAGTTCGTGCTCTAAGTAGCCGTTCTTCTTACCCTCTGCATAGTTAGGTCTATCTACTGACCCATACTTAGCAAGCCAACGCTCTGTTGCAAGCAGTGTACAGACTCTTACTTCATCCCTGCTCAGGCGTACTATCATCTGCCTCTTCTTCAGTAGTTGAATCTTCAACTACTTCTTCTGGTACTAGGATATCTGTTGTGGTGATTTCACCTTCTGGTACTGGCATTATTGTTTCTCCTTCAACCATTGTGCTAGGTCCTGAATGACCCAGGCATTTTCTATTCCAGAGTTGCGGCGCTTAACGATGACGTAATGCAATGGAACTTCCCCAAGACCACGTGCACTTGCATAATTAAGCGCCTCAACTTCTGCTTCTCTCCAGAACTCAGGCAATGAAAGCGTTGCCCTGTTCTTGAGTTCAAGGATGTAAGTTTCTCCTGCGATAACAGTAACGATGTCGCCTTCATCCTTTGCCCCAGCCTTAGTCAAACGTTCTGCCATAGCACCGCATTTGCGAAGCCACTTCATTACATCTGTCTCAAACTGAGAACCTTTACGCCCATTGGGATTAGCCATTAGGCACGCAAGTATGCTCTGCCTTGTGCATCTTGATCTCCTATCTGACACGCTGCGAAGTTAACAAATAGTGTAGCCCATCTTGAAGCATCTGCAGTGTGTGGACCAAAGCGATTCTTAACCGCAGCCACACGCAACATACCTTCTCCTGGGTCATAGCCCAATGTAAGTATCAGCGCAGGTAATTGACTTACCTTTCCGTGTATTGCTCGTCGCGGAGGTGGCATACTGGGTGATCCGTATTCACTCTGCTCGCTGACGTGATGGAGTACTAAGACACAAGCCTCTGTCTTGCGTGCCATATCGTGCAACTCCATCATAATTGCACGTAGCCCTGCCCATTCGTTATCTGTTTCGGCAGCAACATTCATTAAGTTATCAATGATAATTAACTCAGGTGCTATTCCATACAGTTCAACGTAGGCTTTAATCTCCAACTCAATGTCATCTAATGATGGACTTGAATCGAATACCCATTGTATGTGTGACATCTTAGATAAGTGTTCACTGTAGAAATCTTCTTTGAAATCCATATTAGATTCAACAGTTAACTGTGTATGTCCTGAGATCTGCGCTGCAGACCGCATCAATACTGTTGCAGTATCAGTATCTGCAGAAAAGAAAAGTGTAGGAACCTTAGCCCTAATAGCATAGACAAGAGCAAACATACTCTTACCAGCATTAGGTGCTGCTGCAACCATACATACTTGCCCTCGTCTAAACTTGATGGACTCACCAACTAAGCCAGTCCATACATCGGGCAAAGGTTTAGCCTTGGTATGGCTACCACCCATCGCCCGCTTTAGATTAAGCATCCTCTTCCTCCTGATGAATCCTAATACCCTTTTGGCGACGGATCACTTGACGTTCTCTAAGAGTGAGACCGCCCCATATTCCGTAGTACTCCTTGCGGATACCCCACTCAGCACACTCTGTTCTATGCGAACATCTACGACAGATACTCTTTGCTGCTATTGCATCTTGTACAGCATTAACATCTGCCTTAGTGTCTGGAAACCAAAAGTCACCACTTACCTCTGCACATAACGGGTTCTCGTACTCACGAGGTTCCCGCACTTAATTATCTTAGGAAGATAGGGTCGCACTTATCTACTGCACCCTTTGGTGAAGAGCACATCCACGCCTTCCAAGGTCCTCGTGCTGAGGTACCAGTACGGTATGTCATATTACCGTGCTTACAGGTAGGTGCTTGTCCTTCTACAACCTGTGGTTGTGCAGGTGCAGCAACTGGAGTTGCATTGAAAGCATCAGCAACTGATGCAACTGTTGGTGCTGGAGTGTAATTTGTTTTACCCACTAGTTCAGAACCTGTCGCACGAATGTTTGCAGCATTCATAGCAAGGTCTGCAAGACCTGCTTCTAGTTCTGTTGCACTTGCTGCATAAAGATTGATGAGTGTTCCATCACTCAACTTGTAATTGATTTGAAACTTTGTACCTTCTGTTGCCATTTACTTTCCTCCAGTTTGTTTGATTTGTAACCGCTGTGATTCATTACCAAACTTCTTAGGCACATACCCAATAAGTTTTTCTACCTCTTCACTGTCAATACTTTCACGTCCCTTGACAGTTGTCCAACTGACTTCTATTCCACTAGGTGTTGTACCTAGTAGTCCCTCGAAAGAAGTCTTCAATGAATCTTGTTCCTTCTCTAGTACTTTAATCTGCGCTGCTAACTGTAAGTACAACAGTGCGTTCTTGTCAATATCAACATCATCAATGATTACATCACTGACTGCCGTATGTTCTTTTTTTATACCAACGCATCCCATCTCACCTGATGCATCGTAGAATTTGCAGTAGAACTTGCAGTAACTTGCATCCCGTTCTGGATCTGGTGCTTCTGTTGCACCCTTGATTGCTGCCAACCAGTTCAACGCTTGCAGTGCAATGCTCTCATCATAATCTTCTGTGTGCACCTTGACATCACGTTCATCACCATCACGTGCGATAGCAACTAGAGATACACGCTTTACATCGTGACCGTTCTTTGCTAATAGATAACCGTATGTCTGCACCTGCCAGCGTTGTTGTGTTGATGGGAAGTAGGAAAGGTTCTTCACCTTGCTTGTCTTCCAGTCAATGACATCACCAGTACCTGGTACATAGCAGTCAATGTGTGCCTTCATACCGTTGTACTCAACTGCTGTTTCAATCATTACATCTGGGTTGTCTGCTAGTGCTCGTTCAATCTCTGCGTGGATAGCAGTACCCATAATCGCAGCAAGTTTCATCTCGTTCTCATTAGTTTCAGGTTGATCGTTCAGGCGATACCAGACCTTACGACGGCAACCACCTAACTCTGATGGACCAATCTGTACCTGTGTAGAACGTGAACGCTTCGCATCACCTGCACGTAATGCAGTTAGTAATAGTTCCTTGGGATCTGTCATACTCTAAATGCTCCAGCCTCTTCTGCTTGTTTGTGCAACAAGAAAGCAAGTCTACACGCTTTCCAACCCTGCTCAAACCAGTAGTGTGCAGCGTATTCACCTGTTGCTATGACGTTCTTGAACTCAGGTTCTACGTAATCAAATGTATTGAACTCCATTAGAACTCCACTCCACATTCTAGGCAAACACAACCAGCGCTATCACAGAACCATACGTGACCCCAGATCCAGCAACGAATCTTCTTTAATAGTTTCACTTGTATTCCAGCACTACAAAAAAGAACAGCACATCAATACTGATACGGTACTTATCAATGAATAAACCAAAACCTATTTGCCTAAAGTTATGACCGTAAGACAGCCACATCTTTCCTAAGTCTTTTTCTTTGTACATTGCTACATCCTCTCCTGGACCACTAACTGTATGGGCTTGCCAGTGTTCGCGTCAAGTACCGACGCAATCTCCACTGCCTTTCGTGCGTGTCGCTTGGCGTAGGCTAGGTCCATATCAGGTTTGACAATTGAATACAGGTAGCCAAGAGCAAGTTGGCCCCCACTACCAATACCGTACGCTCCGTGATTTGCTTGGAAAAAAGAGAGATCACAAGCAATACGAAAGATATTACCGTTAAAAGCAATGAGATAATCGAAGCCACCATCTTTGTCCACCTTGTTGTAGTCGTAGTTGTTGTCTGTAAATGCTTGGTTAATACTGGGAATGATCTTCTTACCCATAAATTGTGCAGGGTCTTCACCACGATAGAGCGGTGGCTTCCAGTTGTAGGCAAGGATGTCACCTGGTCGTGTATCACCTGAGATACCGATGAGATACTTACCAACCTCAAGAATCTTTGGCGTAGTAACGGCTAACGTTACTAAGTTGTCCTCGGTGATCTGGCTATCGGCCACGAGTACGGCGTAATCAATACCTTCCAAAGCTGCGATGGTTGTCATACTAGAGAGTGTATACTAGTCCTCGGCGTGTCGTTGCGTAAGCAACGCTACTAGGTACTACAATATGAGCCGTGAGGCGAATTAAACGGGTG
>Ga0247844_1003329_pt1 | contig 23840 bp, 16 predicted proteins | sample LaCtaG_FD_192421 | JGI IMG/M metagenome (GOLD analysis project Ga0247844, IMG submission 192421) | Freshwater microbial communities from meromictic Lake La Cruz, Castile-La Mancha, Spain - LaCruzMarch201714.5m_1 | ecosystem: Environmental > Aquatic > Freshwater > Lake | place: Spain: Castile-La... | reverse complement strand
TTAATCCACGCTCAACAGTAAATGGCGAAGTGGTGATAACAGATTTAATTATTAAGAAATTAGGAAATTATTATGTTGGAGGATCTCATCCTCAACTAGGACTTGTTTGTTCTGGAAAAGTGGGAGTTGGTGATAAGGCCACAAAACTGGCCTTTAAAAATCCCTATAAGGTCATTGATCCAATAAAGTTGTGGCTTATCAATAAAGCAATTTTGCCAAAAATAGTAGTGGATGTTTTAGATAATACTGATCAAATTGTTGATTCAGTAAAGCCTGTTACATTAACATTACATAATGATTCAAGTTGCAGTAGTGCTGCATTATCTCAAGGTAATGGAGCAGGATTTTATTGGAATAAAGATGCAGTACCAGCAAATACAACTTCTGGAACGATCACCTTTGAAAATATTAAATTTTCAAAGGGAGGAAAATTTTATTTTAAAGCAAGTTCAACAGGACTTACGTCAGTTTGTTCAGTGGCAATTGATGTTGCAGATAAATTAGCATTTGATCCAGCACCAAATTTGAATGCAAAAATTAATGATCCTCTTGATAGCTTTACAATTAAGACAGTGAAAGATGGAACACCAGATACGACAATACCCTTAGACAATGAACCCATCACAATTGGAATTTATCTTGATGATCAGTGTTCACAAGCAGCTCCAGCGGGTGATTGGAGTTTAGGGGGAGTTAATCCACGCTCAACAGTAAATGGCGAAGTGGTGATAACAGATTTAATTATTAAGAAATTAGGAAATTATTATGTTGGAGGATCTCATCCTCAACTAGGACTTGTTTGTTCTGGAAAAGTGGGAGTAAGTGCAAAAGTAAAAAAACTCGCCTTTAAAATTCCAGTACCACTTTCTAATAATCCTTGGGTAAAAAAACGTGTAATTACTCCAAAACTTGTTGTGGAAGCTCAAGATGATGCTGGAGTAAAAGTTAATACTCAAATTGCCGTAAGTTTATCTCTTCACTCGGATTCATCTTGTACAACCATGCCTCTTACAAAAACTGTTGATTGGGATGTATTACCAAACCCTAATGTGACAACTGCTGGTACTATCACTTTTGAAGGAGCCAAAATATTAAAAACTGGAAAATATTATTTCAAGGCCTATACTTCAGAACCAGCTATTCAATCAGATTGTTCTGCACTTTTTGATGTGGCCGATAAGTTGGCCTTTGCTCCTGCACCAGTAGGACCAATTCAAGTGGGTGTGGCATTGCCAGATTTTAAAGTTAAAACTTTAAGAGCAAGTGATATTGTTTTATTAAATAATGAAAAAATAATCATCTCTGTGCATTCCGATGCTCAATGTGAAGTAGCAGTTCCAGTAGCAGATTGGTCTATGACAAATGTAAATAAATCTGCATTAACATCAAATGGTGAAGGGCAATTTAGTGGATTAAAATTTTTAAAAGCAGGTACTTATTATGTTAAGGCTTCTCATGATTCGGAATTAGATCCTGTTTGTACACAATTAGGAATTAAAGTTTCACTTGGAGCAAAGAAAGTTAAATTTCTCGATCCAAAACCTATTTTAGGAATTAAAGGTATTGCCCTTGATCCAAGTCCTAAGGTTGGAATTGTTGATGAAGATGGAAATATTGTTCTTAATGAATTAAGGCCTGTAACATTTTCTGTTCATAAAAGCCAAGTTCCTGGATGTAATTCACCATGGCCATCATGGAGTGTTGGTGTTCTAAACCCTGGAACTACAGATGCATCGAGCACTTATACATTTAGTAATTTTGTGATTAAAGGTGGAAAGTTTTTTCTATCTATTGCTTCACCAAATTTACAAGGTGATTGTTATGAGGCAATTGAAATCGCCGATCATTTGTTTTATGAGCAACAGCCTCATCCTACTGGTAAAGTAAATATTCCACTTGAGACCCAACCAATTATTTTTACGGCAAGACCTGATGAACCTGACTATTCAGGAACACCGTTGCCTCCGGAACACATATTAGTAAAACTTAATAATGTTGATATTAAGTTAGTTGTTCATATGGATAATAAATGTATTACTCCACCAATCAGTACTTCACTATATTCCTATACGAGTCCATTAAAAACAACATTAGGAAAAGTGAATGTTTCAAATTTAACTTTTTCTCAGGCCGGTACTTATTATATTAGTGCAGTAAATAATATTAGTCCTGATTCAAACTATCCAATGCCAGTGTGTTCTCAGAAAGTTGTTATTACAGGTGGAGATGTTCTTGGCTGTACCAACGTTAGTGCAAATAATTTTAATACACTTGCTACCAAAGATGATTGTTCATGTCAGTTTGAACTATGTGGAGAGACTCAGCATCCATTTTATGGAAATGCAGATAACCAAAATAAAATTGCAGTAATGAACCAATATAAAAAACTTAATAGCTGTTCAAGTAATAACATGGTTAATAAGTGTGAAGCTTTAATCTGTAATCATCCAGATGCTACAAATTATACTGGAGGATTAAGTCATCCAAATACCACAAGCTTCTGCCTTGATCTAGATTCGAATATAGCGAAGAGTTGCTATAATTCTAGCGGGGTGTTTAATTCAAGTGCAACACCTCAATGTGCAAAATATCTTGCTTATCAACCATTTTGTAATAAGAAAAAATCTTGTTTTTGGAAGGATCCAGGAGCCTATGTCAATCCACTTGCCTGTTCAAGTAATCCTGCAAGTTGCACAAATTCAGTGGATAAAATTACAGCTAGTTTTGATTTCTGTATATTGTCACAAAACTCTGGATCAGCTTATTGTACAGGCTTTATAGGTTATTTTAACAGTTGTTTACAGTCAGGCACAAGCAGTTCAGTGTCTCCATTTAATCAGTGGGGTTGTGGACCAGTAACGACATTTAATCAGGCATCTACAACCATTGGATGTTATGGATCAGATACATATTATTTTAATGGAATATGTAAGCATGCTTCAAAATTAGTAGCTGCAAACTGTAATACAAATAATTTACTTGATGCAACTAAATCTGCTCAATGTAATTACTATAGTGGGATATTGCAATATTGTAATAATACTAAGAATTGTAATAAAGCAGTTTCAGTTTGGCCTTATGCAGATATTGATGCGTTCTTAACAGGTGGAGCAGCACCCTATCAAACAAGCACTTTATGTAATAAGTTTAATGCTTATTTTTGGGCATGTTCACAGCCAAATCTGTCTACAACTCAATTTTTCTGCAAGGACTTTTCTCAGTTTGTTAAGAGTTGTAAATCTGCAACAGCACCAAGTCCTGGCCAACTAGTTGGTCCACTGAATTTAACATGCCAGGATTATAATAGTTATCAAGTGAGTTGTTTAAATCAATGTCCATTGGGAACGACAAATCCTAGTCAGGAGTATTGTACTTTTAAATATTGTGATAACCCTGCCTATGAGGAATATAGCAAATACCAAGAGTACGTAAATTATTTAGCTCTAAATCATGTAGACGGAGTTATTAAGGGTGATTCATCACTTTGTAAAACACTTAAAAAAGTTCCTACTAAAGTAATTTTTGTTAATCCAAATTATTCAAATTTTCCTAATACTCCTGATGTCACGGGCCCTAAAAGTGTTGTGTTAACTCAACAACCAATCACCGCTGTTGCAGATCAAAATAACAATATAATTACATCAAGTACTTTTCCTATTAACTTAGCATTGTATAGCGGTGCAAATTGTACTGGAAATATGATTACACATGGAACAACTTGGTCAGTAAGTCCACAAAGCGGAATAACGACTCTTCCAATGGGTACTTTGACACATTCGCATTTAGTAATTAATCAACCAGGTACTTTTTATCTAAAAGCAAGTACTTCACAGGTTGGTATAGCTCATGATTGCGCTAAAATTGTTATCGAAAATGTGCAACCGCCTACTGGAAATTGTGGCGTACAAGCCGTTTGTGATAGTGGTTGTAATGTTACAGAAAAAGGAAAAGCAAAATTTTCTTGGAATAATGTTAGTGGGTGTGGAGATGCTTGTTTTAGTTCACCTGACTATGTGTCAATCTCTATAAATAATTTTGGTAAATCTGATAACATGTGCTCAAATTCTCAGGATTCAGGACTTTGCAATATTCATTTAGAGCAGGCTCCAGGACCAAATGGAGGAATCGTAAGATTATCGGCCACGACTCCCGTTGGAGATAAGTTAGCTGGGTCATATCCAGATGATGTTATTTATTTTCCAAGTGCAGCAGGATTTAGTTCAAGCTTTAATGGAGGAGCAAGTGCAGGATGGGCAGAATTAATTGTTCAAAAAAGTAATACCCTTAGTAATGTGGTGAAGTGTAGTGTTAGGTATTCTGAAAATGGATCTGCTCCAGTTGAAAAAGTATTTTATAATGGATGTGTAGGATCATGTAATTCGCTAACAAAATCAAAACTTTGTTATGAAAACGCAGGTGGTTCTATTGAGTTTAATTCTCAGTGTTCGTTAACAGCACCAACGCCAACTCCAACTCCTCATGTACATAATAATGTTTATATTTGGATAAACCCAAATTATCTTTGTCCGCATAATATTACTTGTTCTGGTTCAGGAAATACGGCAATTCAAAATGGACATATGTGTTATGGTACAGCTCATCCAGCACCAGCTGGATTTTGTAACACACCAGGGAAGTGCTTTGGAACGTATCCATTTAACAATAATGGAATACAACCAGCATTAAATTATTATTGTGGCGGTGGTTAAATTTATATAAATCCAGGAGCGACTAATATGTTCCTGGATTTTTTTACTTGATAAAGAATGAATTATTAGTTGGAAATAATTCTAATGCTCCTTTAGAATATGGAGATTTGTTACTCTTTCATGAATATTTTTAATGTATCTCTCTAGTGTTCTCCTTTATAAATATAAATATAAATATAAATATAAATGTAAAAATAAAGAGGGGAAAAAAATGCTTCTCCTCTCTTTCTTCTTATTAAAACAACTTCGAATTGCGAAAAGATAATGAGTGTGGGAAGTGTTTTATGAAAAAAATAAATTATAAAATTGTAATATGTTTAATACTCATTAACTTCTTGCAATCCTGTGGAAGTTTAGATAGTTCGAGATATTCATTTCCAGGCCAAGACCAGTATGCAGATAATTCTTATAATGTTTATTTGCCAAATAGAGATTTCATGATGGTTTCAGGAGATGAAACTAGCGGGGCTTACGAAAGCAAAGAAAAATTGCTTTCTAGAACTCCTTCATCATTAAGTAGTGCTGATTTAAGAGAAGATCAGGAATTAAAAAGAGAATTGAATTCTTTAATTTCTATTCAACCACAAATTTTTGCTGATCAATTTAGAAAGTATGAAGAGGCTTTTGCCAATGATTCTCAAAAAATTTATTTTTTAAAAATTACATCATTGCGGGAAAGAGAGCAATACCTACAATTAAGAGGTTTTCAACGAGGTGATGACTACCGATATCAAACTGATCTTTTGGATCAAGAACAATCTGGAAAAGATGCTTACCATGGTTTAACTCCACAGCAAGTACGAAGACTTCAGGGATCGCCTCTTTCTATTGAAGTAGTTGAGGGAGATCCTCAGCAAAAACAGCGCTGGGCCTATAAAGTGCCTGAGACAAATAGAATTCGTTATATCTATTTTGAAAATGGACGGGCCCAGAGTTTAATAGAAGAAAACCCTTAGAGTTAACTTTTAGATTTTTTTAGCCTTTCAATTTTTTTCATGGCTTTTCTCTCTGACTTAATCAAGATACAATGATATTTCCTACATAATAGAAATTACACAATTGATTCTTGGAATAATTATGGCCTTTGATCATTTATTAGAATTTGAAAAACCTGTTCAATTATTGGAAAACCAAATTCGTGAATTAGAATTGGCTTCCCAGGTTCCGAACGTTGATTTGTCATCGGAAATTCAAGCTCTTCGAAAAAAAGTGGATGATCTCATAAAATCTACCTATGAAAATTTAACTGCTTGGGAAAGAGTTTTACTTGCAAGACATGCCAATCGTCCCCATGCATTAGATTTTATTAATCAGTTAGTTCCGGATTTTAAGGAACTCCATGGAGATCGACGATTTGCCGATGATAAATCCATTGTTGGTGGAATAGGTCATTGGGCAAACCAAAAAGTCATGGTGATTGGAATTGAAAAGGGCAGGAAAACTCAAGAAAGAGTTGAGAGAAATTTTGGAATGCCAAAGCCAGAGGGATATAGAAAAGCTCTGCGATTAATGAATTTAGCTGCGCAATTTTCTATTCCTATTGTCACTCTTGTGGATACACCTGGTGCCTACCCCGGAATCGGAGCTGAAGAGAGAGGACAGGCCCAGGCAATTGCAGAAAATTTAGAAGTGATGAGTTCATTACCTGTGCCTACTATTTCGATTATTTTAGGAGAGGGGGGATCTGGTGGAGCACTTGCACTTGCTGTTACGAATAAGGTTTTTATGATGGAATATGCTATTTATTCAGTTATTTCTCCTGAGAGCTGCGCTTCTATTTTGTGGTCAGATCCGAAGTTAGCTGAAAAAGCGGCTAATTCCCTAAAGTTGACTGCTGTTCAAGCAAAAACTTTTGGAGTGATTGATGATATTATTTTGGAGCCTCAAGGAGGCGCTCATCGCGATAGAGAAAAAGCGATTGCTCTTCTTGGTAATAAAGTGAGTGAAGAATTAAATATATTATTAAAACAGAATGTTTCATCTTGGATTGACCAAAGATTTGCCAAATTCAGAAACATTGGAAATGAAACAATAAAATTATTAACCTAGTGAGATAACTTGCATGAAAGAAACTTTTTACGGAGTGATCATTTGAAATATAAGGGACAACTTATTGTGATTGTAGCTCCTTCAGGGACGGGAAAATCATCTCTTTTAAAAAAACTTCGTCTTGAATTTCCCAAAATAAAGTGGTCTGTTTCCCATACCACAAGATCAGCGAGGACCGGAGAGCGTGAGGGGGAAGATTATTTTTTTATTTCTCGGGAGCATTTTTTGCAGGGCATTTCCCTGGAACAATTTGTGGAATGGGCCCATGTTCATGAAAATTATTATGGCTCTTCCAAGGATTTTGTGAGGGCAGGACTTGAGTCGGGAAGTACTTTGCTTTTTGATTTAGATGTTCAAGGTGCCGATAGCTTAATTAAGCATTACCCTCAAAATACAAAAGTTATTTTTATAGCGCCACCATCCATTTCTGAGTTGGAAGATCGACTGAGAAAACGCGGAACTGAAGGGGAGAAATCACTTCAACTCCGACTTAGCAATGCCTTTAAGGAGCTTGCTAAAAAAAATGATTATGATTATGTGGTAGTTAATGACGAATTTGAAAAAGCCTATGAGGATTTAAAAAAAATTATTCAGGAATTAATTAATAGAAAAGAATAAATCAAAAATATGAAAAGTATAAAACGACATGAGTGATCGATTAGATTTTTCCCATGAGCCAGGATTAACTTGCAGTGATCTAATTGTCCGTGTGCAATCCTATTACCCTGAAGTTGATACTGTTTTATTACAAAAAGCCTATGATTTTGCAGCAAAATCCCATGAAACCCAAAAGCGCAGTTCGGGTGAACCCTACATAATTCATCCACTCAATGTGGCAGCAACTCTTGCAAAACTTCGCATGGATGTGGAAACAATTGTCGCAGGACTTCTTCATGATGTGGTTGAGGATTGCCAAGTTACACCTCAGGAAATTGAACAATTATTTGGGGAAAATATTGCGCTTATTGTTATTGGTTTAACAAAAATTTCGAAAATTGAATTTAAAAGTAATGAAGAATCCCAGGCGGAAAATTTTCGAAAAATGTTAGTAGCAATGGCCCAGGACTTGCGAGTTATCATCGTTAAACTTGCAGATAGAATGCATAACATTAGAACATTACAATATGTTTCTCTCGTTAAACAGCAACGAGTGGCTAAAGAAACCCTCGATATTTATGTTCCACTTGCTTCAAGATTAGGGATTCATTCTGTTAAGAGCGATTTGGAAGATTTATGTTTGAGATATTTGCATGCTGATATTTATTATCGTCTTGCTGAAAAAATCGCTAAAAAAAGATCTGAGCGCGACTTATATATTACAGAAACCATAGATATTATTTTAGAAAAACTGGAAGAGTATTCAATCAGAGCAGATGTGACAGGTAGGTCAAAAAATTTTTATTCTGTTTATAAAAAAATGCAATCTCGAGACGTGGATTTTGATCAGATTCAGGATCTTTTGGCCTTTAGAATTATTGTAACTAATATAACTGAATGTTATAAAGCCCTTGGCGTTATTCACTCATCTTTTACTCCTATTCCAGGAAGATTTAAAGACTATGTAGCAATTCCCAAGGCCAACAATTATCAAAGTTTACACACAACTGTCATTGGTCCTAAGGCCGAAAGAATTGAAATTCAAATGCGCACTCAGGAAATGCACGAAGTTGCTGAGCGAGGAGTAGCAGCCCATTGGAAATATAAGGAACGGGGAGCTAAATCAGTCAATTCAAATGATCTTGGTTGGGTAAAGGAATTATTAGAATTCAATCAATCCATGAAAAATAATCATGAATTTTTAGATGCGATTAAAACAGATCTTGATACGGGAGGAATTTTTATTTTTACTCCTAAAGGTGATGTGAAGGAACTGCCACCTTCAGCCACTCCACTGGATTTTGCCTATGCAGTGCACACGGAAGTAGGAAATAGATGTTTAGGTGCTAAGGTAAATGGAAAAATTGTTTCCTTAAAATATCGTTTAAAGTCAGGCGATACCGTGGATGTTTTGACGAGCAAGACTCAATCTCCATCGAAGGATTGGTTGAAAATTGCTCGCACTTCTAGAGCACGTACCAAAATAAAACAGCATTTAGCAAAAATTGAAAGAGATAAGTCTAGAGAGGTCGGGGAACAAATGCTTGAAAAAGCATTACAGTATTATGGTACGTCTATTAAAAGTGTAGATAAAAAAGGCGATTTTAAAAAAGCATTAGAAATTCATAATGCAAAACATTTGGAAGAACTTTTTATTCATATTGGTAGTGGAACTTGTAATGTAAAAGATGTTTTAAAATCTCTTTCTTCAATTACATTAGAAAAAGAAGATGTGATTGAATTGAAACAAGATTCCATTGATAAGCTATCAAGTACAGTTCAATCCATGGCCAGACGAAAGGCCGGTAAGGATAATGCTGTTATTGTCGATGGGCTAGATGAAGTACAAGTGCGAATGGGGAGATGTTGTAATCCCATTCCAGGAGATCCTATTGTGGGCGTTGTTACAAGAGGTAGGGGAATTTCCATTCATACTACTGCCTGTTCAAAAATAGTGGATTTTGAGGAAAATAGACTTTTAAATGTAGATTGGAATGCTGAGTATCAATTTAAATATCCAGTGAACATTAAAGTAATTACACATGATCGACCAGGAATTTTAGCTCAAATTTCTAGGTGTATTAACAACATTGGTATCAATATTAAGAGCGCTATTGCCAAGTCATTACCTGATAATAAGGGTAGCTTTATTTTTGAAGTTGAAGTTAAGGATTATAGTGAATTTTTAAGGATTGCTAGCACACTAGAAGCACTTGAGGAAGTTATCGGAGTAGAAAGAGCGTAGTGCTGAAATTTTAGTCAGAACATAAAGTTGACATGAATACTTCTGATCTTTTTTTCATGGCAACAATTACCATTCCTTATTAAAAATATCTTTTCTATCGTAGACTAAGTAGAAGATGAGTTATCGAGCAAAGGAGTTGCTCTCATGTCCTCGAATAATAATAAATTAAATAACAGTAATGTAATCGATTTTTCGAAAAAACGTCGCGAAAATATCGAAAAGAAAAAGCGACAATTTGAAAGAGTTTTATTTGGTGAATTTGTTGGCTGCTATACTGAGGTTGCTGGCAAAGAAAGCTTATTTTCTTTGAAAATGATTGATGTTTCAGAGTCAGGCTGCCAGTTGGAAGTAGAGCAAGCTCCAGGAGTAGAACAGCATTTTACCCAAGGCTTGATGTTGTCGATCAGAATGTATTTTACCAAAAAAAGTTATTTGCCAGCTGATGTAAAGGTAATGAGATCCCAATTAGAAGAGGTTGGTGGAAGAGAAGTCTGGAGAGTAGGGTGTGAATTCGATCAAAATCTTCCAAGTTATAGGGCCATTAAAGGTATGGTTAATTTTCTCTACCTTTATGCAGAACATTCTCAAGTGGAAAATAGAGATCAACGAGTTTTCTTTCTCTAATTTGAATAATTATGTTAGTATGAGGCCATGAAAATTGGCCTTATTTTTGATAACAGAGAAATTATTCAGCCCTTTGTTCAGTGGTGTCATGAACAGGAAATTTCATTAGAAATTTTTTCTTTGAATGAATATTTAAATTATAATAATGTAATAAATGGAAAAATAAAGTGGATACAAAAATCCTATTTGTCAGAGAATGAAATTCCTGAAAATGCAACATCTAGATTTAGCGATTCCTTTCGAATCTTTTATGAAAAAAACTCAGTTGATGAATCACTTTATCCAGAAAATTTATCTAAGGAAATGCAGGATTCTTTACGTCGTCCACTTGAATTCTATATTGATGTGGATGTGGTGATTTGTTGTAGCCGTTTAATTAATGAAATGGGTCTTGGACATTGGGGAGCTCCTATTATGGGGGAAGACCAATGGAGAAAAAATCTTTTAATAAAAACTCAAAAAAATTCAAATAACTTTTTAGATACCACTTTAAATGAAATAGCTTTTTTAGGGCAGTCAGATGAAGTTCTAGAAATGCTATTAAGATCTAAGGATTGGCTTTTTTTAAAGAGAAATGAAAAAAATGAAAAAAGAATTTTTTGGATTTTTTCAGAACTTGATATTACTGCGAATTCAAAAAAGTACTTAAAAGAATTGCTTACAGAAGTTGATATTCAATTGAGATTAAAGTCTCAAAAATTTCATCTGGAATTAAAAAAATGGAATGAGTTAGAAGATTACGAGAAAGTCAAAATTCCCAAACCAGATCAACCCATTTCCTCATTAGTTATCTTTGCAGGGCATGAAATTTTATCGATAGATCAATTAATGGGAGATTCCAAGGTATATCTTAGCTTAGATTTGCCTAAATTTAGAAAACCGTTGATCCAATTGGAAAATTCTATTCCAAATCTTAAGACAATTAGTGTTGATGAGCTATTTTATGCTAAAACTCGTTATTACTTTTCTCAAAATTTTTGTCCAGTAAAAAAATTTATGGGAGATAATGAAATTGGATTTTACAATGTGACCTATTCAGGCTTGACTGATGCACAATCAATGAAATATTTCAATTTGCATCTTATTGGAAAAATGGAAGATCTTTTAAGGACCTATTTTAAAAGATTTGATAATAATTAAATAAAAATAATAATAAATAAAGTCTATGTTTTGAGAGAGATGATTATGACAGAATTTAGTAAAATACAGAATAAAGTTTTTATCTTTTTACTTTCGTTTTTAACGTTAATTGGTTGCTCTAAATTAGAAACAAAAAAGAATGGTGGTGAGATAAGCAATAATGTGGAAATTTCAAGTGGGCTTCCTCAGGCTTCGGCTAAACCTATAAAAGTTGAAGATGATCAGATTCTGAGGTCACAGGAAGCAGAAGCTGAAAAATACTTTTTGCCTGCCATTCCACAATGGATAAATTCCAGTGAAGAGGGAGATTGTCAGAAAGAAAAGGATTTACTCTATTTAAATTTTGAAGTGATCAAACCTTCACTCGGTTTAAAAAATAAACAACTTTTAAATCTTCAATATTTTGTTAATGATCTATGGCTGAAAAAAAGACCTATAACTTATGATGGTTCTATTTTATATTCTCTACTTTCAAAGGATAAAAAAATCCTTTTTGATCAGGCACGAGATCAAGTGCTTGGTGGAGTAAATGCTTTTGATTGGCCAATATCACCAAAAGTGTTAGTTATTGATTGGGATAAGTTATTGGAAAAAAACCGTTTAGCATTTTTTCAAAAATATCTTGATTCAATATACGCGATGCAGGGGATGACAATTATTTATTCTCGGTGTGTAACTACAGCAAAAATAAAGTCCTGGTTTAAAGAAAATCAAAATCAAGTTCAAGATGTAATTCAAGGCCAAGATCAGGTTCAAGATGTGAATAAAAGTCAAAGTCAAGCTGTGAATCAAATACAAAATCAGCTTCAAGCTGTGGGTCAAGTACAAAATCAACCAAAGGATATTATTGAGGGAAGTGTAGATATAACATCTTTGCAGAGTTATATTATTGGTGCAGAAGTTTTAAGTGTGTTTTCTCCTGAGGAATTAAATTTAAATCAAAAAACAAATCAATATTACCCTTTACAATTTTTTTGGACTTATTTATTTGATGATCCTGAATCTTTTCCATCGATACTTTGGGTATATGATGAAAAAAATAAAATAAAAGTTAACAGCATTTATATAAAGTAAAATAACCTAATCGAAGAGGAGAAAATAAAAGTGAAAAAAAAAATTACATTCATTTTTTTTCTCAATGTTTATATTAGCATTTTTTCAATCTTTTTTTTATCCTCCCTTTTTGCCCAAGAGCAAATAATTAAGAATAATGAAAAAATTCAAAATAAATGGATGGAGTTAGAGGAATATAGTTTTAGTAACGAGTTGCAGAGAGAGACTCATTCAGTACTTATTTCGCAAAATGGAAAAATTGTTTATGAAAAATATGCGCACGGTTGGCAGGCTGAACAAAAACACCATTCATGGTCAATAGCCAAAACAATTTCAGCAATGCTCGTTTTTGCCGCAATTGATGATGGATATCTAAAACTTGATACATCTTTAGCTGAGTTGCCACTTGATTTGAAAAGTAAAAGTTGTTTGGATAATGATGGGGTCAAAAAAACTTTAAAAATTAAACATCTAATAACCATGTCCTCAGGACTAAAATTTAGTGAAAAATATGAAACAGGTCCTTTTTATTCAAGCGTCATTAGTATGCTTTATGGAATTGGACAACAAAATATGGGACAGTATGTTTTATGTTTACCTCAGAAAACTGAACCCGGTAAGTTATTTGAGTATTCAAGTGGGGATACAAATGTATTAATGATGGCACTTGCTTCAACGTTGCCAAATTCTTTAAGAGCAAATTATCCTTGGCTTAGATTGTTTGATCCTCTGGAAATGAATGTTACTTGGGAAGTTGATGGAATTAATACTCCAGTGGGATCATCTTGGATTTATATGAAACCAAGGGATTATTTAAAATTAGGTGAGTTAATTTTAAATAAGGGAAAGTATAAGAATAAACAAATTATTTCTAAAGACTCCATTTTAGAAATTGCAAAAGTAGGAGAAGTTAATTTTCAAGAATTAACTTTAAAAAATTATGCTTCAAATTATTATGAAAAACCAAATTTAATTTATGGGCACGGATCTTGGCTAAATAAAACTATTGAGGTTAAAGATCTCAAATTAAATAAAGCTTATAAGAATATAACAGAAAATATATTTTTTTTTCTAGGACATCAGGGGCAAAGTATCACAGTGTTGCCTGATTTAAATGCTGTTATATTACGATTAGGTAATGACTCCGCAAAGTCATTTTTAAGAGAGAAATTTTTAGAAATTGCTATAAGAGCATTAGAGGATAGTAAATAAAAATGCTAACTAATAAATTCAAATCAATTTTTTTTATTATTATACTTTTTTTAAGTATATTTTTTATTTTTGATTATTCTTATTCAAGGTTTACACAATCGAATGGTTTTTTTTCTACCTTGTCTGTTTTATCTAATTTTCAGTCTAGACAAATATGTTCATGCCTTTTTGTGGAAGAAAGAACTTTAGCTCAATGCAAATCCTGGGTGACTGAGCATTTTCCTCTTTTACCCATTCAAGTTGACAACCTTAAGAAAAGTGTTTCTTCAACTTTTGGCGATAGAAATTATTATTATACAAATTCAAGATTTGGTTGCCGCTCAAATGAGAGATGAGAAAACCATTTATTTGTAACTCCTTTACTCAACTACTATCATTTCTTTATTGGATAAAATTTCCTATTTTTCAAATAATGTTATAATCAAAAGTAATACAATTTCATTTTAAATTAGATCGATGAAGATTTTTTAATGATTTAAATGAGGCATAAATGCTTAAAAGTCTTAGGATAGGACTGCTTGCAACTCTTGGTTTATTCACATTTGTAAGTGGAGGTGTACTGCAATCAACCTTTGCTGCAAAACAATCTAAAGACTCTACCACAAGATCTGTTAGCAATAAAACTGAAAATAGTGGCGCAAATAATCCAAACTCATCGAAGAGTGTAAATAAAAATTTTGATGCAAAAATTTATAAAATATTAATTCGGGAACTAAAAGCGGGTGAAAAATTACAAAACTCTAATCCGAATGCTAAAAATTTATTTCGCGTATTTACAACAAGAACTGAAATTTTAAAACTTCTTAAAGGGAAAAATGTTCAGGATCAATTGGCGAGTCCAAATTCCTCAAAAGCCAAATCAGATGAATATAAAATAAAAGAATTTTATAATAAAACTAAACAGCTAGGTGATAAACTTGAGAATGGTCCTAACTTTCCAGAGAAAGCCAAATTTCAATTTATTTATGGGCTAACAATTTATGAATTTGAAGAGAAAAATGATAAGGCCGTACGATTATTAATTTCTTCCTATAAAAATGTTCAAGAAAAGGAATTGAAGTTAATTTCAGCTTCAAAAATTGCAGATTACTATTTTAATATGGGTAACTACAAGGAAAGTGTAAAGTATTACTATGAAGCAAACCAACTAGATCCAAATTCCGATTGGAAATATCGTCATCTACATAACTTGGCCTGGTCTTATTTCAAATTAGAAGAGTATTCTAAAGCAATTAATGCATTGATGGTGTTGTATAATAGGGCCCGAAAAGAAAATGAAACAAAAGATTATTACTATCAACAGGCGGTAAATAAACTGCCAGCATTTCATTTATATAACAATAAACCTGAGAAAGGCTTCGAATTTATTTTATCAAATTCAGATTTTGCTAGTAAAGAAATTGAAGATTATTTGAAGCTTGCTTATGATAAAGGTTTTTTTGAAAAAATTGATCCTATGGTCCAAGCAGTTGAAAAAAATTTAACTGAAAAAAAGAAATTTCCAGAGTTATTAAATTTTAGACTTTCTATCTATGGACATATATCTACACAAGAATTTAAAAAAAATTATGGCATGCTTTCGCGACTAAGAAGCAGTATCGCTGCTGACTCATCTAGAGGAATGATGACCGCGGCGGTAAAAAAACAATTCATTGATGAAAATAAAGTTTTATTAAATGATTATTTAAAACAAATTAATGGTAAGGACTTTGATCCTAAAACAAATCCTGATGATAAATTAGTTGGAGATGAATCTGCCGATATATTAAAAATGTTAATGGTGATTGATCCAAAAAATGGTGCAAGTTATCGACTTCGGTTAGCACAGTTATATCGATCATCAAAAAATAATGAATTGGCCTTAAACATGATGTGGGAAGATTATGAAAAATTTGGTGCCACTAAAAATCCAGAGGCGGAGGCATATTTAATTGAATTACTTGCAGTCGCAGGAAAGTTAAAAGAAAAGCCTAAGCAATTTCAATTGGAAAGACTATATACGGATTACTTGACCATTGGGAAAAATAAGGAAATTAGAAGTTTAGTTTATTTAAAATACTTTGATGAAAAATATAATGCAAATGACATGCAAACTTGTTTAGAGATTTTAAAAAAATATAAAAAAGAATTCCCCGAAAAATCGAATGACCGACAAAAAATGTTGACAAAAATTTATGCTAAATCGATTGAATCAAAGGATAAAAAATTATTTGAACAGGTTAGAAACTATGCAAACTCTGATCCGGGAATTAAGGATGATAAGGAATTAAGCCGTGCCATTAATTTAGGACATAATTCTTTTGTGTTAGAAAAATTAAATTCCTCACTTAGCGAAGGTAAAAATGCTAGTAATGTTAGTTCCGCTTTTAAATTAGCTGAAATATTTAGAAGTAATGCTATCGATAGACCAAATCAATTGATTTCAGGGTTTAATGCAGGACTTATTTTTGCAAATTCTAAACAGTATGGGGAATCAAAAAAAGTTTTAGATGAATTATTAACCACTGCAAATCCTAAGGAATATGGACAGTATCAGGACCGTATTGCAGGAATTGCATCTAAAATGAGCAATGAAGGGCAGGATAAGAATGCCGCAGAACTTTATTTAAAAATGTATAAAACTAATTGTACTTCTAATCCAGGAAAAGATTTTAAGTATGCAAGATGGTTGATTGAATATTTTCTCTCAGAAAAAAATATTATTTCCTATCAAGATATGGTGGAAAGTTCGAAAGCATGTAAATGGGATGGAAAATTAATTTCAGAGGTATTAGCACTTTCAGTTGATTATATTGATTGGAGAGATAGAGATTATACAGCAGCCATCCTAAGAACACTTTTAAAGAATGAAATTATAAATAAAGATGATATTCAGCGATTATTTGAGCTTAGTTTAGGAGAAGAATTAAATTCTCAGAAAATTCTATCTATTAACTCAGCAGAAAAAAGCATTGATGGCCATCAGACGAAATGGTTTTCTCCCTTTAATTTTCAAGAAGGGCAACTCATAAGAGAATCTCGATATTTTTTTCAAGTAGTCAGAAATCTTCGTCAATATGAAAGAAAGAAAATTAATGCAGCAAATTTTTCCATCTTTGTTGAGAAAAGTTTAGAAGTGTTAACAACTAATTTAGATTCACTGGCAAAAATTCAACCAAAAACAAATACAGTTGCTAAATTTATTAGGATGGTTGAGATTGATCAACTGAGAAAGTTTTTTGATTTTTACTCTAAAGTGGATACTTTAATCGAGGATCAAAAAAATAAGGCAACTTATATGGAGCAAATTCAACAAGTGATTGCTCCCTTTAGAGAGAAATTAGTAACTTTTGAAGATAAGTACCGTCAGTTTAATAAAAAGGAAGGAAGTCTAATTAAACACTATACTTTTGATGATAATGATTTTGTTCAAACATCAAATTTTCCAATCATTGTTGCTGATAGGATTTAAAGATGAGAAATGTTTTCAGAGAATTAATATATAAAAAAAATATAATATTTTTAATTTTTGTCATATGTTTTATGTTTGTTTTTTCTTCCTGTTCTCACAAAAAAGTTAATTCTTCAAGGTCAGATTCTAATTCAGGTTCTATAGCAGCAGATCTAAGCGGAAGTATTTTTTCTGCTAATGATTCATTTGATCGTATTGGTGAAGAGATGTTGAAGGAAGACCCTTTGCTTTTAGAATGCTCGGAAGGGAAATTTGAGGAAGCTAAAAATAAAATTTTTTTAACAGCCAAGTCAGATGATCAATACAGTGAGATGAATTACAGGCTTGGCGCTTGTTATTACATTGCAAAAAATATTACTAAAGCATTTTATTTTTGGACTAAAGCAGCAGCAGGAACTAAAAATGAAAGAATAAAGGGAAATTCTTTTTTCAATTTATCTGTTGCCCATAAGATTAAGAAAAATTCTAAAAAGGCTTTAGTCTTAGCAAGGGAAGCTTATTCCCTGAGAAAATCCCCAATAGTAATTTATCACCTTGCTACATTAGAATTAGAACTTAATTTAATTGATGCTCTTGCCAATCGATACGATGAACTTCAACAAATAAGTAGTTCTACTGATCCAAGGTGGCTAAATCTTCTTGGAGATACCTCATTGAAATTAAGTTATTTTGATAAAGCAGAAAGTTATTATTCTAAAATTCCCCAGGACAATCTAAGAAAAAATCCCATAGCTATATGTAATTATGTTGTAAGTCTTTATAGGACTTCAAAATTTATAAAATTAACTACGGTTTTAAATGAGTATAAATTAGAGTTGCAGGAAGAATCATATTACAAAAACATTATTGGTAAATTTCCAGAGATATTAAAATATGACAAATGAAGATAAAAGTTATCATTTTAGCCGTTTCTTTTTAAAACCACTTACTGGAGATTTTGCTCCAATTATTTTTCATAAGGAGGTTTTAACTATTGGCCGATCTGAAACATGCGACGTACAAATTGAAAATCCCTTTTTATCACAAATCCATGCATCTATTTTTTTTAGAGAAGGTGAATTTTTTTTAACAGATTTAAATAGTACAAATGGTTCGTTTGTTAATGAATCACGAATAAAAGTAACAAAACTTTCCGTAGGCGATGTGATCAGATTTGGACAGGTTAAATTTCAACTAGTGCCACTCATTGAAGGAAAAAAATCAGACCCAGATCGAACACTAGAAACTGAAAATCCTCTTTTAAATGAAAGAATGATTGATCAATTTGTTTATAGTACTAACCCAACAACCAGTAATGTTCCTGTTGTAAATCCTCCTCCCTTGCCAAATTCAATTGATATCGATTCTAAAACGGTTGTTCATGCACAGCTTCCAACTGTAGAAAATACCAATACAAGATACCCAATTATTAGTTCCATGCAGCATGCCAATCAAGGTAGTGGTATTTTTGTTTTAGCTAAGCCAATTACTCCCCTAGATTTATTTCCAGAGTTAAATTATTCAGAGTATATTTTTGAAGAAAATGCCGAAGGTGCAGCTTTAGATTTTACTAAAGTACAGCCTGCAATTGAAATTACATCCTTTGTTGATGATTTTGTTATTAGCATTGATTACTTTGTAGCATCAAAAAAGAAGTTAGAAATTTCAGGATCTGTGGATGATAATAAATTACTGATTCAATGCCTTGGTAAAAATCAAAAGTCAGATTTTTTAAAATATCAAAACAATTCATTTTATCTTAAAGATCTTCATGAGGAATTAGGGTTTGACATTGCAATATATAATAAAAATGGAGTTGTTAAAAAAACTGATAATGAAAATAACTTTATAAAAATTGAATTAGATTATTTAATTACTTTAAAAAAAGATAATTACCAAATTGTTTTAAAATATACGAATTCTCCTCCTGATACTTTTCCTCCACCGTTTATAGTATTTGATCCATTTTTAATAAAATATTTTCTTTATATTTCACCCATCTATTTATTTATTATTTTAGTGGCACTTTTTGCGCCAGTGCAAGAGCGAGATTGGGATGAGCAAAAAATAGAAATTGATAGAATTCTTTACGTTCCAGAACCACCTCCTCCTACGCCAATTCCAACACCTCCACCTGCGAGATCTGAGGAACCTGTAAAATCTGAAGTAGCTCAGTCAGCAGGAGAGATTGTTAAGCAAAGAAAAGTTGATATTCCTGAAACAGTTAAACCAAAAACTAAGGAAAAAGATACTGCGGTTAGCATTCCGCCAATTCAAAATAAGGAAATAAAAAAACCAACTAATCCTCCAATGACGGCACCAAAGGATGTTCCTACTTCGAAAGTAACTCAAGCTAAGGCACCTGTTACGGAAGCTGTAAGAATTTCTGAAGATGCAATAGTTGAAACGGCTCCTCGACTAGATATTAAGTCTCTACAGAACAAATTTGCAAAAAGAATTGATACTGGAGTGGTGGGAAGTAATATTGTCTCTAATAAATCCAGTGATGCTCTTGAGGGGCCAAGATCTCTTGTTGGCTCCAATGATGGATCACAGGTTAGAGATGTGGCTCCACTTAAGTCAGATTCCACTGCTACAGTAAATGTTTTGGGAGCAAAAACAGGTGACCTTGGGGTGGGAAAAAATATTCCATCATCTTTAGGTGGAGATATAAAAGTTCTCGATGGTTCTGGTGGACGAAAAGTTATTTTAGGAATTATGGATCCTAGAGATGTACAAAATATTTTAAGAAGATATTTACCACAATTTCAGTTTTGCTATGAAAAAGAACTGGAAAGATTAAACCAAAAAGTTGCCACAACTTTAATCTTAGAGTTTGTGATTGATCTAAATGGTCGTGCATCAGGAGATAAATATAGTTCAAAAAATATGGATTTTTCACCACAGGCCTTATCTTGTTTTTCCAAAGTTTTAACTGGAATTCAATTTAATAAACCAAAGGGTGGTGGGATTGTAAAAATTAGGCAACCACTTAATATGGAACCAAGATGATCGCAAGAATTTTAAATGAGATGTTAAAATGAAAAAAAAATTGAATTATGTTTTTATGATGTTTATTTTTGTATTTTTCTTAACAGAAAAATCATCTCTTTATGGTCAAAATGAAACTGCCATTTCTCCACCGAATCGAACAGCGAAAATGGCCTATCAACTTGCCTTTAAGGCCTACAAAAAAAATCTTTATTTTACTTCGGCCAGTTACATGAAACTTTTCTTAATGCAAGATGGAGAAGTTTCAGTTGGTGCTGCCAAATTATTAGATGCAATATTAGTAAACACTAATATTTTTCCGTTTTTAGATATTCCATTTTCTGTTTTAGCTGGTGTTAATTACAGTAAAAATATTTCTTTCGTTATTGCTAAGAAATATTTTTTTAAGCGCGATTACCCTAATGCAATTGTTTATTTACGTAAGATTGGTCCTAGAAGTAAATATTTTCTTTCCGCGCAACATCACCTTGCAGGACTTTACCAAATGATTGGTGAAAAAGAACAATCAGATCATTTTATATCTGAATGTTTAAAGCATGCTTCCAAAAGACGGAAAACTAAACAGGATATTATTGAAGAAAAAGCAGAATATATTTTTGATAGTTGTCAAAGCATGAGGGCAAGGCATTGGTATAAATTTGGTAGCAATGATAATGCTGAAGCTGCATTTAAAAAAGTTCCGCTTAACTCCTATGTTTTTCCGCAAACTTTATTTGAAAGTTCTTGGAGTTATTATCTAAAAAATGATTTCCAAAGGGCCATTGGAAAAAATATCACTTTTCAATCTCCAATATTGGAAGATTATTTTATTCCTGAAAGTGAATTAGTAAAAACATTGAGTTATTTAGAATTGTGTCTATATGAAGATGCTATTGGAGTAATGCGATTTTTTGATAAGGAAACTAAAAGTAAAGTTAATGATTTTATGAAGGAATTTAATTTAAGAAGCGGTGCTGATTATCCTTTTGCAAAACTATTTACCGATAAATCTCAACGATTAAAATTGGGTGATAATTTTTTTAATAGGCAATTAAATGTTATTTGGACAAGACCTGGCTTTCAAACAATTAAATATTATTTGCAGAGGATTAATAACGAAAAAGAACTTATTGCGAGAGTTGGAACACCCTATGATAGAAAAGCTTTCGCACTTGCCTATAGAGATTTTTTAGAATTTTTTAATGATTTCGTCAAAATTAAATTTGTGAAAATGGCTAAATCAATTATTAAAATTAATAATATCTTTTCAGAAATTGAACTAGATGTTTATTCTTCAATCAAATACCAACTCTATGATGAAAAGGCAAAAGTTCAGAAAAAAGTTGATGAACCTGAAAAATTTTATGTTAAAAATATTAAAAGAGATACAAGACAGTACTACTGGAATTTCCATGGTGAGTTTTGGGCCGATGAACTTGGAAGTTATATACCATATTTAGATTCTCGTTGTTCTGACAAAAATATTTATATGAGAGCAATTAAAAATTTTGAAAAATAGGATTGATCCCATGATGAAGTTTGTAACATTCATTTTTTTATTTAGTATGCTTAATATTTTTATTTTTAAAAATATTTCGATTGCCAAGGATACAGAAAAAACTACTGATTCAAAAAATGAAAGTGAGATTGGAAAGCCAAGTGACAATTCAACTGATCCCACTGTTCTTGGTGAGGAAAAAGTTATTTATGAATATAAAAAAGAAGATTATTTTGACTTTGATGCTTTAAGTGTAAAAGGGGAGCTCTTGACTCCAGGAGATTTAACGACAAAAGCTACTAAAAGAGTAAAATTTAATCCTAAAAAGTATGTGAGAAAGGATTTTGACGAATACATTGAAGATGATTTAATGGAAATCTATTAATATTATAAAAAGGTAATGTCATGGGCAATTTTTTAATGAGATGCAAAATGAATCACAGCAATAATCATTTTCTTTTTATTATTTCATTATTTTTTCTTATTTTAATCTCAAAAAATCTTTGGGCAGGGACAAAAGATTTTTACGAGTTTAAGTGGCTTGACCCTGATAAAAAAGTTTATGTTTTGCAGGATAAGCTTTATGAAAATAAGGGAAGATTTTATTTTAATCTTGGTTATGGAAGTCAAGGATTATCGGACTTTCAAGATACAAACTTACTTCACGCAAATATAGGTTATAATTTTGCAGAGGAATGGGGAGCAGAATTATTTTATTCAAGTTATTCAAATAAAAACAATAATTCTTTTGAGGCTGTTCAAAATGGATCAGTAAAAGTGTTGCCATTTATTTTAAAAATTAAAAGCTCCTATGGACTTCTTGCGACCTATTCACCCTTTTATGCGAAACTTAATACTTATAATTTAATTTCCTATATTGATTGGTCCTTTGCTCTTGGTTATGCCAGTATGCAAACTGCAGATAACTACCAAGATTTTTTATCTAATAATACACAGAATCGATTTGTTGATGTGAGTAAGTCAGCAATTGTAGGTAAAACCCAAATTAGATTTTTTCTTTCTGAATATTTTATTTTTAATATAGATTTTTTCAATTATTGGATGAAGGCAAGACAACCAGGTAATGCTGGAACAGAAAAATATATTAGATTTAACGATTGGATTTTTTCACTTGGGTTAAGTTTTTAATTCTTAACCCTCCCTAAATACTTAAATACTTAAATCCTTGAATCTCAAATCCCTATTATGGCCAATTTTTCATTTGCCATAAATATATTAGTCCTTATGTTTTAGGGAAAGTGTTAGTGTGAACTGAGCTACATGTAGGATTTCTTGAGTATCAAGATTTTCATGGCCTGGATTTTTATTTTTTACCTTTGTTTCCACTCGAATATGAATATCAATGTTTTTTCTTAGTCCTGGATTAGATATTACTTCTTGCACCACTGCGCAGATTTCTTTGCCCTGGTCGTTGATAAAATAGGCATCGCCCTCGGCCCTTTTTAAAAAATCACCATGAATGCTTTTAAAAGACAGATGTACCTTTTTTTTACTTTCTCTTATAAATTTAGTAGCAAGTAATCCAGCAGCACAATCAGCACCAACAGCAAGTGCACCAAAATACATGCTGTTAAGGTGATTTTTAGTCATTTTTTTTAGGGGGATTTTTAGGATAACTTTTTCATTTCCTAGTTCTACAATTTTAGGGCTGCAGAAAAAAAGTAAAGGGATCTTTGTTAAGCCAAAAAGTCTAAGATACAAATTATATTGGGTTATTTCTTTTAGCATTTGAGATCCTTATGATATTTTTCTCTTCCAGATTGCGTTACAAAGAGCTATAAGTTTTTTTATCATTAATATAATTATCTCTGGGAAATGCCCCTAATGAAAAGAAGAAAGAAGAATTAAGCTATGAATCAAAAATTAAAAACCCCTGTCTATACTAAAACTAAAGATAAAACTAAAGATAAATCTAAGGATAAAATAAGTAATTTTAAAATTATCATTTTGCAACATCCTCAGGAGCCAAGGGAACCACTTAGTACTGTGCCTAAAATTCAAAAAGTTTTATCTCAGGATGTGCAAGTTTTTGTAGGACTTTCCTGGCCAAATTTAAAAAAAATATTATTTCCAGATTCCCAAAAGGGTCCCCCTACTGCTCCTACTGCCTCTATTACATCAACGATACCATCAACAAATCTAAACCCAGTCTCAGCTACAAAATCTGCAATTATAAAAAACACAGATAGTTTTATCGATTTAAAAACCTGGGCAGTGATTTATTTAGGTTCTGGGATAAAAGCTGAGGACTATAAAGCAACAGCAGTAACT
>Ga0247844_1003328_pt1 | contig 23848 bp, 20 predicted proteins | sample LaCtaG_FD_192421 | JGI IMG/M metagenome (GOLD analysis project Ga0247844, IMG submission 192421) | Freshwater microbial communities from meromictic Lake La Cruz, Castile-La Mancha, Spain - LaCruzMarch201714.5m_1 | ecosystem: Environmental > Aquatic > Freshwater > Lake | place: Spain: Castile-La... | reverse complement strand
AGAAAGAAGGTCTCTTAAATTTGAGCGAGCAAAAACGTCACCATAAAAAACTAAAAAAGATTTTTCTAAAGCAAAATATTTTTCAACGTTTTTAACAGCACCGGCCGTTCCAAGTGGGGACTCTTCAAAACTATAATCAATTTTAATTCCCCACTTCTTTCCACTGCCAAAATAGGAAGTTATTTTGTCTGCTAAAAAATGGAGGTTGATTATAAACTCGTCAATTCCGTTTTGTTTTAAATAAACTAAGCTGTGCTCTAAAAGAGGTTTCCCTCCAATCGGAAGCATTGGCTTGGGGCAATCTTTTGTCAATCCCTCTAGGCGAGTCCCAAAGCCAGCACATAAAATCATTGCTTTCGTCACGAAAAAATTCCGATTTAGTTAAAATTTTAAGCAAGCAAAGAATAGATCAGACATTGAGTATCCTTTTTAAAAGGGCAGAAAGTTCTGTAACGTTTGATGAAGTGTAATCTGGAATAATTTCCTCTACAAGCTCTAAGTCCGTCTCGATTGATTTTTTTTGATGCATGCCAGTTTCTAAAAGAATACTTTTACAACCAGCGAGTCTGGCGGCAGCAATATCTGAAACTCGATCCCCAATCATGAAGCTTTGGGAAAGATCAATGTTAAGCTCACGTGAAGCTTGAAGTAACATCCCGGGTTTCGGCTTTCTGCATTCGCATAAAACTCTGTATTTAAGAAGAGAGGCGTTAGGATGATGTGGACAAAAATAGACGGCATCAAAAATCGCGGATGAATCAAATTCTTTTAAATAATTTTGAAATAAAACCAATTTTTCTTGCAACTCATGTTGAGAAAGAATTCCCCTCGAGATGACCGTTTGGTTTGTTACCATCACAGTTTTATATCCGGCCTTTTTACAAAGTGAAATGACTGAAGAAGCTTCGGGATAAATGGCCTCTTTGCTATAGTTTTTCTCAAAACTTATGTCAGCATTTAACACACCATCTTTATCAAAAAATACAGCTTTATTTAATATTGTCGTCATCAGGAAAGATATTTAAACCAAGTTTTAGTTGCACCTGAAATACTTTCTGAGTCCCACAATGGAGCTTCTTTCCAATAGTCTATATTGGCGAGAATATTTTTTACTCCTTCTTCTATCGTGACCTTCGGGGCCCAATGAAGAAGGGATTTAATTTTTTCAATATTGGCGAATGTACAATCTGGCTCGCCTGGGCGTTTGGGGATATAAATTTTTTCCCCTCCCAAAAGTTCCACGAGACGATTAACACTATAAGTTCCACCGCTTCCGACATTCATAACTTCGCCTACAACAGAAGAATTGGCCGCGGCCCAAAAGGCGTTTGCCACATCTGTTACATAGGTAAAATCTCTTGTTTGATTTCCATCTCCAACGACTGTAAATGGTTTGTTAGATAATTTTTGCTTGAGAAAAACGCCAAAGACAGCTCCGTAAGTACCAGAGGTTCTCGAGCGCGGCCCATAAACATTAAAGAGTCTTAAGGCAACGACGGGAAGCTTATAGACTTTTGAAAAATGCAGGGCGTACTGTTCGCCAACATATTTAGTCAAAGCGTAGGGATACTGCGGGCGCATTTCATCTGTCTCCTTCGTGGGATAATTATCAGGTATTCCATAGCAAGAAGATGAGGCCGTATAAACAAAGCGTTTTACATTTGCTTTCATTGAGGCCCGTAACACATTGACTGTTCCGTCAACATTTGAGCGATGATATTCATAGGGATTTTCAATTGAAGGGACAATATCCGCTAGGGCCGCCAAATGAAAAATAAAATCTTGCCCTTCAAAGTACTTCTCAATCTTTTCATATTCAGCAATGTCTGCCTCAATGATTTGAAGATTTTTATTTTCCTTATTGCCATCAAGATTTTGTTTTCTTCCCGTGGAAAAATTATCCAACACCGTGACGCTGCAGTTTTCTTTTAGGAGAAGATCGACAAGGTGAGAACCTATAAATCCAGCTCCCCCTGTAACAAGAACTTTTTTTTGTGTCATGTAATACTTCCTATCTTCGTTCCTGTTTTATTATTTTATTTTATGCTTTTATTATAAATGAGTCATTTAATAAAAAATTGGGCGAATAAAGAAAATCGTTTTTCTAATATCACCATTTATTAGGCTTTAATCAGAGATAGCAGAAAAGAGTTTCCTTCGCAAAAGTTTTATTGATAATCAGACAATTGAATGTTTTATATAATTACCTGTAAATCGCCAAAATGCTATTTACAGGTAATTATAAAGACGTGTATAATATTCCTTTAAATCGCCAAAATGCTATTTAAAGGAAGGGGAAGAGAATGCTACAATTTGTTGGTCGCAAAGCTGAACTTAAAAGACTTTCACAATTAAAAAAGAAAACAAGTGCAAGCCTTATTGTCATTCGAGGGCGAAGACGAATTGGTAAAAGTCGATTGGCAGCCGAGTATGGAAAATTATTTAAACATTTTGTTGAAATTCAAGGGCTTGGCCCGAGTGAATTCTCTTCAAATCAAGACCAATTAAATCATTTCGCTGAAAAGCTAAGTGAAATATTTAATTCAAAAAAAGAGTATTTTACCGATTGGACCGAAGCCTTAAGTTCACTTGCAAATAAAACCAAGACCGGTGAATATTTAGTTTTGTTGGATGAAATCTCATGGATGGGTCGGTATGATGAATTATTTCCTGCTAAACTAAAAGAAGCATGGGATACCTTATTTAAAAATAATCCCAAATTGAATTTAATTATTTGCGGCTCTGTTTCTTTTTGGATTGAAAAAGAAATCATAAAAAATTATGCATTTGAAGGCCGTATTTCATTAGATCTTTTTCTTCAAGAACTTAGTCTTCATGACATTAATAAATTTTGGGAAAGTCGAAAAATATCAATGGGGCCTCTTGAAAAGATGTTAATTTTATCTGTCACAGGAGGTGTCCCAAAGTATTTAGAAGAAATTTTAAAATCAGAAAATGCCGAACAAAATATCATTCGACTATGTTTTGATTCAAGCGGTTTTTTATTCAATGAATATGAGAAAATTTTTAGTGAGACTTTTCAAGGCAAATTCAAAGCCATGGATAAAATAGTACGACTAATTGTCAGCAGAAGATTAACGCCGCTTGAAATAGCTAAAAAATTAAAAACGGAAATAAGTAGTTTTTTTTCAAACAACTTAAAAATTTTAGAAACCTCAGGGTTTATTGAAAGAGATTTTAGTTTTAAATCTGATGGTTCAATGTCGCGAATTGGTCATGTTAGACTTAAAGATAATTATTTAAGATTTTATTTGAAATATATTGAACCAATGAAACCACGGATTTTAAAAGGGGGGAAAGTTCTAACTTCATTAAAGGATTTTGAAAACTGGGATGGAATTCTTGGCCTTCAATTTGAAAATCTTGTTTTGGCCAATCGGCAAGTCATAATCAAACTACTTGGTTTAGAAAATTCTCAAATAGTAACTGCCGCACCATACTTTCAAACAAAAAATTTAAAAACAAAAGCCGCCTGCCAAATTGATTTACTAGTTCATACAACACTTGATGTTTTTTACCTTTGCGAGGTTAAGTTTAAAAAAAGAATTGATTTAAGCATTATTAAAGAGGTTGAAAAAAAATCAATATCACTGAAACTTCCCAAAAGATCTTCAATTAAAAAAGTCCTTATTTACGAAGGTGAAATTAATGAAAACGATAGGGATGAATTGGAATCATATTTTATCAAAATGATATCGTTTCAAAACATGCTTGAAGAGGATGTTAGTTCTTTTTCATAAAAAAAACCCCCAGAAAAATCTGGGGGGGGTGAGCTTCTTAAATTTTTTAAGAGTTCAAATTAACGACATGATTTCCATTGTAAATGGTAAACCATGGCCGCATTGAAGTCCGCTGAGTCAACTGTACTTAATGTACCTTCGTTATAGCGGTTTGTTTGCCCCATCATGCTGGCATTGACTCTTAAGTTTACATCAGCACCGCAGGGTGACCAAACGAGAGCTTGAATATCAAGTCTGTTGCTTAAATCATAGTCTTGTGTGAGTGGCCCATAAAATGTTTTTGTAAAAAGTGGCCCTCTTGTTCCTGCGAAAAAATACTCTACATTAAAGCGTGACATTGCTCCGCTTGGAAGATCGTTAAATCCTCGGTAGTCAACATTCAGCACAGAAACGCTCATCCCTTGTGGGACGTGGACAGGGATTGCGACATTACAATTTTTCCGGTCGAGACGTTTCCCAGTCATTCCCCCGGCCTCAACAATAAAGCTGTCGAAAATAATTGAGAGAGATTGTTTGTCTGGACTTAAAGTCACCGAAGCTGATCCACCAGGGCAACCTGTTCCACCGTAACCTGGCTGACCAAGTGAAATTGTGTCAGCAGCATAAGCGGAAAGTGCAAGAGTTGCAAAAGTAGCAGCGGCAGTTAAAAGTTTTGTGAGTTTCATTTATATCTCCTTTTTTGCGGGTATGAACCAAATTTTTTTCAAAATTGGTTTTGTAATTACACCGTATTTTTATTTTTCTAAAAAAGAAAGACACAAAATCAGTGTGAGCACTGAAAGCGCGCCACGTGGTTTTTTAAAAACAATGATCGACCACGTGGCGCACTTTGATTTCATTTTGAGATAAAAAACTTTATTGAAAAAAAATAAATGCGTATGAATAAAGGAGGCGTTTTTTATTTCTTCAAAGGGGAAATGATGAAAAAATTGATTTGTTTATTTGCGATAATGGCCACAAGTGGAGTCGTACATGCTGTGGGAGATTTTTCTTTCAGCGCCATAGATCTAAAAGGAAATGGTTGTCCTGCAGGGAGTTTTCAGGTGGTGACAACACCAGATCAAAAAACAGTTTCAATTCTTTTTGATAAATTTTCTGTAGAAGTCCCAGGATATAATGGTGAAAAAGTGGATCACAAAATTTGTCATATTAACATCACGGCCAATATTCCCGTTGGGCAAAAGATTGATGCTCTTGATGCTTCAATTGATTTTCGTGGGTCGGCCAATATGGATATAGGAACTCAAGCACAGTTTCAAAGCATGCTCGTTCAGTGGCAAGGAATGAGAAAGTTTGATTCCAATATTAAATACATTGAAAATAAATCTTGGAAAGGGGGAACATATGTTGATTGGATTTCTTCAAAAAAAGCGAGTTTCCCAATAGGAAGTAACTGTGCTCTGCCAAACGATAGGCAGGTTAACGTGACTTTAAGAAATCTTTTAACGGCGACGATTAATAATGGCGTTGATCCTCATTCTACTTCGGCGCTTATTACAATCGATTCTAATGATATTAAAGGGGCCTTGCATTTTTCTCTTAGAACTTCGCAATGTGAAGGAATTGGGCCACGTCCAAATCCATTTCCGAATCAAAATCCTGGAGCAGGAAGCTGCACGGGACGAATCATCACTTGCCGCTTGCCTTCTGTCTGGAGCCCTAGTCTTTGTCGTTGTGTGGTGGCAAAGTGACATTGATATACTCATTATTTCTTTTAAAATATTACAAATGGCCTTTTTAAGGCAGGTGTAAAAATGCACCTCTTTAATATTTCCTTTTTTTATTGTTACCCTTGTTCGTACAAGGAAGTGTTAATGGAACTTACACAAGAACTTAAAAACATGGTTGAAAACCATTTGGATAGATTTCCAAATGTAAGTATTAATGCGCTGGCCATTCGTAGTGGAGTTGGGGCCACAACGCTCAGGAGGATTTTAAATCTTTCGATAAAGGGTGATCCAAGTCCGCATACGATACTAAGTCTCGTCAGTGTTTTGTATAAAGAAAAAAAACTTTCGAAACTTCTTCCTCAAGTGGCGGGGCCGGTGGGGCAATTTCTTAGAGAATGTTTTGGACAATTTATCGAAGAGGATGTTCCTCACAAAACATGTTCAGATCTGAATGAAATTCTTTCAGATCGACTTTGTTATTTCGTTTATAAGTTGGCCGCTAACAAAAGAGGAACAACACGCTTTAAAATTGCAGAACTTTTTGGAAAACTGGGTGAAGATAGGCTTTGCTATTTACTAAAACAAGGTTGGATTCTTGAGGAAGGCGATATCTTACACGCTAAAGAAAAAGATTTCTCTTTAGATGTACACCTTTCAAAAAAACATCTTCCTGAACTTATCAATTTTTATAAACCCGATGAAGTCGGGAGAAAGCAAAATATTTTTTACACACTCTCTGAATCTCTTAATGAAGCAGGAATTAAAAAAATAAAAGAAATTCAGTATGAGGCCGTAAGAAAAATTTATGAAGTGATGAGTACTGAGCAATTCATAGGAGACATTCCCTATTTTAGCATCAATATTTCCGACACAATGGAACTAACTAAGTCTGAAGGAGTTTTACAATGAAACAAACGATTATTACTTTATTGGTGCTCTTTTCGTTTCAGGCGTTTTCAGGAGAGAAAACGGTGAATGATTCATTACAGGAGGTTTTGATGAGAAACGATACAACTCTTCATGAATTGCAGAAAGCTGGGACACTGCTTAGAGAAGGAGAATTTACTGGTGCTGGTAAAATGGTTTTTATCGCTTCAATTAAAGCATTTATAACAAGAGATGATTTGATTTTGGCCAAAGATGTTTCTCATTTTGTCTCGAAACCTAATGTAAGTCCTGTTCAAACGACCAACGATCTTTCCGCCATTCAGTGGCAAGGTGCCTATGTGGAAATGAATCAGGTAAAAGCGATTGTTATTTCAAAATAAAGTGCTTTGTTTCGTGATGAAAGTTTTACATTTTTCTAGTTCACAGTAGGGTCGCATGCTAGTTTCCGCCCATCATTTTGGGAGGATAAATGGAATACTTTCATCGCTATTTTGTATTTTTAGTCTTTTGTTTAAATTCCCTTTATCTTTTTGCTGCTGATGAAAAAGTAGTATACGGGGTAGATGATCGCCTTGATGTTTATGAAACTTTTAATCCTCTCTATATTGATTTGGCCAAATCAACGGCCGCACAGATTCCTGCTTCTTCAGTAGTTAAATCTGGTACTGGTTATGTCTTTTACGGAACGAAACTAAAAGTCGCCAAAAAACTTTGTCCTAATGCCAGTTTCTCTGAGCAAGTGACCGGCGCACGATGCTCAGGCTTTCTTGTTGCTCCTGATCTCCTTGTTACGGCGGGACATTGCATGACTAATCAGGGGGACTGTTCTAATAATTATTGGGTTTTTGATTATAAAATGACGAGTCGACAATCAGATCCCACACATTTTTCTTCTTCTCAAGTCTACAAATGCGCAGAAATAATTAATCAAACTTTTTCCAGAACCTCTAGCGATTTTGCTCTTATTCGGCTAAATCGCGTTGCCACAGATCGTACTCCACTTCTTTATAGAACTGAAGGAACTGTGAGTTCTGAGGCCAATCTTGTTTTAATTGGCCATCCTTCAGGGCTTCCTACAAAAATAGCTGCCGGGGCGAATATAAGAGATAATAGTGATCCCTATTTTTTTACTGCTAACACTGATAGTTTTGGGGGAAATTCTGGGGCAGCTGTCTTTGATGCCTATTCGGGTCTTCTTGAAGGCATTCTTGTTCGTGGGGAAGATGATTATGAAGAGCAAGCGTCTGGATGCTATCTTCCTAAAGTTTGCACAGCAAGTGATTGTCGAGGAGAAGATATCGTTCGTATTACTAATATTTTAGAAATAGGTGAGGCGCCACAAGCTAAAAATTTAACGATAGATCGATTGGATGGAAATGCAGTTAGGATTTCATGGATTCCCTCAACGATAAAAAAGTTACAATATCGTTTGTTTTTTGATGAATTGCCTTCTTCTTTTTCTTCTTCTTCTCGTGACTGTAATCAGTTAGATTTTATAAAAACGAATGAAGCAAAATTTGTTTCTAAGGTGTTGGATACAAATACTGATTATGTCGTCACGGTTTGTTCAGAAACAATCACAGGCAAAATTTCTAAATCGGCCCAAAAAATTGTCCACATGAAAAAATTGATGCCGAAACCTTTAGCTCCTGTACAGTTAGTTGTGAGCAATATAACAACGAGCTCTGCCCAAGTTAACTGGGAATCTGAAGGCGGCCCTGTTGAAGGCTTCAATTTTGGTCTTTTTAAAAAAGAAATGGCCACTGATGTGACATGCAGAGATTTACTTTCAAATACTTTTTTAAATTCGCATTCATTTGATCAGCTTCAATCTGAAACAGACTATGTCTTTATTGTTTGCGCAAAAAATGCTGATGGAGTGCTTTCTTCTTCATCATCACAGATAGAATTTAAAACGCCGCTCATCAAATCTCCGAGTGCTGTTTCAATAACTGAGATTTATGCCGACGCCGTAAGTATACAATGGGATAAAACGGGTGGAAATTTTTTGGTTGCTACTTTGGAGGGTAAAAACCCACCTGCAACATGTGAAGGGGGAGAAAAAACGGAGAGTACTTATTTTTCACTTATTGGTTTAAAACCCTTTACCTTTTATTCCATGCGAATATGTGGAGTTTCAAATTCTGGTGAAATTTCTAAAACTAGTTTGACGGCACAATTTATTACCCCCGCTTTTGATATTGATTTCGCTAAAGGAGCATTTGTCAACAATACGCTTACGCTGGGACTTACTTACAAAAATGTTTTTGGTTATATCTTGATCAATGTCGAAACCTGCCTTTTAAATAGCAAAGGCCTTAAAAAAACTTGTGAAAACCAGAAGGGAATTATCTTTGGATCAGATCAAAAGAAATTTGTTCTTACGAATTTAAAATCAAAGTCAACTTATCAAACGACTGTGACTTATCCAGAATATCCTGTCGTTTCTTCTGGTCAATTTTTATTTGAAACGCCTTGAGGGTTTCTTCATAGTTTTACTTTTGTTCGATGAAAGTTTTACAAATGACTATTTCAGAATATAGGCCTATGCTAGGTTTCCCGCACGCTAAATTATGGAGACTCCAATGAAAAATACGCATCTCGTTTTTATGTGGGCCTTTCTTTGCGTGTTGTCTTGTTTGGCCTTTGCTGAAGAAGATAAAGTTATCTACGGTATCGACAATCGCCTCGATGTGTATCAAACAGAAAATCAACTTTATCGTGAATTAGTTAAATCTACTGCGGCCATGATTCCAGCTTTTTATCTTAAAAATATTGAAAATGATTACTTACTCTCTGGCACCAACCTTGTTGAAAGTTACAATGTTTGCCCTTATGCTGCGTTTGCGACTCAATTAAAAGCGGCCCGTTGTTCAGGATTTCTGGTTGCGCCAGATCTTCTTGTGACGGCCGGGCATTGTATAAAAAATCAAATGAATTGTGAGGAAAATTATTGGGTGTTTGATTTTGAATTAAAAAATCCGGCAGAAATTCCGAATCATTTTAACTCCTCAGAAGTTTATCGATGTGTTGAAATTATTAATCAAGAATATGGAAATTCAGAAAATGATTTTGCCCTTATTCGTCTTGATCGAGTGGTTGCTGATCGTAAGCCACTTCGAGTACGAACGGAGGGAAAAGTTTCTGATAATGCTAAGCTCGTCTTAATTGGAAATCCCTCTGGGATTCCCACCAAAATCACTGATGGAGCGATCGTTCGTACAAATAGTCATCCGTTATATTTTGTGACCAATACAGACAGCTTTTCAGGAAATTCTGGCGCCGCGGTTTTTGATGCGATGACAGGACTTGTTGAAGGAATTCTTGTTCGTGGTGAAAACGATTTTATCGATCAACCATCTGGTTGCTCCTTACCCCAAGTTTGCACAGAGGGCGCTTGTCGAGGTGAAGACGTGACTCGAATTACAAATATTCCTGAGTTAAGTAAAACTTTGCCAATCTTATTTTCAACTAAAATAAATGTTAAGGAAGTCAATGCAGATAGAGTGCAACTTGATTGGGATAGTGATACTGATGCTCATCACTACCTTGTTGCTTACGCGCCAGAGGGATCTGTTCCTATCTGCGGCCAAGGAAAAGTATCTCAGGATAATTTTATTTCGCTTACACAGCTTAGGCCCTCAACTCTTTATTCTGTTCGCGTTTGTGTCGTGACCGCCAGTGGAGAAATTTATAAAAAAAGCGCCATTTCGCAGTTTAGAACTCAAGCTCCTCTTGTTGAAATAATGCAAGGACCTCTTATGGAAAAAGCTGATGATATTGCTTTAATCTTAACTCCTCGAAATATATTTGGCACGATTGCAGTTCGTCTTGAGCATTGTCGTGTAAGCAAAAAGGGAAAAGATAAATCGTGTGAAAACGAAAATTATACTCTGAGTGCGATGGCCCCTATGACTGTCGTTTTAAAAAATTTAAGAAATGAAGCAAGCTATAATGTCACTTTAGCTTTTGCTGAACTTTCTAATCTTCCACTGGTCCTATTTTCTTTTCAGGTTCCCAAGTCCTCTTTGTAATTATTTTTACCGTCAAAAAAATGAAACCCCATTTGCATCTGCGAATGGGGTTTCGTGCAAACAGTAAGTTAAGGTCACTTTGTAAGAATATTTTATGAAAATCGGCCCTAGTCATGGGCCAGATGTGGCGTCATACTCAGCTCACACACACTATATATAGCGTTTTTCCAAAGAATTTTGGACATGCATGTATGAGATTTTTTTGAGAGTAATGACACATGAAATGCCCTGCCTGCGCGAGTCAAGAAGATAAAGTTTTAGAATCAAGATCACTTCAAGATTTTGAAATTACCCGTAGACGACGAGAATGCATCAACTGCGGCCATCGTTATACGACCCATGAGCGCATAGAAGAGCAACCCTTAATGGTCATCAAAAGCGATAAGACCCGTGAGCTTTTCAATCCTGCAAAAATTGAGAAGGGTCTTATTCGCGCTTTTGTGAAGCGTCCTTTTGAGCCTAGCGAGATCTCTAAAATTGTCGCCGATATTGAAAGAGATCTGCGTGATCAACGTGTCTTTGAAATTAGAAGTGAAGATATCGGTACGCTTGTGATGAGCAAACTTAAAAATCTTGATCCTGTTGCTTACATTCGTTTTGTTTCCGTTTACAGAAAATTTGAAAATGCTGAAGAATTCATGAATGAAGTCCAGCAAATTCTGACTATAGATAAAACCATTAACCAAGGCATCCAGACCAATGCCCATTAGAGGAGACCTATGACTATGACTAAACTTGCTATTTGTCCCCCCTCGGAGGTAAAGCACCAACCTCTGAGAACGCCTCTTCTTATTAGTAAGGTTATTAAAAGAGATAATGAAATTGTTCCGTTTGATAAAATAAAAATAGTCCATGCCATTTATCAGGCTTTTCTTGCAACAGGCGAGAAAAATGAAATTTACTCTGCCGAAATTGCTGATAGAGTTGTTGCACGTCTTGAGGCCCGTTATCATGGGCGAACAATTCCTGCTGTCGAAGAAATTCAAGATCTGGTTGAAAATACTTTAATGGAAGAAGGCCATCACAAAGTAGCGAAGGCCTATATTCTTTATCGTGAGCAACGAAATTTAAGACGTGGTGGAAATGAAAAATTTCTTGATGTCGCCAAAGTAATGGATGAGTATTTGGGGCAAGCTGATTGGCGTGTGAAAGAAAATAGTTCAGTAAATTATTCTATTGGTGGTTTGATTCTTCATAATTCGGGGACTATTACTGCTAATTATTGGCTTAATAATGTTTATCCTCAAGAAGTGGGTGATGCTCATCGAAATGGTGATCTTCATTTGCATGATCTTTCAATGTTCTCTGGTTATTGTGCTGGTTGGTCTCTTCGTCAACTCTTGGCAGAGGGTTTTGGTGGTGTGAATGATAAAATAAATTCAAAACCAGCTAAGCATCTTTCAACAGCTATTTTACATATGATTAATTTTTTGGGGACTATGCAAAATGAGTGGGCCGGTGCTCAAGCTTTTGCAAGTTTTGATACTTATCTTGCCCCTTTTATAAGAACAGATAAACTTAGCTATTCTGAAGTAAAACAAAATATTCAAAGCTTTGTTTACTCTGTTAATACGACTTCACGCTGGGGCTCACAGGCTCCCTTTTCTAACATCACTTTAGATTGGGTTTGTCCTCAAGATCTCATGCACCAAAAGGCAACTGTAGGTGGCAAAGAAGTTGATTTTACCTATGGTGATTGTCAAAAAGAAATGGAGATGATTAATAAGGCTTTTCTTGAAGTGATGATGGAAGGCGATGCAGATGGACGTGGTTTTGCTTACCCCATTCCTACTTATAATATTACTCGTGATTTTGATTGGGATAGTGAAAACTCAAAACTTCTTTTTGAAATGACGGCCAAATATGGCACTCCTTATTTTCAAAATTTTATTAATTCTGATTTAGATCCAAGCGATGTAAGAAGCATGTGCTGTCGTTTGCAGTTAGACAAACGTGAACTTCGTAAGCGGGGAGGCGGACTTTTTGGAGCGGATGAATTTACAGGCTCCATTGGTGTTGTGACAATTAATCTTCCCCGTATTGGTTATATGTCAAAAACGCGGCAGCAGTTTTTTAATCGTTTAAATCAGTTGATGGAAATTGCAAAAACTTCGCTTGAGTTAAAGAGACAAGTTGTTTCAAAGCTTTTAGATCAAGGCCTTTTTCCCTATACACAGCGCTATCTTAAACACATGAATAACCATTTTTCGACGATTGGAATCAATGGAATGCATGAATGTTGTTTAAATTTTTTAGGAAGTTCGATTGCTTCTCCTGAGGGGCAAGATTTTGCTAAAGAAGTTCTTCGTTATATGAGAAAGCGTATGTCAGATTTTCAAGAGGAGACGGGTAATCTTTATAATCTTGAGGCCACGCCAGCAGAAAGTACAGCTTACCGTTTTGCTCGCATTGATAAGAAAAAACTTCAAGGGATTATTCAGTCTGGTGGCGAAGAGGATGGAGAAACTTTTTATACAAATTCTTCGGCCTTGCCTGTTGATTTTACGGATGATCTTTTTGGTGCGCTTGAATTACAAGAAGAGCTCCAGTCACTTTATACAGGAGGGACGGTTTTTCACGCTTTCTTAGGTGAAAGTGTGACTGACGTTGAAGCTTGTAAGACTCTGGTGAAAAAAATTGCGGGAGGATATAAGCTTCCTTATTTTTCAATTTCACCTACTTTTTCAGTTTGTAGAAAACATGGAATGATGCCCGGTGAACATGAAAAATGCCCCACATGTGGTGAGGAGGCAGAAGTCTATAGTCGGATTACTGGCTATTATCGTCCTGTCAAAAATTGGAATAAGGGCAAACAGTCCGAATATAAAAAACGTTCTGAGTATTCACTCACAGAAAGTTTAAAAAGTGAGAAGTGTAAAGCGCTTGAACTTACAGCTGAGCAGTTGAGCGATAAAGTTGAATTAACAGAAGGGACAAGTTTTAAATTTTTCTACTCTGATAATTGCGTAAAATGTCCTCCTGTTAAAGAGTATATAAAAACGCTTGGTCTCAATGGGCAATTTGTTAATGCTTATTCGGACGAGGGGATTGATGAGGCCCAAAATTTTGGAGTAAGAAGTTTGCCGGCCGTTGTTTTTTTAGAAAATGGTGTTGTCTTAAATACGGCACATTCTATTGAAGGAATTCGCCAATGCTTATCGGTGGCTTCCAGCGCAACTCATTAGTTGATTTTCCAGGAATTGTGGCCAGCGTGATTTTCCTCGCTGGCTGCAATTTTCATTGCCCCTATTGCCACAATCCTTCATTAGTAAAAGTCACAGAGCAAAGTGAACATTTTTCTTTAGATGAAATTCTTTCTTATCTTTTTAAAGCTAAGAAAATAATTGATGGCGTTTGCATTACAGGGGGAGAACCTACACTTTGGGGTGACGAACTTTTTTTGTTAGTTCATGAGTTAAAAAAAATTGCTTTGAAAGTTAAACTTGATACAAATGGTTCGCATCCTGAGATTTTAAAAAAGTTGATTGTAGAAAAACGAATTGATTATGTGGCGCTTGATTTAAAAACAAGTTTTGAGCGTTACTTTGAACTTTCAAGCGAAGAAGGAATCGGTTTAAAAGTTAAGGAGAGTTTTGAACTCCTTCAAAATCAAAATGATATTGCTTATGAGTTTCGAACAACTCTTGATCCCCGGTTTGTGGGGCCTCTGGAATTAGAGAAAATTGCAGCACTCATGAAAGGTAGTGATAAATGGTATTGGCAACAATTTAAAACTGTCCAATGCCTTGATGAAAGTTCAAAGGATGTTCACGCTTATACTCTAGAGCAATTAAAAGAGCTTCAACAACTTTTAGATTGTGGAATTTTAAGATAAAGTAAAATGGACAGGACTCCGAAAAACTTTAAAGTAAAATGGACTTGACTCCGAAAAACTTTACTCGAGAAGAATATGTCAAAGATGAAAACGTTACCTATTCGTGTATATATAAAATCGATCAAGAAAGATCTTGAAAAAAAGATGGTCTTTATTGGCGGACCTCGTCAAGTTGGTAAAACAACTCTTGCAACGTCTCTTATTCATAATTTTAAAGATAATCATCCCGCCTATTTGAATTGGGATAATGAAGTTTCTAAACGAAATATTTTAAAAGGTCTTTGGCCCAAAGATGAACCACTTATCGTTTTTGATGAAATACATAAACGAAAAGGCTGGCAAAGTCTTATTAAAGGATTTTGGGACACCTGGAAAAACACGCAACGTTTTATTGTAACAGGTTCGGCCCGACTTGATATTTTTCGTAAGGGCGGCGATTCAATGCTTGGGCGTTACCATTATTATAAGATTCATCCTTACTCACTCCCTGAAATTGGGGTGACTGATAAAAATTTAAAGGCCCTTTTAACTTATGGTGGATTTCCAGAGCCTCTTCTTGAGCAGGATGAGATCGAACATCGTCGTTGGCAAATGCAACGAGTTTCAAAACTTGTTCGAGTGGATCTACGCGATTTAGAAAACGTGACTCATCTGGATAAGATAGAGCTTTTAGCTGATACGTTACAAAGTCGAGTGGGAAGTACGCTTTCTTATAAGTCTCTTGCTGAAGATCTTGAAGTTGCAGATAAAACTGTTAAGAATTGGATCAAAATTCTTGATTCACTCTATTTCTGTTATTTGATTCCTCCCTATAGAGCACCGAAAATTAAAGCGGTTAAAAAAGCACAAAAACTTTATCTCTGGGATTGGTCTGCCGTTGAAGAACCAGGTGCACGGTTTGAAAACATGGTGGCGTCTCATCTTTTAAAATTTTGTGATTACGAGCAAGATGTGTTGGGATATAAAACAGAGCTTCATTTCATCCGTGATGAAACAGGCAAAGAATGTGATTTTGTTGTTGTACGAAATAAAAAACCTCTGTTTGCTGTTGAGTGCAAGTTAAGTGATAAAAATATTTCTTCGAATCTTCATTATTTTAAAAAGAAATTAAATATTCCTGTTTGGTATCAAGTTATTTTAGAGGGTGACTTTGTTGAAATAATTTTACCAGATTTAATCTTGATTTCATTTAAAAATTTTTGTTTGAAAGAAAATTTGATTTGATTAATATCTATTTTTCTATTTTTAAATCAAAATAGGCAAAAGCATATTTTAAATAAATAGAGTGTGAGGCATTGAGCGCAATGATGAGCCCAGCGAGTCCATCGAGAAAACCTTTTTTTATAATATAGCATTCGAAAAATTTAAAGATGGGTTTATAAAATATTTTCACCAAAGAGGGGCGACCTTTTTTAGCGAGCGCTTTTGCGCCTAAAAGGGCGTACTTAGAATTTGTATCAATTTGTGATTTAAAAGTAGGAAATGAATAATGATCAAGATGTCCTTCTAAATGCCCAGAGGGAGAATCATCAATAGATAAAAGTTTTTCGTGTACAGTATGATTTGTCCAGCCAGCTTTGGCCTTGTGGTAGAGGCGAGGTATGTAATCGGGATACCATCCCCCATGATAAATCCATTTCCCACGAAAACTTGTTCGGCGGCAGATTTTATAAAGAGAGTGAGGGGGTTCATTTTCATCTTGGCAAAAATTGTGAAGTGAAGTCATTAATTCTGGCGAAAGTTCTTCGTCAGAATCAAGACTAAAAATCCAATCATGAGTGCATTGCGAGGCCGCAAAATTTTTTTGATCACCATAGCCTATGAATTTTCTCTGAAAAACCTTGGCCCCGAATTCGCGAGCAATCTCACAGGTGTGATCTGTACTATAACTATCAACAACAATGAGATCATCAGTAACAGATGAAGCTGAACGAAGAGCGCGAGCAATGTTGCACCCTTCGTTAAAGCTGATGATTGTAACTGAAATTTTGTTCATAGGTTAATTTACAAATTCTAATGAGAAAATTCAATCTAAATTCTCTGTGTGAGGCTTGCGTTCAATTTTTGAAAGAATGCTATAAACACAAGGAACAACAAAGAGAGTTAGAATTGTTGAAATTAGTACTCCGCCAATTACAGTGATGGCCATAGGGACGCGCGTTTCAGCTCCAGGCCCTAAGGCAAGAGCTGGCGGAATAGCACCCACAATCGTTGCAATTGAGGTCATTAAAATTGGACGTAGGCGAAGAGGACAGGCCTCAAGGAGAGCTTCTTCGACACTCATATTTTTGGCGCGCATTTGATTGGTGAAATCGACAAGTAAAATGGAGTTTTTCTTCACGATACCCATGAGTAAAATTATTCCGATCATACTATAGATATTGAGTGACTGGTGAGTGAAGTAAAGTGCGAGGAAAGCCCCCGTGATGCTAAAAGGGAGTGCCGTTAGGACTGTAAAGGGATGGATGAAGCTATTAAATTGTGAGGCCAAAACCATGTAGGCAACGATGATACCGAGAATGAGGGCAAAAATTAATCCTTTAAATGAGTCTTTGTATGTTTGCGAGTTACCACTTATAGAAATGCGATACCCAGTTGGAAGAATTTTTTTTGCAAGTTCTTCAACTTTTTTGAGAGCTTTATCTTGAGAGATTTTCGAAGGAAGATTCGCCGAAATCGTAATAGCTCTTTCGCGATCTTGTCTTGAGATGGATTGAAGGGCCAGACCTTCATTGAGGGTGACAACTTTTGATAGCGTAATCAATTCCCCTCTATTATTTCGAACTTTAAGCTTTAAAATGTCGTTGGGATTTAAGCGTTCTTTATCTAAAAGTTGAACACGGATGTCATAGCGATGTCCTCCTTTTGAAAATTTTCCAGGAATAATTCCTCCCATTGTCGCATTAATAATTTGAGCAATGTCATTAATGCTTACTCCATATTCCCTAGCTTTTTGACGATTTGGAATAACCCGCACTTCTGGCATCCCTGCTTTGTAATCAGAATCAACGTCTGAAAACATATTTGTTTGATTCATTTCATTCATAATGAGTTCAGATTTTTCAACAAGCGTCTCCCAGTCTTGCCCTTGAACGGCAAATTCTATAGGGAAACCTCTCTTTGAAGAAAGCCCCATTGCTGAGGGATCTTGAATGATGGCGCGAATTTTTTTTATTTGTTCAAGTTCAATTCTTAATTGGTCTGTAAACTCAGTTTGAGTTAGTGGTTTTCCTGTTGTAGTTGAACGCGTACGATCCTTTAGGGGTTTTAAAGTAAGATAAATCATTCCGCTGTTGACATCACCTCCACCGATGTTGGCGAAGTATTGTTCAACATCGGCTTTGGATTTTACAAGTTCTTCAACTTCTTTAATTTTTTTATCTGTTGTTTCAAGTGAGGTTCCGACTTTTGTTTTAAGGCGTATCATCACGCGCCCTTGTTCTTGTGTCGGGACAAATTCTTTCTTAAGCTTAGTCACAAAATAAAAGGACGAAACAAAGATAAGAAGGGAAAGACTTAAAACTGCCCAGCGAAACTTAAGGAGTGTGGGAATAATTGACTTATAAAATTTTGCTGATTGAAGAAATGCAGATTCAATATTACGGCCAATAAAAGTGGTTCGTGGTGAGACATCTAAAAACTCTGCACAACGCATAGGAGTCAGTGTTAAAGCTTCAAGCAAAGAAAGTAGGACAGCTACTGAAATCGTAACGCCGAATTGAAAGAAAAATTTTCCAATAACTCCTCCCATGAAGGCCACGGGGAGGAAAATGGCAATGATTGCAGCAGTGGCGGCCATTGCGGCCAATGTAATTTCCATACTTCCATAAAGAGCAGCTTTGCGCCTTTTTTCTCCCCGTTCGCGGTGACGTACGATATTTTCTAAAACCATAATGGCGTCATCAACAACAATTCCAATGGCAAGTGATAGTCCAAGGAGAGTAAAGGTATTAAGTGTGAAGCCGAGGGCGTAGAGGCAAATAAAGCTTCCTATTACTGAAGTTGGAATAGCGAGTATGACGTTGATGGTGGCAGAAAAAGATCCCAGAAAAAGCCAACAAACGGCCGCTGTAAGTAAGGCAGAAAAAATCAGCGTAAAATTTAATTCATGAATTGAGTCTTCAATGAATTGAGTTGTATCAAAACGAACACCTAATTCTACGTCTTGAGGGAGTGTCTTTTGTAATTCGATAATTTTTGCCTTAACCGCTTTTGCTACTTGAACAGCGTTTGATCCTCGCTGTTTTTTCACACCAAGACCAACAGCTGGTGCCCCTCCAACACGACTTAGTCTACGAGAGTCTTCAAGTCCATCTTCGACGTTTGCAACATCTTTTAACATAACGGGGCTATAGTTAACACTTCCTCCACGGCGAGCGATAACTATTTTACTGAATTCAAGAGGAGTTGGGGCTTCTCCCATCGTGCGTATATTGAATTCTTTTTCTGTCCCTTGAATTCTCCCTGAGGGTTGTTCAGAATGTTCATTTTGAATAGCATTTACAATATCCGCAACAGTAAGTTCATTTTGATTTAATTTTTCGGTCGATAGCCAAACTCTTAAATTCGGATCAAGATAGCCCATCAAGTTGACTTCACTTACTCCGTCGATAGTTGTAAAGCGATCTTGAATTCGATCGCGAATAAGAGTCATGAGATCTTTTTTACTCATCGTTTTAGAAGAGACAGTCATAATAATGATTGGCTGATCTTCAGGATTACTTTTTGTAACAACAGGTGGATCAATATCTTTGGGAAGTTTTTTAGTAATTCGAGAAATGACCGTTTGAATTTCTTGGACAGCGATGTCGATATTTTTATTAATATCAAATTCAACGGAGATATTAGCGTTTCCTGTTTTTGAAGATGAGGAAACAGATTTAATCCCAGCAATTCCCATAAGAGCACTTTCGAGTGGATCGACGACATCAATTTCCATTACTTCTGGGGCCGCTCCGTCAAGAGAGACGCTTACGTTGACAATGGGAAAGTCGACATCGGGGAGTTGACTTACTCCCATGCGATTAAAACAAATGGCGCCAAAAAGGATAAGTCCAATCATGAGCATCCAAGCAAAGACTGGTTTTTTGATTGAAATTTCACTGAGAGTCATATTGTATCCTTAAATAATTAATTTAATTTTTTTTAATTGATAGATTCATCGGCCGTAGAAATAAGAAGTTGTGCCCAAGTCAAAAAGATCTGACTTCTTAGACGGTCATAATTTTTTTTGGCATCAAGATAACTATTTTGCGCTTGAAGAACATCAAGCATGGTTGAAAGACCGTAACGGTAATCTTTGAGGTGCTCTTTGTAGGCTTCCTCTGAAGTTTTGATAGATTCTTCAAGCGCGACGATTTGACTTTGACTTGACAGAAGTGAGGCGTGAAAAGTCTTAATTTCTTTTTCAGCACTTTTCCTTGTTTGGTCAAGCACAAGACTTTTCTCAATTTGTTTTTCAAGCGCTTGTCTCACCTGAGAGGAAACGACCCCACCTTCAAAAAGAGGAAGTGTAAAAGTAAGACCAACATCCCACATAGAAGGTCTTGTTTGTCCCGAACGGTCAAGATAATAATTGCTTGAAAGATCGAGTGAGGGGAGGTGACTTAGTTTTGCAGCAACGGCAAGTTTTGAAGTAGATTCAAGTTGTCTTTTTAGTGAAAGAATATCAGGGCGATTTTCTATGCGCTCAAGATATTTTGAAAGAGACCCAGCTTCTGGCAATGTCTGTGAGGGGGATTCGAGGGAGACATTTGCATCAAGTGAAGTTAAATTAGCGAAGCCTTCTCGAGCAATAAGAAGTTGCGACTTTCCAAGTTCAATTTGCGCCATTGTGGAAGCTAATTGCGATTTTGCGCTGAGAAAATCGGCCTTTCTTGATTTGCCAATTTTAACTCGTTCTCCTAACTCTTTAACCCTTGACGATAATAGTTCACGCTGTTCGTTCAAATTTTTTAAATCACTCTCATAGGAAAGGATGGTATAAAAATATTGAGTGACAGAAGAATAGAGATTTAAGCGTGTGAAAGATTCTTGCTCTTTTTGTGAGAGGACATCTTCTTTTGAAGATCTGTAGATATAGAAGTCTTTGAAGCCTTTGAATAAAGATTGTGTCGCATTGAACTTAAGTGAATAGTTTTTTCTCTCGTAGGTAGGGTTATGTGAAACTTCAGGTAGTCCAAGTCGCGTGTAGCTCCCTACAAGATTTAGTTTGGGTAAAAAGGTGCCCACATTTTGATTCACACTTTCTTCAGTTTGCTTTGTTTTGCTTTGTCCGATTTTAATGGCCTCATTTTGGTTAAGTGCGGAAAGATAAGCTTCTTTGAGTCCTGTTCCTGCCCAAGAGATATTTTCGATAAGAAACAATGCTAAAAAATAAATTGTTTTGTGATGAAGATTGTTCATTTTGTATCCACTAATTTTATAAGAATTTCTAGGCCAGATTTTAATTTTTGTTTATCAGACTTTGAGAGTGTACTCGCAGCTTCCGCGAACATTTTAATTGCTGATTTTTGTTGTTTTTTAATAAGAGAAAGCCCTTTTTTAGTGAGAGCGATGATTTGCTTTCGTCGGTTATTTTTATCGTATTCTCTCGTGATTAATTTATTTTTAAGAAGAGAATTAATCATTTTACTCATTGATGGTGGTGTGACTCCAAGCCAGTTTGCAAGTTCATTTTGTGAGCTTGGAGTGTGCTCGAGGCGCAAAAGGAGGCGGAATTGTGGAATCGTTAGTGTGTTGTTGATATTTTTACGCATTTCATGGCGTAAAAGTCGCACGATTGGTGGGACGTTGTTGATAATGAGTTTCGCAATCGTTTGATTCATGAAAATTTCTTAGTAGGGTGAATAGTTAATAGGGTTAAGTATATACCTATAATTCTTATTTTTCACCCTGCCAAGAATAGATAATTTATTATTCTGTTAAGATTCTAGCGAGCCTAGCTCGTTCTTCTGGATTTTTAGATCCATAATCGTACGCGGCCTGTATTGCTCCTAAGCGACTTTTAGGATTAAACCCATTTAGCCCCCAAGTATTATTGACAATTATAGCAGCATGATCCGGTGAGCATCCACTAAAGGAAAGAAGCATTCCGAAAGCGGTCGGACCGCGATGTTTTTGTTCATTACATCCCATTGCAATGTAATGATGTTCTTCAGCACAATTTATAAAACTAAAATTCCCATCTTCAAAAAAGGAACTTTGAACTGCCTTCATGAAAACCTTTGGAGCATTTTTCTTCGTAATAAAAAGAGGACTTCTAATGGGATGTGAGATAAAGCTATCGACTGCAGTTTTGTTTGATTTGGCAAAATACCAAGTGCAGTAATTACTTTGAGCAACATTTGCGTCTGACATTTGGAAGGCAAAATTCTGTGTGCTTGATGTTTGTGAATTTCCTACGGCCATACCGACCAAAATAGTTTTACCTAATTTGAAGGCATGAAGACGTTGGAGGTTATTTTGCTCGGATTCGGAGACTGGATTATTTATTTCCAATTGAGCAAATTTTTCTGGCGAACAATAGGATGGTTCTTCAATTACATTTTGTGCATATGAATTGAAACTTAAAATGAAGGTGAGAGCAAAAAGTAAAAATTTATTCATCGTCTTTCCTCTTGTTAGGTGATGAAGATAAATTTTATAACTACTATTTTTTAAAGGGTAGCGATTATCATTTGAGTTATTTACTCGAATAAGGGCGCAACTTATGAATTAATGGGCCCTAGTTTTAATTGTAAGATGATATTAGAGATTAAGTAGAATGCTAGCGAAGGCAACTTTGCCCAAAAATAAAAAAATTACTGCCAATACGTAGTAGCGAATGGAGAACATAATCCCTCCTCGAGATCTGCTCATTTGGAAAATAGTGAGTCTTTTTATTATAGGTTGAGTTTTTAAATTCTCAATACAAATAACGTCGAATTCAAAAAATAATTTTAAGCGAGAGTACTCCAAAATGTTTTGAAAGAATTTGCCAAAAATTGGACAGCGAGAGCGCACAGTAAAATCCCCATCACTCGATCCATGATACTGATGCCTGTCTGTCCAAGAAGTTTGTGAATATGACTCGAAAACTTCATGACAATGCCAGCAAGGATAAAGGATATGATAAGGCACAAGGTAACGAGAAGATAATTAGCTATTGAGTGGTCTTTCATTACAAACATGATAATCGTTGCGATGAGACCTGGGCCTGAGAGCATAGGAACTGCGATTGGGAAAACTGAAATTTCATCAATGTTTGAAGCGGTAGCGATGGTGCCATCCTTTGTTGTTTGCCCATAGATCATGCTTAAGCCAATTTTAAAAAGAATAATTCCACCAACTGCAAAGAGTGAGTAGTATTCGATTTGAAGATAATTTAAGGCCATACGTCCTAATACCAAAAAAAGAAGTGAGATAATTGTGGCAACAATAACGGAACGAACGATAAGTTTTTGCTGCTTTTCTTTTGGGAGATTTCCAACAAGAGGGAGATAAACAGGTATAATTCCCAGTGGATCTACGACGGTCAAAATTGTAATGAACACAGTAAAAATATATTCAAAAGTCATCATGAAACACCTCTTTGCCTTTTCAATGACTATTATAGACGATGATTAACCACCATGTTTAAAAAGGAACATTGTTCCTACTACAAGGAAGACCGCGGCCATTGTTCTTTTACCCCAGTGAACTTCTTTAAAAAGTTTCCCACCAATGCTTGTGGCAAAAAAGACCGAGCTTCTTTTAACAGTAATCACCAGGGCCGCGGGGGCGAGAGCAAGGGCCAGAAGATTTGTATAGCGGTAAGTGAGGGTGAGCACCGCTATAAGAAGAAGCCATTTCCAATTTTCTATAACGCCGATTTTTAATTTGAGATAGGGCGTTTTTATAAAAGGCCATAGAGCTAAAAAGAAAATCAAAAAAGCGCTTTGGGTAAGGGCCATGACAAGAGGTGGAGAAATTTTTAGTGGCCCGACAAGATAGCGATCGAGAAGTGTGTTACATGTCATGAAAAAAAGTGCGAGGAGTAAAGCTCCATGTTGATTGAATTTTTTCCATTCAAATTTTTTTTCGTGAAATTCTAAAATAACTGTTCCGATAATAACAAAGGTGACACCCACAAGATCATAAAATCCTAAAGTTTCATTTAAAAAAATGAAGGCGCCTAGGGCAACAAAGGCGGGGGTAAGGGCCAAAAGAGGGAGGGCGCGCGAAAGTTCGAGCGTTTTAATACCTTTCATAACCGACCAGAAACCAAGGGCATTAAGAAAAGATTTGATAAAAACAATAAAGAAGATAGGAAATGTAAGAGTGCTCCAGTTTGCTTTTATAAAAAAATTGAAAGAAAAAAGAATATTGATGATTGATATAAGAAGACAAAAATCAAAGGCCTCAAGTTTTTGCAAAACTTTTTTTTGGGTGAGTGCGGATGCCGCAGAAAAAAGAGCGGAAATAAAGCTATAAAAAAACCACATCATAAAAACCTTTAAAAAAAATCAAGTAAAAGGGTATGGGTTAAGAACATCTCTTTTCTAAGTGAAAAGAGTCATTATGCCGATGAGAAATCATTGCTAATTAGTGACTGTCGGGAAACTCTAGCAAACAAAATCTCATAGGTTGATTGTTTTTTTGTACCAATTCTCTCTGTTCAGCTTCTGTTATTATTTCTTT